>PVBE010911510.1_pt1 | contig 14017 bp, 13 predicted proteins | sample 1631181 | NCBI WGS metagenome assembly PVBE01 (sample SAMN08397723, study PRJNA350692) | Marine metagenome, whole genome shotgun sequencing project. | isolation source: water | place: Pacific Ocean | collected 2012-04 | reverse complement strand
CACCATCACACCCACGTACCCGATGGTCCGGACCCATTTCCCCTGGGAAGGAAGTTCCCAGTCGAGACGACCCCGGAACAACCGCGAGACGCCAAGCCAGGAGACCACGGCGACCGCGACGGACAGGATCAACCCGGGGTTGACCGTGACCGGTCCCGCCTTCGTGATCGCCTTCGCGAAGAAATCGAGTCCGCCGGCCAGGTAGTAGGCGGACGCGCCGAGGAAAGCCCCGGTCAGAAGGATCCAGATCTTCGCGACCAGGACGAAGGTACCGGCCCTGGCGCCCCCGGAGCCCGCTCCCTTCGGAGCGTCCTCACGACGATCGTTCACCGCCTTCGCCGAGCCTTCTCCCGATTTTCCTTTTTTTCCATTCGCCATGTGCGACTTCCTTCCTGGTGGCAGGACGGGGGGGATTCGAACCCCCAACCCCCGGTTTTGGAGACCGGTAGTCTGCCAATTGACCTACCGTCCTACTTGAACCGGCTATTTCTTGCGTTCTTTATGCACGCACCGCTTCCGGCAATCGGAGCAGAACTTCTTCAGTTCGAGCTTCGGCGCCTGCAACTTCGGATTCCGGGTGGTGCGGTAATACCGCTTCCCGCACTCAGTGCATTCCATGAAAACCCATTCGCGGGGCATTGATCCTCCGGAGACACCGCGTCCGACGCGACGTCTTCAAGAAAAGAGACCCTGTTGAAAAACGACCCTACTTGTGGATCTTGGTCACAATGCCACGACCGACGGTCCGCCCGCCCTCCCGGATCGCGAACTTGAGGTTCTCGTCCATCGCGACGGGGGAGATCAGTTCGACGTCGATGGTTGTGTCGTCGCCCGGCATCACCATTTCGACGCCTTCCGGCAGTTTGGCCGCCCCGGTCACGTCCGTGGTCCGGAAATAGAACTGGGGCCGGTAGCCGGCGAAGAAGGGGGTATGACGTCCTCCCTCGTCCTTCGACAGCGCGTAAATATGGGCCTCAAAACTGGTATGCGGTGTAATGGAACCGGGTTTTGCGATAACCATTCCGCGCTCAATCTTCTCCTTGTCGACGCCGCGAAGGAGGACGCCGACGTTGTCGCCCGCGATTCCCTCATCCAGTTCCTTCTGGAACATTTCGACGCCGGTGACGGTCGTCTTCTGGGGTTCGGTGCGGAGCCCGATCAACTCGACCGCGTCGCCGACCTTGCAGACGCCCCGCTCGATCCGGCCCGTGGCGACCGTGCCGCGACCCTTGATCGAGAAGACATCTTCCACCTGCATGAGGAAAGGCTTGTCGTTCTCGCGGGGAGGCTCCGGAATCCACGTGTCGCACGCTTCGAGGAGCTTCGCGATGGGGCCGCAGTGCTCGCACTCGGCCTTCCCGCACCCGCACTCCATCGCCTTGAGGGCGGAACCACGGATGATCGGGCTTTTCTCGTCGAACTCGTTCTTGGTGAGAAGTTCCTGGACTTCCATTTCGACGAGGTCGAGAAGTTCGTCATCTTCGACCAGGTCGCACTTGTTCAGGAAGACGACGAGCGCGGGGACGTTCACCTGTCGCGCGAGAAGGACGTGCTCCTTCGTCTGCGGCATGGGGCCGTCCGCGGCGTTCACGACGAGAATCGCTCCGTCCATCTGGGCGGCGCCGGTGATCATATTCTTGATGTAATCAACGTGCCCGGGACAGTCGATGTGGGCGTAGTGACGGTTCGCCGTTTCGTACTCCACGTGGGAAATCGCGATCGTCAGGATCTTGGTGGGATCGCGACGGCCGTCCTTCTCACTCGCCTTGGCGACCTCGTCATAGGAGATCTGCTTCGCAAGACCCTGGTTCGCCTGAAGCGTGGTCAGGGTCGCGGTCAGCGTCGTCTTCCCGTGATCGATGTGGCCGATCGTTCCGATGTTTACGTGGGGCTTGGTCCGTTTGAACTTTTCCTTGGCCATGGTGGGAATCTCCCTCCTGTTTTGTGAGGTCCAATCGATTCAAAATCTATAACGTTCGTGTTACGCCTGTTTACTCCGTGTCGTCAACAACCGCCTTCTCATTACGGGTGGAGCTGGAGACGGGACTTGAACCCGTGACCTCATCCTTACCAAGGATGTGCTCTACCACTGAGCCACTCCAGCACCTGATTTAAACGCGTTTCTCAGGTTCAACAGGTCCTGAAACTCGAGGTCGAACCGGGCGATGTAATCCCCTCCCAGCAATCTGGGTTGTATCGTAAGGGCGGTCAGTTTAGCAAACGGCATGCCCATGTCAACTGAAAAACCCGAAAAAGGCCGGAATCGCGATTATTTCTCGCGACGCAACCCTGCCCCCTCCGGGCACCCCCGGATCTGCCACCAGAGAGTCGCGCCCTTTTTCCGGAATCGGCGCAGGGCCTTCGCCGAAAATCCTGCAGATAGAAGCACCCCCAAGCCGGAAAAGGCGACTTCCAGAAGGTTCTTCACCGGGTAGAGAACCCGGAGGATCAGCCACTTTCCCCGCTGGCTCTTGTGGAAGTAGAGGAAGAGCGACCGGAGGTATTCGATCGATTTCCGGGTATCATACCGGCGGGCGCTCCCTCCCTGGTGATGAACGACCTGGACCCCCGGATGGTAAACCACCTTCCAGCCCGCTTTGGAAGCCCTGCGGCACAAATCGGTCTCTTCCAGGAAGAAAAAGAACCTTTCGTCCAGACGTCCAACCGCGTCGACCATCTCGCGACGCACCATCATGGCCGCTCCGACGAGGGATTCCACCTCCGTCGGAATCTCGAATTTCGTCCGTTTTCCGGGGTACTGGCCGGGAAAGGCGATACGCAGGAGCCATTTCCCCACGAAAATTTCGGTCAGGGTGGGAAAATTCGCGATCGAATTCCGGGTTTGGCCATTCTCGTCGATCAACCGGGGCCCCACCATCCCCACGCCCGGGTTTTCTCCTATATAAGTAGTAAGGAGTTTTAGCGACCCCGGAAGGAGCCGGGTATCGTTGTTGAGGATCAGGATCATACCGGCCGAGGCTTTTTCCAGGCCCCGGTTCACGGCGGTGGCGAACCCGAGGTTGGTCTCGTTTCGGATCACCTCCACACCGGAATACGCCGATTTAACCCTCTCCGTCGTCCCGTCGGAGGAACCGTTGTCGACGAGGATGATCTGAACCCGAAGCCCCTCCCCCGCCTCCGGGATGGTGGAGAGACAGTCCAGTGTCATTTCGATTTCGTTGAAAGCAGGGATGCAGATCGTCAGGTCCATGGCGCGGGGGATTCTACTCATCCCTCCCCGCGGGTGCAAGGCGGGAGGCGGACAAACCCCCCGGTCGAAAACAAAAATCATGAAACCGCATCGGAAGAGATCCGGTACTCAACAGCAAGATGATACGCATGACCCTGGCTCCCCTCGCCCTCCTTCTGCTCTCCTGCGGTGGAGGCGGAGGATCCACTTCGCAACCGGACCCCGTTCCGGTTGCCCAGCGATTCCCCATCGACGGGGTGGTCGATTTCACGGGACTCTCCCCCCGGCAGGCCGCCCTCACCTTCCAGCCGAGCGGCGTCGCGACCACGCTTACATGGGCCTTCGCCAACGACGACCGCCATCTCTATGTCGCGCTCGTATGGTCCGACCCCACGTTCAACGGGGACTGGAGTTCCGGGCCGACCGATTACGATGCAGTCTGGATCGATATCGACGACGACGGTGATGGAATACATGAAACGGGAGAGGACAAGCGTCCGCTCATGGCGGGCCCCGTCCATTCGTTTTTCGCGGACCATCACATGGAAACGGATAGCGTGGAGGACGTCGTCGGCGACGGCCTGGCGAGACTGGAATACGACGCGACGGCCGGCGGGTACCGCGCCGAATTTCTCATTCCCCTGACCGAAGATTCCCAGGGAGAAGACGCGGAGATCACGGCCTCGTCCCGATACAACATCGTGCTCTGGGACCATGTCCAAACCTCGCTGGGAACCTTCAACCAGGCGAACCTCTTCGAGACCGGAGCGTGGGAGACCGTCCCCCTCTCTTCCGGCGGCCCCTGGGCCCACCCGGCCATCCCCGGGGGGCTGACAGGATTGATCGCCTTCGTCAGCACCCACGAGGATTCGAACGGCGAGATCTACACGTTCGACCCGGCGACCGGCACGATCTTTCGTGTCACGACGAACACACTCTTCGAGAACAACGTCTCGCTCTCGCACGACCGCACCCGGATCGCGTTCCATGCCCACTCGGATCCGAACGATCTGTATACCATGGAAATCTACACGATCAACGTGGACGGCACAGGCCTCGCCCAGTTGACCAACGACGGTTTCATCAACGCCCATCCGGCGTGGTCGCCGGACGATTCCCTGATCTGCTGGTCCCCCCTCACCCCGGGATTGAACGAGACCATTTCCATCATGCCCTCGACGGGCGGAACCGGGTCGAACATCACCTTGGATCCGAGCTTCCGCCAGAGCGACGCCGAGTACCTGCCTGACGGCCGGATCGTCTTCAAGACGGATCGTTGGAACGCGTACCCCCAACTGCAGACAGGGGTGATGAACGGAGATGGATCGGGCATCGAACAATTGACCTCCGTCATCGGCGTCTCCGAACACGACCAGGTGGGGGATGCGACCGACGTGCTGTTCACGCGCTACATGAAGGGCACGGACCACTCGTCCGATCCCGAGGCGATCTTCACGCCGTGGAACCTGGTCGAAGCGCGCCTCGACGGCACGGGAGAAACGACGATCCTGGGGGACGACTGGATCAACGCCGTCCCGGTCTACGACCCGACGGGGCAGTACGTCCTCTATATCCGGACGACCAGCTTCGGCGAAGCGGTACTCATAACACGGACGGGGGAGACCCTGGGGCGCCTGATCCCGGGCATCACCAAGATCAAGTACATCGATTGGAAGTAACGACCAACCGCCCCGCGCCCTGCGACACGTCCCATCCGATCACGCCGGGGAGACGCCTGTCGTTCGCCGAGATCAGGGGGGAGAGCGTTGGGTCCATGATACCGAGGTTCTGCCGGTCAACCAATGCGCGGAGCCGTTCCGAAATTCCGGCCCATGCCGGGGGAAAACCGGTCCTCCTTCTCCTGGAACCTGCGCGTTGCTGTCCATTCGGCATGTCGCAATGTTGTCACAAATCGGTGGCGGGAGTTTTGTGAGAATGTAGGATGTTGAACGTATTGGAGTGGTACGCCTTCGCGCTCCGCGCTTCTGCGCACAAGCTGGGATAGCTCAATGGTAGAGCTCCGGTTTTGTAAACCGGAGGCTGCGGGTTCAAGTCCCGCTCCCAGCTCCCTCCATCTTCCGCTCGGCCGCCTCGGGATCTTCAAGATATTCCCGTGCCGCCCTTCCCAGCGCCGCGGTCTGGTAACCATCCACCAGCCGATGATCGAACGTCGCACTCATCGGCATCACCGGTCGGACGACCACCTTGCCCTCCACCACCCAGGGGCGGTCCCGCACGGCGCCGACGACGACCAGGACCGGCGCCCGGGAGAGGGGAAAGACCGGGGCCAGCCCGATGTCCACCCCCATCATTCCGACGGACGAGACCATGCCGCTTCCGAACGGATCGGCGGGCAGGCCCAGGGCGGGAAGATCCCACCGGAGATCGTGGCCGATCCAGTCGACGAGACGCAGGATCATGCGCAGGATAATTCGAGGGATCCATCGGGCGAGTCGAAACGCCCCCTTGAAATCCTTCGATCTCTTCTCCCGGATCTCCACCGCCTTCTCCTGGAGTTCGGTGCCGATCCGGGAGACCGTCTTCCGATCCGCGTTTTTCACCAGGAACCCGGAGAGGTCCCGCCCGTCCTCCGAGACGACCTGGATGAAAATATCGATCGACCCGCGGGAAACGGGCCTGCCCCACCGGACCGAGACGTTCGCCTCCGGAACCCGGGAGATCGCGTACGCGACGGCGCGCGCCACCAGGTGGGTCACGGTCAGGTGCAGACCGGTCCGTTCCCGCTCCCTTTCCAGGTACGCCAGCGAGCGGGACATGTCGATGTCGGTGATGCCGTAAATCGTGGGGTCATCCGGCCGACTCCAGGTCGCCATGGCGATACGCCGCCAGGAGGAAGGTTTCATATCGGATGATGATGAAAGAGGGAACCGGGATTTGTCAAACAGATTCCGAATCGATATGGTTGAAAGCGATGAACAAACATCTCTGGGGAATCGATCTCGGCGGAACAAAAATCGAGGGCGTCGTTCTGCCCGACGCCGCGACCGCCGAACCGCTCTGCCGCCTCCGCATCCCGACCGAGGCGGACCGGGGATACGACCACCTCCTGGACCGGATCGTGGACCTGGTCGGGCGGATGAAGGAGGCAACGGGGAAGGAACCGGAGTCGATCGGCTTCGGAACGCCGGGCGTGCTCGATCCCTCCCTCCTCACGCTGAAAAACAGCAACACCGCCTGCCTGGTCGGGAAACCTCTTTCGACGGACCTGGAAGAACGGCTCCGGCTGAAAGTCCGCCTGGCCAACGACGCAAACTGCTTCACGCTCGCCGAGGCGAAATGGGGCGCGGGACGCGGAGCCCCCACCGTCTTCGGGATCATCCTGGGAACGGGGGTCGGGGGAGGAATCGTGGTGGAGGGAAAGCCGCTCACCGGACTCCAGGGCATCGCCGGGGAATGGGGTCACAACCTCCTCGAACCGGGAGGCGCAGACTGTTACTGCGGACGGAGAGGGTGTGTCGAGACGGTGATATCGGGCCCCGCCCTCGAGCGACACCACCTCGCACGAACGGGGAAGAAACGAACCCTGCCGGAGATCGCCCGCGCCGCCAGGTCGGACCCTGACGCCCGCTCCACGCTGGAAAGACTTGTCTCCCGTTTCGGAGAAGCCCTCGCCCCGGTCATCAACATCCTGGACCCCCATGTCGTCGTCGTCGGGGGAGGCGTCAGCAACCTCGACCTCCTTTATACCGAGGGTCCCGCCGAGGTGGGAAAACGAACCTTCAACCACACCCTGCTCACGCCCATCGTCCGGAACGAACTGGGAGACAGCGCGGGCGTCTTCGGCGCGGCCCTGCTCGCGTAGGCGCCCGGGGAAAACGGCACATTTTTTTCGAAATGCATTGAATCGCGCCTGTTCCGATGTATGCTCATCCGGCCCGAACGCCAATTCTCCGGAAAAAGTAAATCGAAACGCTTCTCTCTGCACACAGATGAGGAGCGGAGGAAGGAATGATGGAATACCACCCGGTTGAATGCCGATGTGGCTTTAAAATGAGCGTCCCACGTAACCACGAGGGGCAGATCGTCTTCTGTCGCGAATGCGGAAAAGAGATGTTCATCCCGAAATCGATTTCCCGGAAAAGGGGATCGACGCGGGTTCTCCTGCGGTGCAGTCAATGCCGGCGGATCTGGTACGGCGCTTCCGGGATGGGGGGGAGTTCCGTTCCCTGTCCCCCCTGTGAAAAACAGACCGGTTCCCCGCGTCGAAAAAAGAGCGGGCGTCCCGGCGGAACGACCGTCCTGGCGACCCGTGAATTTCTCCAGGCTTGACGAGAGGAAAAGATGAAACGATTCGGACCCGCGATCATTCTCGCCCTCGCCGCCGGTTGTGGCGGCGGAAGCAACGGTAACGGCGACGGCACCATGGCCGCCCCGCCGGAGACCGCCCCCCCCGCATGGACCCTTCTTTCCGGGGGCGGATTCCATTCGTACGGAAACGGAATGTCCACAGCCCTCGTCACGCGGGACGCCGTCGCCTGGAATTTCCTGCACCGGTGGATCACCGGCGAGGCCCCCGAAACCCCGGTCAACTTTCCCTCCGAGTGCACCGTGTCTGTCCTTTCGAACAAGAAACCGACCGGCGGACATTCGGTCGCGATCACCGGCGTGACGTGGAGTGGAACCATGGCCACGGTCCACGTGGAAGAAACCGGGCCCGCCCCGGGACAGATGGTCACCATGATGATCACCAGTCCCTACTCGCTCGCCTCGCTCACGGCGCCCGCAGGATTCGTCCTGGCACAAACGGATGGAGGACCCCTGATGATGGGGCTGGAACGAACCTACGAAGTGCTGGTGAACGAGCACTTCGGGAACATCCAGGACCCGCAGTCCAACGCCGCAAACGTGGCCCACACCGCCGACCTCGAGTCGGGCTTCTGTCCCCTGGACGGAACGGCTCTCTCCGGCGCGGACCTGTTCAACGTCAGCCTTCCCGGAACAAACTCGGCCCACTACTGCGTCGAAGAGGGAAAGTACTGGATGCGGCAGGTGGTGACGGGATCACAGGCGAAGTGGTTCGGACCCTTCTCCCCCGGTTATTGAGGAAGCGAATCCAGGTCCTCCAGGAGCGGAGCGCGAAGCGGCCAGTCGGCCGGAGCGACCTCGAGCGCTTTTTCGAAATCGCGCCGGGCCTCCGCAAAATCTCCCAGGCCCCGCCTCGCCATACCCCGATTGTATAGAGGGAGCGCCTCCTTCGGATCGATCCGGATCGTTCGAACCAGTTCGTCGAGCGGATCGGGATGCCCGGAGAGTTCCCTCCGCAGTGGCTCCAGTTCTTCCCGGGAGAGAAGTCCCCGGTGGAAGACCAGTTCCAGGACCAGTGCGGTTTCGTCGTTCATCCCCGGCCTGGTTTCATGATAGCCTCCCGGAGCCGTTCCCATCCAAGGACAAGAAGGGAAACCGCGAGAACGATCGCCAGGAACCAGGCAACGAGGTCTCCCCACCCGCGCGTCCGATAGATCGCCGTCGCGATATTCCCGACCAGGAGCCATTGGAAGACGTACGCGGCGGTCACGTTCCTCCCGAGCCACTTGAGGTACCCCAACCCGGCGACCCGGTTCAGTCCCGCGAAAATCCCCGCCCAGAGAATCACGAAGCAGAGGGTCCAGAGGAAAAAGAGGGGACCGTGATGGTAGTATTCCGGGAGCGCGGACGAGACGCGGAAGCCAAACGGGAACGCGACCAGGACCACGACCGCCGAGACGGCAAGCACCGACCATCGCACCGCCCGGGGAACCGGTTTCGACAGGAACATTCCGAGGGAGTACCCCGCCAACGGCCAGGCGAGCCAGGGGACGAGGGGGAAGTAGGACCAATCCGCCTTCGCCCAGAGGAACGCGAGCGGAAATCGGAAGACGCCGGGAGCGGAATCGGGAGCCCAGAGGGCCAGGGCGGAGAGGGCGAGGGCGGTCAGGAATCCCACGGGGCGCGCCGACCTCAGCAGGGGGCGAAAAAAAGCGATGATCCCGACGCTCATGCCGGCCAGGAAGAGAATGTCCACCCCGAAAAGGTATCCCCACGGATTGACTTCGACGTGGCCGAGGGCGATCCGGACGAAGAGGTGCGCGTTCAATCCCGCGTTGAGAAGAAAGCCTCCTCCAAAGAGCATGGCGCCCCGGACCAGCAATTGCCGGGGCGTCTTCCCCGTTCGCGAGAGGAAGATTCCCATCACGACCATGAAAACGGGCGCAGCGGGAGGGCCTCCGAGGAAAAGCGAGATCCTTCCGGGGAACGAATGGAAAATATCCGGACGGGCGAAGAATTCCGTGAGATGAACCTGGATCATCAGCAGAACGGCGATCCCCTTGAGGAGATCGGGCAATCCCTGGCGGTTATTCGTAGACAACCGTTCCCGTGCCCCGCGGGTCGGGAGCGCCGATCACCCTCTCCCCGTCGATCTCGACCGCCTGGACATCTCCGATGCGCCGCACCTCGAACGTGTACCAACGGTCGAGCGACCCGATCTCGACCCCCCTTTCGATGCGGATCGAGTCGTCCCCCGCCTTCCGGGGCGGCCACTGGTGATGAAACCGCGGCGCCGCGACGGCCTCCTCCAGGGTCATCCCGTGATCGATCCGGTTGAGGATCACCTGTGCCACGCTGGTGATGATGGTCGGACCTCCGGGAGATCCGAGCGCCAGCCAGAGTTTCCCGTCCCGGAATACGAAAGTGGGGGACATGGAAGAGAGCATCCGCTTCCCGGGCGCGATGGCGTTCGCCTCCCCGCCGGTCACGCCGAACATGTTCGGAACCCCGGGCTTCGCCGAGAAGTCGTCCATCTCGTTGTTCAGAAGGAAACCAGCTCCTTCCACGACGATCCCGGAACCGAACAAGCCGTTGATCGTGGTCGTGTTGGAAACGCCGTTCCCCCACCGGTCGACGATGGAGAAGTGGGTGGTCTCTTCGCTTTCGCCCCGGCCGCGCGAAATTGATTTTGGCGGGGTCTTCCGGTCGGGAGAAATACCCGCGGCCCGCATCCGCGCGTATTTCTTGGAAGTGAGGAAACCGGGAATCGTGACAAAATCGGAATCCCCCATGTAGAACGCGCGATCCGCGAAAACGCGTTTCTCGATTTCCGCCAGGAGGTGGATGTAGTCGGGCGAGTTGTGGGGCGGCACGGCGAATCCTTCCAGCATGTTCAGGATCTGGACCACGACGATTCCCCCCGAGGAGGGCGGGGACATGGACCAGATTTCCCTCCCCCGGTAGGTTCCGCGGGCCGGCGTTCGCCAGGCGGCGCGGTAGGCGTCGAGATCCTCAAGCGAAATCTTCCCGTTCCCCCGCTTCATCTCGGCCACGATCAACCGGGAGGTCTCCCCGCGATAAAATCCATCCGGCCCCCCTTCGGAAATCCGGTCGAGGGTCCGGGCGAGATCGGGCTGTTGGAAAAGTTCCCCGGCCTTCCCCTTGAAATACCGGTGGAAATTCGCGTGCGAGGGTCCCCTCGAGAAGCGGTCCGCCTCAATCTTCGTCAGGAGAATCCCCTCCCTCGCGAGCCGGATGGCCGGGGCCAGGAGCCGTTTCCAGGGGAGGGAACCGAAGCGGCGATGCGCTTCCCACATTCCCCGAACGCTCCCCGGGACCCCCGATGCGAGGCGGGATTTCAGGCTCAGGCCGGGAATGACGGAGCCTTCCCCGTCAAGGAAGAGGTCGCGGGTAGCGGAGAGGGGGGCCTTTTCCCGGTAGTCGAGCGCCTGCACGTCCCTCCCGTGGGAGACCATCATGAAACCGCCCCCCCCGAGGTTCCCGGCATGGGGAAAGGTGACGGCGAGCGCGAAGAAGGTCGCCACCGCCGAATCGACCGCGTTGCCCCCGGCGCGGAGGACCCGCGCTCCCACCTCCCCGGCGCGCGGTTCGGGGGAAACGACCGCGCCCCGCTTCAATCGGGGGGTGTTTCGAACGGAAGTCGCGCTGCAGGAGGCGACGAGGAATAGCGCCAGGACGGGAAGGAGTCTTTTCATGGCGCGTACCCTAACATGGGCCGTCCAAGCCGTGCAATTTTCTTCCGTCCTCCAATTTCCTTGGGTATACTCCTCCCGGTTCTTTCAAGGGCAGGTACCCAAGCGGCCAAAGGGGACAGGCTGTAAACCTGTTGGCTTATGCCTTCGGGGGTTCGAATCCCTCCCTGCCCACCCCTCTCTCCCACTCCTTCCCGACAACAACAGGAGAAATCGCGCCATGAAATCCTTCCTGGCTCCACTCTTCGCCCTCTTTATCATCGCCGGTTGCTCGTCCGAGACGGAGACGCCAAAGGAGGAAACCCCTGCCGCGCATCCCGCCGTGGCGGTGGCCGATGAAATCCTCACCGCCATCGCGAACGGAGACGCCGAGGGGCTTCAAAAGCATCTGAACGAGGTCAACCGGAAGAAACTCACGCTCGACAAGATCAAAAAATATCTTCCCGAAATGAAAAGAAAAACGGGTGGGGTTACCGGGATCTCCGAACTCGTCAAGGGACGGCGGTTCGACAAGACGGGAGAAGTATTCGGCAAGATCCGCGTGGAAGGGAGGGAAGTCATGGGAGTTTCTCTCATGCTCGAGGAGGGGGAGTACCGCTTCGAAGACATCAACAGCCCGTCGGTGAATCGGTACGAGGAGCTTGGAAAGCTCTGGCCGTAACCGGCAAGAATCTGTGGACCACCCGACCGTGGTTTGTACCATGGGGCTCCACGCACCGGTTGCGGGGGTAGTTCAGTGGTAGAACACCAGCCTTCCAAGCTGGTTGTCGCGAGTTCGAATCTCGTCCCCCGCTCCATCTTTCGCCCGGGATCGGCGACTCACGCCCGGAAAATCAACCAGCCCTCGCCGGTGGAGGGATCGACCTGAACCGCGACGGGAAGAGTCCCGTCCCCCCTCCAGTCCCGGTGAAGGGATTTCCATGCCTGGAGCGGGTCCTTCTCCCCCCTCCGTTCGAAGCCGGGCCACTCCTCCTCGAGGAGAGCCCCCACCCTCTCCGGGGAAATCCCCTCCGGGGTCGACCTCTCTCCCCCTTTCCGGAAAAAGACCAACTCATTATCGGTACGAAACTCGCCGAACCGCCGCCCCTCCCGCATGCAGAGACGCGCCAGTTTCTTCGCGTCCTCCGTCGCCTTCTTCCTGAACAGGTCGAGGATGAGCCGGGCGACCCCGCCGACACGCTCCTCGCCCCCTTCCAGGTAGGCGCGCAGGAACCGCATTCGATCAGTCCGGCCGAGGCGTGGGATCCGGTTCATCTTCGCGAGACTCCGGTGCCTCTCCCCTGAGGAGATCGAACTCTTCCATTTCATCCGCTCGAAGTCGATCACCTTCAATTCCCGTCCCGCGGGATCGAGCGGCGTCAGGATGTTCGTCGGATTGAAGTCATGTTGCCAGACCCCGGCGTCATGAAGGCGCCTGGCGAACCGCCCGTATCCCCGGATCCGTTCGCGGATCTCGGGGAAAGACCTGCTTCCGTCCAGGAGGACCCGCTGGAGATCGGTCCACCCCTTCATTTTTTCCATGACGACCAGGTCGCTGCCGAGACTCGTTCCGAACGCGACGATCGGCACCGTTTGAATTCCCGCCTCGACCAGTTTCAGGTTCATCCGGAACTCGTGTTCCGCCCGGGAACCGGAAGCGAGTCGCCGGAACGCCCCCTCCGAACGGTGCATCTTCACGAGCCAGGTGGTTCCCCCGAAATCGACCTCCAGGACCGCTTTTTTTCGGTGGTCTTTAAGAATCCGCGCGTGGGGAAGTCGTCGTTCGAATTCCGTCGTCGGCCATGATTCGAATCCGGGAGCGGTTTTCCACTGGATCGATTCGTTCGGAACGGGCGTCGGATCTGTCATGAGGGGAAAGATTCTCTCCCGGCCGTCCCCGGGTGTCAACTGCATAAAAACGTGGCTCCTCCCAAGCCGTTCATGGTAGGTATTGGGCATGGCGTACGCTTCCCCCCCGAGATTCCGCTTTGGGCAAAAGCTGACGATCGTTCTCCTGCTTTCCTGCGTCGCCGGGTTCGTCCTGGCGATGGTGGATCGTCGCCCCTGGATGCGGGTAAATACCGCGCCCCCCGTCCCGGAGGAACTACCGGCCGAACCCGATCCCCCTGTTTCCACCGAAGAGCCGGAGAAAGAGCACCCCGCCCCCGCCGGACCCTTCCTGGCCGACCAGCAGCTCGACGGCCTCTTCCGGGAAGTGCACCTCAAAATCTCGCGCGCGGAGTACGACGCCGCGGCCGGACAACTCGATCGCGTGAAGGAAATCCAGGTGGCGAAAAAGGAGCGGCGCGCCACGCTTCGCAGCTGGAAAAGCCGCGTCCGGATCTTCCGCGAACTGGTGCGGGAAACGCGCAAGGGGAGGATCATCCCCATGCCCGGAATGACCCGGCTCGAGCTCAAGAACGGGGGAAAGATCGTCGCCCGCTCCCTCCATGAAAGGGAGGGCTCCTATACCCTCGAGGAGATCACGGGAATCCGCTCCCGGATCGACAAGGGAGACGTGGCGCGCATAAAAAAACTGGACCCCCGTACCGCCTTCTGGGAGATCTGGGAAAAGCTCAAGGTCCTGTGCGCTCCGTTCGGAATCGAGGCCCGGGACGAGAAAGAGAACGATCTTTTCGTCTTCCGGTTCCAACTGGAAAAGGGGCGATCCGTATCGGGAGAACGCTTCTTCGCTCTCGCTGATTTCTGCGTCTCCAACGGGGCCAACCGGCTGGTCACGACGCTCTTCGACGAGGCGCTCAAGCGGGACCGGAACCTCGTGAAGAAGGTGCACGAGAAAAAGGGGGACCGGCTGGTATCCCTCCTCCTCTATTCCTTCGGTTCCTGCCTATTGGGGGAACGATTACTT
>PVBE012958207.1_pt1 | contig 14018 bp, 12 predicted proteins | sample 1631181 | NCBI WGS metagenome assembly PVBE01 (sample SAMN08397723, study PRJNA350692) | Marine metagenome, whole genome shotgun sequencing project. | isolation source: water | place: Pacific Ocean | collected 2012-04 | reverse complement strand
CCCTCTCGAATCCTGTGTGTGCGAAACCGCGCAGCATAAGAGGCCAACGGCAGTTAAAATTTGCTTCATCATCCTAAATAGTCTCCATAGGCAATATTTGCCTTCTATTAAGAATATGTCGGCAAGCCAATTAGTTCAAGGTCAATCCCGGAGTAATCTCAATTCATCTCGTAAAATTGCGGCTAATTCGTAGTTTTCTGCTGAAATTGCAGCCAAAAGTCGTTCCTTGAGATCAGCTCGTTCCGAGGGAGGAAGTTGTGGAACCAACGCTTCTTTCATCCCAAGGAGCAACTGCACTTCGTTTGATGATTCCCATTCTTCACCTAACGTCTCTTTGAGCTCATTTAACCCACGATTTACTGCCTCAACGCCCTTTGATGGCTCCCCCTCTTCAACTGCCCACTCAGCGCCAGCCCTTGCTCGCATTGCGATCACCGATGCCCGAAATTGCTCCAAAGCTTCCCTGTCAATTTCTTCCTGCGCGTTGTCTCGGCAAAGGTTAAACAGTTCAAGATTCTGGTCACAGTCTTGAATGACTGCTCCCCATTTACCTAGCGCGAATAACGCGGCACTCCGATGAGATCTTTGCACGCCCTCTTCTCGCAATCTACGGCACATTTCTGGGTCAATTCCACCCCAAGCGCCGCGATCTTCAAACAATGCAAGAAGTGTCGAATATCCATCTTGAAGTACACCGTCAGGGCGTCCTGCCATTTCCATCTGAATCACACCCAATTCAATGCGAATTTGAATCAGCTGACGACCATCAGGTGCCTCGATAAGCCGAGCATTCAACTTGCCTTGCTCATAAGGCCACGTGTTCAAAATCTGTGAAATATCATTTTCATGCATAATCGGAACCTTTTTCCCAATGTGACATTCTACTCTCCCAAAACAGTAAAAGCAGGTGGTCATTCCGATTATGCGGGCTACCATTACAGAAGGGTGGGACAACTGTATTCATTTGCAATAAAAAGTCGCCGATCTAGAAGAACAGGACTCTAAGTATTGCGAATAGGAGAAAACAAGTGGACCTCGACCTCTATCTAAGCCAGATCAACGAAGTACCTCTGCTCACTGCAGAGGAAGAGAAAATTCTAGGGTGGCAGATCGTCAATGACAACGATCCCGCAGCGAAAGATCATATGATCAGGGCAAACCTACGGCTCGTAGTGGCTATTGGCAAACGATACCTTGGAAGAGGGTTAACCCTTGGCGATTTGATTGAAGAAGGAAATGTTGGTCTTATTCGTGCAGTTGAGGGATTTGACCCCGCACATGGTGCGAGATTTTCAACGTACGCTTCATGGTGGATCAAACAATCAATTCGACGAATGTTGATTAATGCAACACAACCAGTTCATGTCCCTGCATACATGGTTGATCTCATCAATCGTTTCAGGCAAGTTCAAAAACAATTACATAACAAATTGGGCCACGACCCATCAGGCGAAGAACTTGCAGAAGCAATGTCCATTCCTCCCAAAAAATTACTGACCATTCGACGCGCGATGCGTGCGTACGCCACAGCCTCGCGTGGACCTGTGAATGCCGATGGGGAACCTATGGCTCTTGCAGATTTGTTTGAAGATCACAAACGACCAAGACCTGATGAAGATGTAGAAAAACGTGAAACAATTAAAGATGCACTTTCGTACATCGACAAACTCGACGAGAGAGATGCCCGCGTGCTCCGTTTGCGATTCGGTCTTGAAGGTCAAGATCCTCTCACCCTAAAACAGATCGGTCTTATTGTTGGACTTACGCGAGAACGCGTTCGCCAAATAGAAATCGATTCGCTTCGACGCTTGCGTGAACACATGCACCGCGTTCCAGCAAAATCTCACCGCGCAGCGGGATAAATAAAATACACAGAAGTAATACGTAGTTTCTTACTGCAATGCTTCGCGAAAAACGCTTGCAAATTGCTCCCCGCCAAGAGTTGGGTCGAGTTGTTTCAAGCGATTCACTTTTGCATGGGCTTTCATCTTATTACCGCCATCTTCGCAATACCATCGGATCATTCGTGAATGTGCTAGCCAATACCAATAATTGTTTTTCGTACCAAGCACAAGTCCACGCGCTACTCTTTGCATTGCAGCGGGATCCCTGTTGCAATCTGCAAGTCCAATCGCAACGTGAAGCGTAACACCTTGCTCTGTGCTGCTTCGTTCAAAGAATTTCTTTGCGATGTTTAGTCGACCTAGCAACCTATTTGCTTCACCAAGCAAGTAAGGTGAATCTAACGAGGTTTTCTTCAACAATGCCACAACTACTATTGGCAACCAAGGATTCTCTTCAATCCCGAGTGTGTGCCACAAATCAACATATTCTTGCAACAATGTTTGTACAGCTATTGGCTGTATTTCTGCAATAATTCCAGCGACACTTTTCCCGCTTATTGCTGCCTGCCTAATTCGATTTTGAAGGGTTCCTACATCACTGCCTCGCAGAAGTTTGCGTAGTTCTTGCGCATCATCGTAGTAACCAGAATTGACCGAAACCAAGTGTAAATGTTCGCCCGCTTTTTGTATATTTCCTTCACTCGCAAAGTGTGAACCTGCAAATAATTGCCAGTAAGAATAATCATAGGACGTTTCAGTTGGCTGCTGCAAAACAAGTTCAATGGCATCATGCACTTCACTGAGCTGCAATTTTATTTCTGGTGTAGTTAAAAGTTGCTGCGCTGAAAACGCGCATCCACTCTGCATGAGTTCTAGCAATTTGTCTTTAGCCAAAACAAACTTATTTTGTTCGAGGTAATCATGTGCAACTGCACGTTGTGCGACCAACGCAATCCCTTTTTGTTCAGAAGACGAAACAATTGCAATGGGCGGATCGAGCCGCTCTAATAATCCAACGAGCTTTAGGTCAATCACTCTTCTCTCAACACCACGTGCAACGAGGTCATTTGCTACGCCAAAGAGCAATTCTAGATTGCTTGGTTGCTGTTCTACTACACCACAAGCAAAAAACCAACGCAAATCATTTCTATTGCGAGATGCGAGCAGACTGTCCCATGTATAACCATCGACTTGTTCACTACGCAATGCTGCAACGAGTTGATCTTCGATGTCAGCGGATTTCATTTCATTAATACTCTCTGCGCATTCAAGAGCTTCTTCATGCCTTCCTAAACAATCAAGGGCATGCAAACGCATTCGTAACAACCTTGAAGCTGACAATCCAGAGACGGCGCCATCTAATTCAGAAAGGTGCCCCAAACATAATTCTGCAGCGTTTTTGTTGCCTTGCGCTGCGCGGATTCCCTCAATCATGCCCATTGCAAATGGCACATCCAACTCTCTTTGAGCAACCGTAAGCTCCCCTTGCGTTGCTTTAATACACTGATCGTAAATCTGATCTGTTAATTCTGTTGACTCTTCCAACGAATCTTTTGTTGGTACTCCGATAGTAATTTCCGGAACGTGCAACGTTGTTCCCCAATTTTCAAACAACTTCTTGCTTGCTTCTTCGAACGAAGTTGGCACGCAAGCTATTATCAACGCAACGTAAAAAGATAGCATTATGGTTTCCCCAGAGTAATATTTGTATATCTTGATTGCACTGTTGTGTTATACACTGCAACGGCGTGTTCCCAACGGGTTTCACTACTTGGGCGAATTAAAATTGGATGATCCGGCGTAAAAAGTCCACCCGTTCCAAAACCGTCGGCGCGATTTGCCCTGAGAAACTTTTTCAATTCTCCAAGACTTTGAATGGGTTCCCAAGGACCTTCAATCTGAAGGCGTATGTCACTTGTAAACTTCCCTGCTGATTCAACCAACACAACGAGGGGTTCCTCGTCGAGCAGTGCTTCGACATTTCTCCCCTCCGCAGGTAAGTCCATTGGGAAAGATGCTTCCGCACGCCGAAACTCTGTTGCAACCATAAAATAAATCAACAACAAAAAAACAACATCAATCATAGATGTAAGATTCAAACCAATGGTGAAAGATCGTCGCTTTCGTAGAATCACAACCTTTCCTCCATATCTACTACAAGGTGTAGCCTCGGATTTCCTCCTGCACCGCGAACGGCTTCTATGACTTGATGAACGTGCTCATATTTTGTTGATCTATCAGCCCGAAGGTGCACTTCACTCGTCCCACTTGCGAGACCTTGGCTGATCACTGAAGACAATTTTTTCATTTCGTTTGTGCCCACACTGTGCTTGCCAACAATTATTTTTTTTATCGATCCGTCAGAAAGTGGAACAAGATTAATAACCATTTTATGTTCTGAACTTGTAACCATCGCAGCAGGGTTTTCTGGTGCTGGCAAATCAAGTGATATTACATCTCGGTCAACAATTTGTGACACAACAACAAAAAAAACAATGAGCAAAAAAGTGACATCGATCATCGGTGTCATGTTTGCATTCAGTGTGATTGCTGCTGTACGTTTCATACAGTAGTGGTTTCAATAATTTGCTTTGGTAACTCGCTGTGTACATCACTGCTGGCTTTGGTGGTTGGTGTTTTTCGAGGTCTAAAATGATTTAAGATATCTTCTGCAACGATAGTTGCTTCAACTGTAAGTTCGTCAATTTTGTTTCTCAACACCGCGTATCCAGCAAGGGCTGGGATTGCAACAACCAGACCCCAAAATGTAGTTGTTAGTGCAGTGCCGATTCCACCAGCAAGCGCAACTGGGTCTGCACTTCCTCCTGATGCAACGATTGCACCGAACGCCAAAATCATACCGTACACCGTGCCAAACAAACCGATCATTGGACTGACTTGCCCAATGACGTTTAGCATTTCAATTCTTCTCAACCGCGCCGTCGCCAACTCGTCTGCTGTTTGTTCAAGTGACCGCATCATTGCGGGAAACCCAAACTTTGCTTCGCGAAATGCTGCGTGTAAAATTCTTCCAAGGTATGTTTGATCTTTGCTTGTGAGTTCCACAATGGATCTAAAATCTTTTTTCGAAATTCGTTTTTCTATTTTTGCAATAAGATCATCTGAAACTACGCCTGGTTTTCTATTGGCGAGAAACATGTAAATCATCATGCCAATCGCTCCCACTGACATTGCAAGGAGTAACCATGTCACTCCACTCCCGAGATATTCAATTGAACCATCAGATCTTCTTGAAACAAAAAAAGCTTCGGCAAACGAGTGTGACCCGCCATTGGCTTGAGCAAGAAGTGAAAAAACTGTGTGTATATTGAAACTCAAAATCTTTCTCCTATCTAGATACTTTACTTCGATCTATAAAGGTGTACCCGTCAATTCCACCATGATCTTCTGCAATTCTTCGCATCGTATTTGCAGGATCAGGCGTTAAAAATTCAATGCAGTTAATACGCACCCTCCTTCGCCCATTCCGAGAATCCACGGGATTCATAGCGTCTAGGGACGAGAGCAACTGTTCTGGTGAAACTTCGTATTGCCCTGCTCCGCGAATGTTCTCACTGAGTAAGTACACAAGGTCTGGCTTCATTCGAATCGCAAGGGCAATCGCATTGGTTGGATTGCTTCTACCTGTTGGAACAACGTTGTCACTACTTTGAATCCACTCCATTGCCTTTGTAATATTCTTCCGGTTTGCAGCAACCAATCTATTTACGGGCGGAACTGCAATGACATGGTCTTTTTGAAAAAACAGAATCGCAAACGATTGTTTCGTGTTCAAATCCAATAGCGATTGTTCAAGACCTTTGACAACAGTTGATAGATGGAGCAACATTGAGCCAGAAGCGTCAACAACATACACAATGTTTTTTGCAGAAACTGCTTCAAGACCCATAAACGCCGCTTCTTCTGCTTTGTCTCTTCTTGCGAGTTGGGGGATTGTAGGCGTAGGAGACGTGAGCAATGCGAGACCATCTTGGACTGCTCGCTCCCTGGGGTCTGGCAAGGGCGGCAATGTAAAACCAGATTCTGCAATTTCAAAAGGCTCTGAAGGCAGGGCCATTGGCTGCTCCAATTGATCGTGCCACGTTGCAGTAATGATTGGCGGCGGATCATCAACAGTTTGTATCACTGTCCAAGTAATGAGAAAAGCAAGTGCGCCAAGCCCAACATGGACGCCAATAGAAATCACCCAAGCAACAATCGAGGTAGTGCTCAGCGTTCTTTTAGGTTCGTTTGTATTCTGGCTATTCATCGCAGTGTGCATGACATTGAGAAGCCTACCGCAGAAAAAGTGTATGCCCGTCAATCATCGCCTTTTTTCGTGGACTTATCTGCAGAAAGTTTTGGATCAACGTATTTCCCTGTTTGATATCTGTCTATAGATAATGCCCCTGCCCCTCCAACAACTACTCCAAGCGAGAGCACAAATAGGCACAACTCAGTAAATAATTGTGAAAATGCACCGTGTTGCAGAGGCCAATCAAATGGGTTCATCGAAAACATCCCATTGATTTTGTATGAGACAAGATAAAGCGCTGTGCCCATGATGATGCAAATGACAAAAGCAGAAAGTCGAGTAAAGAGCCCTACGAGGACCAATATACCTGCGAGCAACTCAAATGCTCCAGCTGACCACGCAAGTAGTGTTCCCCAACCGCCAAGTTGCGGACATTCGTTGTGCAGCAATAAAGCAATTCGGTTAAGTCCACGTGTGGCTTGATTACCAGTTTCGGCATCCGTAATAACTTGCAGTTCAATCGCTTCAAGCGAAGTTGCTTGTTCAGAAGAGACTTCCACAAAAACGAAGCAATTGACCCAGCCGGAAGTGATCATCGCAGCAGCGATAACAAAACGAGAGAGTAGTGGCATGATTGAATTCATTGGAACATTCATCCTTTCACGACTTGGGAAATTGTCGCTGTGCGCGTATCATACGCCCTGCACACATCGCCGCGGGCGTGGCGAAATTGGCAGACGCGCCAGATTTAGGTTCTGGTGGGGTAACACCCGTGGAGGTTCGAGTCCTCTCGCCCGCATTCCTCCCAAAGTAGAGGTGAATAACCACATGGCAACATGGACACCAACAACTTGGCAAGAAAAGACCACTTCTCAACAACCGATTTATGTTGATGTTGATGCCCTCGGTGCATCTGTTGAGCAACTCTCAACTCTTCCACCACTCGTTTCGTCTTGGGAAATTGAAACACTAAAAAAACAACTCGCAGATGCTGCAAATGGAAAGCGATTTTTATTGCAAGCAGGTGATTGCGCCGAGCGTTTTGCAGATTGCACACCTGAAAGAATTACAGGACAACTCAAAGTGCTTTTGCAAATGTCGCTTGTTCTTGTGCATTCGACGAAGCGTCGAGTGATTCGAGTTGGTCGACTTGCTGGGCAATACGCAAAGCCAAGGTCAAGCAATGACGAAACAATTGATGGTGTAACGCTTCCAAGTTATCGAGGCGATCTAGTTAACGACATTGAGTTCTCTGAAATCGCGCGGAAACCAAATCCAAATCGACTGCTCCGCGGATTTGAACGGTCTGCAATGACAATCAATTTTGTTCGCGCACTTATTGATGGTGGTTTTGCAGATTTGCACCATCCTGAATATTGGGATCTAGGATTTGTAAAACACTCACCTCGTGCAAGTGAATACCAAAACATTGTCGCTTCAATCGCAGAAAGCCTGCGTTTTATGGAAACACTCGCGGGTGAGTCTGTTGGGGCAATCAACCGGGTTGAATTTTTTACAAGTCATGAAGGGTTGCATCTTCACTATGAACAAGCGCAAACTCGGCAAGTTCCACGGCGTGATGGCTGGTACAACTTATCCTGCCATTTCCCGTGGATTGGTGCAAGAACAACCGATCTTGATGGGGGACATGTTGAATTTTTCCGTGGCATCACAAATCCGATAGGGGTCAAAATTGGAACGCATGAAGTTGATATTGAAAAATTACTTGACGCGTTGCATCCAACGAACGAACCAGGTCGGCTCACTTTGATTCACCGATATGGTGCGGATAAAGTTGGGGATGCATTACCTAAACTGATTGAAGCGGTACAAAGTACAGGTAAACAAGTCTTGTTTGTTTGCGACCCGATGCATGGGAATACTTCTAAGACTGATTCTGGCATCAAAACCAGAAGTTTTGATGCCATTCTTTCTGAACTTGAACAGTCGATTGATATTCATCAAAATAACAATTCTACTCTTGGTGGGGTTCACGTTGAAGTGTGTGGGCAAAACGTAACGGAGTGTACAGGTGGGGCGAGAGGTCTTGACGAAGCTGATCTCGGCGATTCCTACGAAACACTCGTCGACCCACGTCTTAATTACGAGCAATCCATCGAATTGGCCATGCTCGTTGGGCAAAAATTGGGGTAATCCTTTATTCACAACTAGTTACCAACTATCAATGCCGTGCATGCCACGTAGTAATCCACTGCGTAGTGATTACTTTATTAATACGTAGTTCAAGTACAATCCCCGCACATGTCTCAATCTGACACAAACAAAGTCGTGATCTCCGGTGTTGGAGTCATTTCTGCACTCGGTGTAGGGATCGATCCACTATGGGAGGCAATGTTGGAAGGCCGCACTGGCCTAAAGCGGATCGAACGCTTCGATCCAAGCGGTTTCTCATCACAAGTAGCAGGTGAACTCGCAGAAGAAGAATTTAAGGTTCGTAAAATCGTTCCAAAAAGCCACCGCAAAGCAACAAAAGTCATGTGTCGAGACACTGAACTTGCAGTAGGTGCCGCCGCTCAGGCGGTGGAAAACGCCGGTATTACTACTGCAGGCACAAGCGATGATCCTCCTACAATTGACCCAAGCCGTATTGGTTGTCACATCGGGGCAGGCTTAATATCCGCCGAGGTAAACGAACTTGGTGCAGCACTCGTAACAAGTAAAAATGCTGATGGCTCATTTGATCTTGCCCATTGGGGAAGTGAAGGCATGCAAAACCTCTCACCGCTTTGGTTGTTGAAATATTTACCGAATATGCTCGCGTGTCACGTCACGATTGTGCACGACTGCCGAGGCCCTTCCAACACAATCACGTGCTGCGAAGCATCGAGCGGATTATCGATCGCAGAATCCCGCCGTGTCATCCAACGTGGTGATGCCGACGCGTGTCTCTCAGGTGGCGCGGAAGATCGAGTAAATCCACTTGCGCTGTATAGACAACATTGTACAGATCGCCTCGCTGAAACTGATGGTTCTGGTGACATCACTAAAATCATTCAACCATTTTCAAAAGACTCAAACGGCACACTCATTGGAGAAGGTGGTGGCATTCTTCTAATAGAAAGCGAAAACTCTTGTAATAGTCGGAGTGGTTCGCCCTGGTGCACAATTGACGGAATTGGTTGTAGACAATCATTTACAGAAACACCTCTGGATGCTGACCCTGTAGCACTTGCATCTGCAATCAATAAGGCAATGTGTGAAGCAAACTGTAAACCAAGTGATATCGATCTCATCGTTCCACTCGGATCAGGCATTCCAAAAATCGATGCTGTCGAAGTTGTTGGGCTTACCTCTGTCTTTGGCGAGACACTACACAACATTCCTACAATTACTACTATTCCATACACTGGTAATTGCATGGCTGGAAACGGTGCAATTTGCATTGGTGTTGCTGCCAAAGCAATGAAGGAACAAACCATTCCCGCAAGACTTGGTAGCGATATAACAGCTGGTATTCATGCAGAAAAATGTGATTCAAAGGAAACTCAAATCAACAACGTGCTCGTTGTAACTCCAAGTGAAGGTGGACAGTGCGTTGCAATCATTCTTGGAAGGATTACATCATGACTCGAGTTGTAGTCACAGGTATGGGTTGGATCACACCTCTTGGAAATGACCTCGATACCGTGTGGAAAAGAATGTGCAACAGCGAATCGGCAATTGCAACAATCGACCGATTCGATGCTTCAAGTTTTCCTACAAAGTTTGCTGGGCAAGTTCGTGATTTTGATTGGAAGCAATACGTTCAAGACGCTTCGATTCACCACAAACCAGCAATGAACTCACAGTTTGCTCTTGGCGCTGCAAAACAAGCGTGGGAACAATCGGGACTTGGTTCATATCAAGAACTTGACCATGAACGCACGGGTATTTATCTCGGTGCTGGCGAAGGGGTTCTTGATTTTTCTGCGCACTCCATGATTGACACCCACTCTTGGGATGTAGAAGATGGAAAAGTTGACGCTGTTGCATGGGCAAAGTTCGCAACTGAACAACTCGATGAATGGGGAGAGGTGGAACAAGAACCAAATATGCCCCTCTGGCATCTAGCAAGAGAATACAACTTGCGAGGACCAGCATTCAATTGTTTAACTGCATGCGCAGCAAGCACACAAGCCATTGGTGAAGCAACGAGCGTGCTACTTCGCGGTGATGCAGATGTCATGCTTGCAGGCGGCACGCACACCATGCTACACGCGCTGGGTATTACTGGTTTCAATCGCTTAACTGCACTTTCTACGTTTGATGGTGATCCAAAAAAAGCATCTAAACCGTTCTCTCGCGATCGTGGTGGATTCGTTATGGGCGAAGGTTCGGGAATGCTTGTCCTTGAAACGCTTGAACACGCACTTAAGCGTGGAGCAACACCGCTTGCTGAAATTGTTGGTTTTGGTTCTAGCGCTGATGCATATCGCATCACTGATTTGCATCCTGAGGGGCGTGGTCCTTCCGCTGCAATGAACAACGCGCTTTCTCAAGCTGGCATCGATGCAAAAACAAAAACTAACGATCCACCTGTGCAATACATTTCTGCGCATGGCACATCAACACAAGAAAACGACTCAATTGAAACGATGGCGATCAAGTTGGCTTTTGGCGAAAACGCACCAAACGTTCCAATCAGTTCCATTAAATCGATGATGGGTCATTTGATAGCAGCAGCTGGCTCGGTTGAACTAATCACCTGCATTATGTCAATCCAAACAAACATGCTTGTGCCTACAATCAACTTAGATAACCCAGATCCTGCACTGGACCTTGATTACATTCCAAACACTGCACGAGAAGCGGATGTTGCATGTTGCTTAAGTAATTCGTTTGGTTTTGGCGGTCAGAATAACACGCTAGTCGTCAAGCGGTTTTACCCATAATCCATGTCACTTTAGTAACGATACGGGCATTCAATCGTACATGGTCGATCAAGGCGTGATGTCAAAAGTTCAATCAATATCACAATATCGTCTGGATCAACAACGCCGTTATTATCAAGATCTGCCAAACATTCATTGCATTCGCCCCAAACCGAAATCATCGCGATCGCAATAAGGTCCGTCAAATCAATTTCTCCATCGCCATTAATGTCACCTTGACACGTTGAACAAAGCGCATGAAATTCGTTGCCGCCGACAAACTCGTAATCCGAGTCCGCGACTGTTGGATAAATGTGCCCCTCAAGCGTACTGTCTTCACCTCCACGACCAATGTTTCCACAGAAGAGAGATGATTCGATCGAAGGCATACTTGTGCCGTCATTATGAAGACCACCACCATTTTCTTCGTACGAAATGTTTGATGCCAATGTACATTGATACAAGATTGGATTGCTGTTGCTGTTGTAGATTGCGCCACCTTCGTACACAGCAGTATTATTTAAAAACAAACAATCTGTCAATATCGTGTTTGCGCTATCCGAGTTATCCATCGCGCCGCCAACACCAAGAGCATTGTTGTTTTGGAAACAACACGAGATAAACGACGATCCATCTCCAGTAACACTCACTGCACCACCATCGCCTGAGATGTTTTCACTGAATTCAATTAAATCACCGGCACATGTCGCTCCAGACGAAACATACATTGCCCCGCCAACAGCTGATCCGTTATTGGCAAACAAACAATCTGTTACGGTTGCTGCTGTCCCAGTGTCAACGAGATACACTGCGCCACCAAATTGAATGGCAACGTTTTCTGAAAACTCACATCCTTCAATAGACAGTGTAGTACCACCGCTCGCTTGAACAGCACCGCCGCTTTGACCTGCCTCGGCTGCTTGGTTTTCGGAAACAATACAATTAAGCATTCGAAGCGTTCCGCCAGAAACCAATACTGCGGCACCTTCGCGATCGACGCAATGCCTAATGGCTACTCCTTCTAACAAGGCGTTGCTAGATGCACCGTGCGAAAAACGCAAGCCTGAAACTGCGTATAGTCCATCGAGAATAGTACGATCAGATCCTGCACCAATAATTGAAATGTCTTTTGATTGAAGATCTACAAGGAACTCGCCATCGACAGATGTGTAAGTACCTTCATCAACGTAAATTGTTTCCACATCAGCAGCATCATTCACTGCTGCTTGAATTGTGGTGTATTCACAAGTTTCGCAAACATTAAACCATTGCCCAAATTCAATCGCATACGAAGTTGCACCGCAAGCAACAACATCATCCCAATAACCTGTTGTAAATATCTGTGCAACATTTTCTCCTCCAGTTGCATTGTCTGGCGTTCCAGAAGCCCAGTTATCAAATGTATTGCCTTCGCCATTTGCCCATTCCCAGCCTTCGTTTGGTTCCTCAGATCCTTGGAGTTGACGCAACCCAATGTAAGGTTCTTGGCCAGTTCCGCCAAACGTAGCGAGCCACCACGCATATTCCTCACTCGTTGTGAGCGTTAGCATGTAAGCCCCGTTCGCATGTGCAGCTGCATTCGCATCAGACCAACAAAGCTCGTCTGTGACAACAATGGCATACCAGTGATCATTACCACCATTTTCTTTCTTCCATTGGAACGGGCCAATGATTATGTCGTCATTTTGGCAGACATCATCTTCGCACTCTGTGCCATCGCCGAGCCATTCACCCATGCAATCATCTTCTGATGACTCATAACAATCAGAGCCAAGACAGCACGCGCCAACGACTATATCTTCGCAAGGATTTTCCCAACAGAGCGTGTGATCTCCTCGGTATATTCCGGACTCATTCAAACATGCATCGATTGTAATTCTCACACAACCGTCGCCGATACAACAAGATCCAAGCACTTCAGTGCACGTCGAACTACTACACGTCGTGCCTTCGCCCAAATAAGTTCCTATACACTCGGTGAACAATTCAATTGAACAAACATTACCTGTACAGCATGCTCCTGTTTCGCCTTCACTCGCATTGCATGATTCAGCCTCGCAAGTTGTCCAGTCTCCCAAGTACGCACCTTCGCAATCAGCAGCTGTTGATTGGGAACATTCACCCGCAACACATCATCCACCGGTTGGAGCACAGTCGTTGACCATCGTTCGCCCAACTAGTTCGGACCATATTGACCACGCACTGCCTTCTGCGCGCTGGCGATATTGGAAGACCCACAGACCTTCTTCATGCACTGTAAGTTGTACTGTAGATAAACCACCGGGTAATGTGTCCCATGTAAAATCTTCGGGGTCTCTCATTTGCCAGTCATATTCGAAAAAAGTACCTACTGCTGCTTCAAGTGTAATCGTTTCGCCAATGCACGCTTCATCTGGAACATGTGGAGTGCTTGGCTCTGCCGTTTCGGTTGTGCACGCATTGTCTGAACAACCGCTGCCATCTCCTAGATACAACCCGCCGGATTGGACGCACGCTAGTTGGGTCGAATTTGAAACACAAGATCCCTGCATGATGCAACACGCACCTGTGAGTTCATTGTTTGGAGTACATGCAATATCTACGCAGTATGATCCACCACCAGAAAAATCTCCATCTACTGCTTGGCAATCTGCTTGTGAAAGTGAAATGCAAGTTTCACCAATACAACACGCACCGCTGATGCAGACAACATCCGAGCAAGCTGTTTCCACACCATGAAACAACCCACCCAAAACGCTGCAATCAACAAGTTCTGTCACCGTGCAAAGTCCATCAATACAGCACGCACCTGCATCTGGAACGCAAGAACTAAATTGACACGTTGTACCATCTCCTAAATAAATCGCATCGTGGGCCAAACAATCGGATTCTAGCTCGACAGAACACAACTCATCACTACAACACGCGCCCATAATTACCTCAGCGATTGCACATGGGTCGCCAAAGCACCCAATATCGTTGCCCAAATAAGAACCCAAGATGTTAGAGCACTCTGCTTCAGTCAGTAGTGAACAATTTTCTGAAACACAACAGCCGCCTGTTGAAACT
>PVBE011862489.1_pt1 | contig 14019 bp, 11 predicted proteins | sample 1631181 | NCBI WGS metagenome assembly PVBE01 (sample SAMN08397723, study PRJNA350692) | Marine metagenome, whole genome shotgun sequencing project. | isolation source: water | place: Pacific Ocean | collected 2012-04 | reverse complement strand
GCCATCCTCGCCACTCAGCGCGAACATCTTCGGTTGCGCTACCGCGACTAGCGCGGAGCCAGCTGAAACTGTCGCAGGGTAGCCTGCCACCGAACCCTCCCCCGGTTGGCGCCCCACCAGGACTCCCAGCTCCCGATCGCCTCGTTGGTCGGCTCGAGGATGTCGTAGCCCCTGTCGCTCCCGGCGAGCGGCCGCATTACCGCCAACGCCTTGATCCGGGTTCTCGGGGTTCTTGCCTCTCGCATGAGCAGGACCAGGTGATCCAGGCCAGACTTGCGCCCCAACGAGACGAGGCGCAAGGCGATCTGCAGCCGCAGCCGCTCATCAGTGGTTCGAGGCCACTGGGTGGCCAGCTGTTCGGCGGTCATCGTTTCGATGTCGACCTCCGCAGTCAGCTGCTTCTTCTCGGTGATGCTCAGTTCCTTCCGCTGATGCTCATCGGCCTGGTGCTCCTCGTCGTGACGTTCCGGCCCCTTGCCCGCGTGCACCAGCAGACTGATCGTCAGCGCGCAGAGAGCGACCAGCGCGGCCACTTGTCCCAATGCTACGAGGCGCCGCTGCGCACTCACCACGTACTTGGCCACCCCGCAACACGCCAGCACCAGCCCGAACAGACAGACAAGCACGGGGCCTGCCGGGAGCGAGTAGGAGAGCAGCAGGCCGACGAAGCTGACCAGACCGCCGACGAGCCAGCCGACCAGGAGCCTGGATCCGATCGACTCGACGACCAGGGCGGCGATCACGGCGGGAACGATCAAGTAGGCGAAGACCAGCAGCACGCCGGCCAGCTGGACCGAGGAGGTGATGACGAAGGCGAAGCTGAGGTAGAACAAGAAGTCCCAGAGCCAGACCCGCATGCCCGACTCGTAAGCCTGCTCCGGTGAGAAGCTGATCGCGATCAGCTTTCGGCGAAAGACGAGGTGAAACACGGCGACCAGGCTGTAGATCCCCAGGGTCTTCCACACCTCGGCACGCTTGACCAGGATGATGTTGCCAGCCAGCAGATCCTTGATGTGCTCTGCCCCGTGTGGATCCTTGGCCGCGCTGACCGCCACGATCGCGGCAGCCGAGGCGACGGCGTAGACGATGCCGATGATCGCCTCCTGTGGCACCTTCTCGTGCCGTACCCGCGTGAAGGCGAAGACGGCCGCGCCAACGAAGGCAAACCCCAGAGCTGTAAAGTAGGCCACCTGGCTGTTCAGATCGTGACCGGCCAGCAGCGCGACCGTGGCGCCGAGCGCCGCGATCTGGGCCAGCGCCAGGTCGACGAAGATCACCTGGCGCTCGATGACGTGGATGCCGAGGTAACAGTGGATGCCCGTCAGGATCAGGCACGCCGCCAGCGGCAGCCAGAGATACCCCAGATCAGGGGGCAGCATGCCCCTACTTCCCGAACGCCTTCAGGTGGCCGTCGAGGATCGTATCCATCAGACTGAAATAGTCCTTGGCCGCCGCAGTGCCACCGACATCGATCGGCAGCACCACGACCTTCGCCGTCGTACCTGCGACAACCTTCTTTGCGGTCTTCTCGGAGTAGAACGAGGCCACGCCGACCACCCCGACGCTGTTGGCCTTGATCAGCTTGACCAGCCGATCACGGTGCGCGGCGGAAGGCGGTATGCCGGGCTTTTCCTCGATGTAGCCCGCGATCTTGAGGCCGAAACGCGCTGACAGGTAGACCCAGGTCTTGTGATAGTAGACCACCTTGCGCCCACGCAATGGCAGCGCCTTCTTGACCCATCCGCCGAGCTTGTCGATCAGGGGTTTGCCGCCCAGCCGCTTGCTCTTGAGAAACGGGATGAGCCTGCCCTTTTCAGCCATGCCGCTGAGCACGTCGCCGCCGAACAAGGCGACCATCTGCTTGCCGAACATCGCCTCGTCGATCCGCTTGTGGAAAGCCTTCAAGCGGACAGCGTAGTGCTTCGCGTTGTCCGGGTCGATCCGCTTGAGTGCGGCGGCGATGTTGGTCGCCATCGTCTTGGCTCGCAGCGGATCGAGCCAGATGTGAGGGTTGCCCCGCGGGTGCAGATCCCCCTGGCTGCGGCTGATCACCGAGGGGATGTCGAGCGGAATCACGCCGCGCGAGGCGTAGGCGTGTCCCGACTCCTTCGGCCGGACCTTTGGGTTGCGAGAGCCATCGATCACGCGCTCGGTCCAGATTTCCAGGCCCAGACCGATCTCGATGAACAGGTCCGCCTTGCGCACCTTGCTCATCAGGCTCGGTGTCGGGGTGATGTAGTGCGGGTCGCTGCGGCCGCTCGTCAGCGAGATGACGCTGACTTTCTCCCCTCCGATCGCACGCGTCATGCTGGCCAGGTGGGGCAGCGTGGTCACCACCCGGACTTCCGCCGCCGCCAGCCCGGGCAGCAGCGCTAGTATCATCAGGTATCTCATCGGGATCCTCTCTACTTGTTGAACCAGTAGGGTTCGACCGGGTGGCTGCCGAAGACCCAGCTGAACTGGATGAAGGCGGTGTCGACTTCCTCGTCGTCGAGTGAGCGGTCCCAGGTACGCTGCACGCCGAACCGGATCCGCAGGAACTCCGAGGTATAGAAGGAAAGGTATGCGCTGGCCCCGTACTTGTCCCCCGAGTCGGGATCGACCGGCTCGGTCCAGTCGCCGCGCACGCCCGCGTACCAGCGCCGCGCAAACTGGTACTGGAGGTAGGCGTAAGCGCCGAAGCTGTCGACATCGAAGCCCGCTCCCGAGTCCTCGTCCCTCGAGCTGCGGTGCAGGGCAAACGCTTCGGTCTGAAACACGAGGCTGCGGTCCTGGCTGTTCTTCTCGGGCCGCCAGCGATAGAGGAAGTCGATGCCCGTCAGGTTGGCCCGCGTCCCCTCGCCGCCGCCGCGACCGTACATGTGGCTGGCTCCGAGCTCGAAGAACATGGTCGGACTCAGGTCCTTGAACCACTTGAGCCGGGCCAGTCCGCCGATGTTGCGCCGCGGCCCGTCGGGGAAGATCGTCTCAAGCTCCGCGTTGATGAGCTCGATGTCCAGCTGGAGGTCCGCCTCCATCGGGTTGGGGATCGCCCAGCTGAGGTTGATGCCGTTGCCGACCGCGCCCTCCTCGCCCAGGAACTCCTGTACCACGAGCGGATAGTCGTACTGCGGCAGGTCGTGCAAGTGAAGCTTGTTGAGCTGCCCGAATCCCAGGCGAAAGCGACCGAGCTTGGCTTGAAGGCCGTGCTGCTCCGCGCCGCCGAGCCGATGAAAGGTCAGGTAGCCCTCCTCGACCCCGATCTCGAACTCGTTCGGATCATGCTCCTCGAGCGCCAGGATCAGCACGCCCTTGGCGTAAGGGTCGATATCAGCGCGCAGGTCGACCTCGATCTCGCGCAGGGCCAGCCGAGAGCCGACCTCGTTACCCTCGTCGTTGAGCTCCTTCGGCGAGCGATAGGCTGCCAGGAAGTCGCCGAAGACCGTGATCCTGGGGTTGAACGCGTTGGGCCGCTGCTGCGAGATCAACTGCTCGACGTACTGCCGCAGCAGCCCCTTCTGCTTCTTATCTTCCTCGACGCCGGAGTCCTTGCGCATCTGCTCGCGCAGCTTGTCGATCTCATCTTTTTCGGACTTGGCCTGCTTGGCCTGGAGCTTGCGCACCAGATCCGTCAGGTGGTCGAGCTGGGCGCCATGCGCCTTCTTCATCTCCTTCATCTCCTTGCGGAGACGCTTCATCTCTTCGCGTAACTTCTTGCTGTCGTCGTCCTGTGCGCTGACGGACTGTGCGAAAACTGCGAGCAACAGCCCGGCCAGCACGAGAGTCGTGCGTGCCATGGGTTCTCCTTACGATGGGAAAGCTGGTTTACAGCTGGATCGAAGGAGCGCCTGGGGGCGCGCGGGCTCGAAGCGCACGAGCGAACGCGAAAGCGATCGTCGAGTCGCTCGGTCTGGACCGCAGAGCGCAGGGCGTCGGCGGGGTGAGGTAGGCGGCGATCTGCGTTGAGATCTGCGGTCCGAGGAGCTTGCAGATCGAACAGGTCTGGTGGTCCGGGTGTCTGTGGTGATGGTGGTGGTCGGAGTCGTTGCAAGGACCGCTGCAGTTCGCCAGCAACGTGGCGTGGTCGGGAGCGCAGTCGGCGCAGGCATCACCCGGATCCTCGGCATGGTGCAACGCCGGAACGAGCAGTATCGCTGCGACGTACGTCGCGAGCAAGACCAGCGTCGCTATGCGTCTGCGTGCCCTTCCCATCGCTACTACTAGAACCGCGTGGGCTAGCGATGTCAAGGTGTACCTGATTGGTGCGACGGCGCGAATCGTCAATGGAGCATAGAACACTCAATCCGCCGGCTGCTGTCGCCCGTCAGCGTACTGGAGACCGCCCTGCAGTTTCTTCATGCAGCCGCAGCAGCCCGAGGATCTGCGTCACTCTGGAACGGCAGATCCCCTCGCGCTCGCCGATCATGGCGTGCGTCAGGGATGGGTCCTCGTCCAGCATTCGCCGGTACTCTATGGCCCTGTTGAGCAGCGTCGTTGCTCTGGATGCGGGCGCATCACCCAGCTCAAACGGGTGGTGGGGAAGGTAGGCCTGGAGTCGCTTCCGGTGGCGGCTGCGCCAGAAGGCCAGTGTCCGAACTGGATTGGCGGGAAGCGCCTTTTCGCGTTCAGTGTCGAGTTCGGGGAGCCAAACTGAATTTCACCGATCTGACCCCAGGTTGGTGAACACCGGCCCCGCGAGAGACGACTCGGCGGGGCCGTTCGCATTTCGGGACCCCACCCCGACTTGCGACCGCCCCCCCTCGACGCCCTTCCTCCTGTTTCGATCCGTCGAGAGCTCTCAGCGAACGAGAAGGCCCACCTTCTCCTCCGCTGACCGAGCGAAACGGCCGAGAGCTCTCAGACTCTCTGTTTCCCACCCCCCGGTTGGTTAACACCTTTGTCCCCTTCCCTTACCGGGGGTGACACTTCACTGTCCCTTCCGGTAGGTATCCGACGACAGAGAAACGGATCACGGAAGGAGGACAAGATGGTGAGCCACCGGGACCCAGCAGCGATGACCCCCCAAGAGCGGTTCAACGAGGTCGCCGCCATCCTGGCCAAGGGATACCTGCGTTACAGGAAGCGGCGGCACCTCGAAGATGCCGCCTCGAGCCCGACGCCCAAGACCCCGCCTCCGGAAGGTACCGGCCCCGGCGAAAGCCGGTAGTCGAAAGGAGGTCGGGATGGAACCGACGATCGCGAGGGAGATCCGGACTCTGCAGAAGATGAGCGTCCGCGAACTCAGGGAGAAGTACGGCGAGCTGTTCGACGAGCAGCCGAGGTCCCACAACCGCCAGTTCCTCTTCCGCCGGATCGCCTGGCGGATCCAGGCGCTGGCCGAGGGGGACCTCACCGAGCGTGCTCGCCGGCGCGCCGCCAAGCTGGCCAACGACGCGGATCTCAGGATCCGCGCCCCGAAGAACGGCAACGGCGACGCCACCGCTAGTCCCGATGGCGAGTTGACGGTGGTGGATACCCTCTACCCCGATCTCGACCCGCGCCTTCCCATGCCCGGAACGATCCTTGTGCGCGAGTACAAGGGCAGGAAGATCCGGGTGAGGGTCCTGCCCAACGGCTTCGAATACGAGGGCGAGCCCTACGGCTCGCTCACCGCGGTTGCCCGCAAGGTGACCAAGGCCCACTGGAACGGCTTCGTCTTCTTCGGCCTGTCCAACAGGAAGAAGGGAGGCCGCTCGTGACCGCAACCGCGAACAAGCGCAGCCGACCCACAGCTCCGGCCGTCCGCTGCGCCGTCTACTGCCGCAAGTCGACCACCGAAGGCCTCGAGCAGGAGTTCAACTCCCTCGACGCCCAGCGCGAGTCGGGCGAAGCGTACATCGCCAGCCAGAAGCTCGAGGGCTGGACCTGCCTCCCCGACCGCTACGACGACGGCGGCTTCTCTGGCGGCAACATGGACCGCCCCGGCATGGTCCGGCTCCTGGCGGACGTCGAGGCCGGCAAGATCGACTGCATCGTCGTCTACAAGGTCGATCGCCTCAGCCGCTCCCTGCTCGACTGATTCGCAAACGAGTCTTCCTTCACGATCGCATTGCTTGGGTCAGCGACAATGCTCAGGGAGAAGCATCGGCACTTGTCCTTTTCGTGCACCCCGACTTCCGGCTGGCTGATCAGCGCCGCCAGCTGGTATTGACGCTGCTTGCGCTGGTGGAAGGTCATCTGCATTGTGGACATACCCCGATTGTAGCGCAACCTGACCGCTTGCCAACGGCCCGGGTCGAGGAGCCTGCCGGTGCGAGAAGGCGGAGGGCGAGGTCGGCTCGCCGCGCTCACTCCCCTGGTCGTGCGGCTCGCGGCCAGGAAGCCAGCCTGGTCAGGGGGTCGCTGATCAGCGCCCAGGCGCGCAGGATGTCGGTGTGGGCTCCGTCCGCGCGGATCGCCAGCTACTCGCGGGCCATTCGAGAGCGCCCGCACTATGCGGTGGCGTACATGCTTAGCGCCTGTCCGGCGTCACAACCCTGGACTCGCCACCCGACTGCGCGGCGTGCAGCCGCACCAGGAACCCCATGCTGCCCGCTGTACCCACCATGTGGCTGGTGCCGTGGTAGATCTTGCCCTGCTCGTCCTTGACCGGGTAGTTGGTCCAGCGCAGCCCCTTCCCGTCCCGCTGGGCCAGCCGGAGCAGCGCCCGGCCGACCTTCCCCGCGTGGTCCAGGTACTGCCGCTTGCCGGTCCGGCGGTGCAACGCCAGGTAGTACTGGCCGATGCCGGTCGCGCCGCAGCACAGCGACGGGCTGTAGAACTTCTCGAATCCGCGGTCGGCGATCCAGGCGGCGCCCTTCTCCGCCGTCTCCAGGTAGCGCTTCTCGCCGGTGATCCGGTGCAGCAGCAGGAACAGGTAGCCGGTTCCGGCCGGGCCGTGGCACCAGCCGGCCAGGTAGCGCTTGGTGGCCTTCGGCGCGTGGTGGTACCACTTGCAGCCGGCCCCGTCGGCGACGGCGTGGTCGATCAGCCAGCGGGCGCCCTTGCGCGCGGCGGCCAGGAAGCGCGGCTTGCTGGTCGCCTGGTGCACGCGGGCCAGGTAGTAGGCGATGCCGGCGGTCCCGTGGGAGAAGTTGGGGTAGATCCGGCCCTTCATCGCCGTGCTGGAGGGCCACTGCAGGGTCTTGCCCCCGTCGGCCGGCCGGCCCACCGAGATCAGGTGGTCGGCCGCCTTCACCGCCGCCTCGAGGTAGGGTGCGTGCCGGGTGGCGACGTGCAGCTCCAGCAGGAACAGCCCGATCCCGGCGCCGCCCGAGATGATGTCATACCCCGCGGAGTCCCAGTGCCAGCCGGTCTCCGTGCGCTTCGCCGTGGCCAGGATCCAGTCGGCCGCCTGGCGCGCGGCCTTCCGGTAGGCCGGCCGGTCAAGCTCCCGGCCCAGCGTCAGCAGCGCCCAGCCGATGCCGGCCGCGCCGGTGTACAGGCCCGGCGTCCGCCGCTCGTAGGTCTGTCCGCGCCGCTCGAAGGTGATCTTCCAGGAGCGCCCCTGTTCGGTCACGTCGCTCGTCGCCATCAGGTAGCGCGCGCCCTGGTCGATCGCCTCGAGCAACTTCGGGTCGCGGGTCGCCCGGTGGAGCGCGAGCAGGTCGAGCAGCACGCCGGCCGCCCCGCTGTAGAGATCCTGGCCGCAGCGCTTCTCGCCGCCGTACTCCGGCCACCGGCGACGCTCGCCGTCCTTCGAGGCCCGGCTCGCGGCAAGCAGCCAGCGCGCCGCCTCCCGCGCCGCTCCCAGCGGTCCGTCGTCGAAGGTCAGCCGCAGCTCGAACCCGGCCTCCCGCTGCTTGCCGCGCGGGATGTCTACCTGCACGTGCAGGTACCGCCGGCCGCCCCAGGACTCGATCGCCGTGGTCGGGAACCCGGTGACGATCTTCCCGCGGCGGCCCTTCGCGCTGACCGACACCGGCCGGCGGTTCCAGCCGTCCGGCAGGACGACGGCACAGTGCAGCTTGCCGTTCATCCCGCGCACTCCGCCCAGCCCGCTGCGGAAGATGTTGGTGAAGCTGCCCCGAATGTCGTCGTTGGCCGGCCGCAGGATCAGCGTCCGGTGCTCCCGGCCCCAGAAGGCGCGGACCACGGGCGACGCGGCCGCGCGCTTCAGCGGCCGCATCGAGGGATCGCCGAACAGCACCCGGGCCGCCGCCCCGCGGAGCATGATCTGCTCCACCGGCAGCCGCTTGCGCACCGCCCCGTCGACATACGGGTGCAGCGGCAGCTTGCCCCGTCCCGAGAGGACCAGCAGGTCGTAGCCGTGATTGACCGCGCGGCCCAGCGAATTACCCGTGGTCATCAGCCGCTCGAACTCCTGCATCGCCGTTATCCCGTGGTCCGGATCGAGCGCGCCGAAGAAGGCCTTGACCTGTTTGAGCAACTGCAGGCAGAACGAGTCCTCCGGCTCGAGGTCGCGTCCCTGGACCTTCGCCTTGCCCAGGCTCCGGTCGTAGGACCGGCGGACCACGCCGGTGTAGCAGGCGCCGCCGAAGACGATCGCCGGACCGAGCTCGAGCTTCTTCAGGTCGGCCGCCCGCAGGGAGTCGACGATCCGCTCCGGCGCCCCGTGGCCCCAGTAGCGCAGGATGCCGCAGCCGCGCAGGTCGGTGGCCCGGGCCTTGATCCGGTACAGCCCCTTGTGGTGCAGGGTGGCCGTCTCGAAGCCCTTGATCCACGGCTCGCTGTTGGGGCGGAACTGGTCGATGCTCGACGGCCCGAACTCGAGCAGCTTGCGCGGCAAGGGTCTCTCCTGGGCGGCCGCGATCCGGTCGATCCAGGCCGAGAGGTCGGCCGCGGTCTGGCCGGTGAGGAAGCCGTAGGCCAGGTCGACGAACGGGTCGTCGTCGAGCGCGGCGGCCCAGGCCAGCACCCGGTAGTGGAAGTTGATGTCGATCGTCTCCGGCCGCAGCACGAAGGTGGCGTAGGTCGGGCCGAGCTGGCGCAGCTTCTGCGTCAGGTCGGTCAGCCGGGCGAAGCGCAGGATCTTCGCCTTGCGCAGCCGGGCCAGCTTGCGGGCCGCCGCGTGGTACGGGTCGTCGTCGGCCAGGTTGGTCAGCACGACGTGGCCACCGCCCGCGCGCGGCAGCCCGGCCCGCTTTCCGGCCGGGAAGATGAACCAGCCGGTGTCGGCGGCCGGCTTGTTGCTCTGGGCCGTGTAGCGCTTCAGCCAGCGCCGGGCGTAGTCCACGCTGGAGTGCTTGGGGTACTGCTTCAGGAACCGGCGCAGCGCCTGGATCGCCGCCGGCCTGTCGCCGGCCCGCCCGTGGCAGGCCCAGAGCCAGAAGGCGGCGTGACCGCCGGTGACCCAACGGTGCTTGGCGTGCTTGTCGATCAGCCGCTGGTAGGACCGGGCGGCCTCCGCGAACTTGCCGCCCTTCCACTGCGCCCGGGCCCGGTCGAGCAGGTCGTCGCCACCGTCGGCCCAGGCTGGAATGCTCCAGACCAACACGAGAATGATGCCGGCGATTCGAATCATCGAGAGACTCCTATCTATCTGCGAGGCAGCCTCGCTCGCAACGCGGCGGCGTGCTGGCTCAGGGAACTCCGGGGATGGTCACGGTCCAACCGGTCGAGGGTCTGGCGCGCTACGGCGTGCCGACCCAGGCGCAGCAGATAGACCGCCTTGAAGTAGAGGGAGTAGTCGACCGATGGATGCTTCGGATGGCGAGCGAGGAATCGATCGATGTGCCCGATCGCCTCGACGGTCCGGCCGAGGCGGCCGGCGCAGACCCAGCGGTAGAAGTGGGCGTTGCCGCCGGTCACCATCAGGTCCTTCGGCGTCTCGCGCAGCATGCGCTCGACGAGTGCCGCGCAGGTCTGGCTGTCCCGGGCGGCCCAGGCCTTGCGGAACGCGAGCACGAGCCCCGACGTCGGGCGGGACTCGAGCCGCGCCAGCCGCGCGCGGGCCACCGCGCGCAAGTTGCCCTCGACAGAGCGATAGGCGATGGCTGCCTCGGTCCGCCGGCCGAGCCGCTCTGCGTAGACGCCGGGTGTACTGCGTCGGCATCTTGTCGTGCGTGGCCCTGTCTGGCCGGAAGCCGGTGTCGCGCATGCCGAGGGGGCCGAACAGCAGCCGCTGTGCCAGCTGACCGTACTCGGTCTGGCTGACCACCTCGGCGACGCGCGCGGCCACGTCGTAGCCCAGCCGGCTGTACCTGTAGCGGGTCCCGGGCGCGGCCTCGAGGCCGATGCGCGCGATGTTGTTCACGACGCCGGCGAGGGTCCCGCCGCTGCTGGCGTCGGCCGCGTCGCGCATCTGCTGCCCCGGCAGGCCCGAGGTGTGCGACAGGCACTGACGGATCGTTGGCACGCCGCGCCTGGAATCCTTGAACGCGGGCAGGTAGCGGTCGACCGGGTCGTCGAGCGAGAGCTTGCCCTGGGCCTCGAGCAACAGCAGCACCGTCGCCGTGGTGGGCTTGGTCAGGGAGGCGAGCTTGCAGCGCAGGTCCGGCGTGAACTTGATCTTGCGGCGGCTGTCCGCCCAGCCGAAGCCCTCGCGGAACACCGTCTCCGACTTGTGGATCAGCAGCAGGGCGCCGCCGGCGACGTCCCCTTTCTCGGTGGCGTCGTGGAGCACCTTGCGCAGGCGTGTCTTCTGTGTCTCGGTCAGTTCGGCGCCCGACGGGGCGAGGCCGCAGATGGTGAGCAGGGCGATCAGCAGGATCTTTCTCATGCGGATCTAACCCGGCTCGGCCCGGAACCACTCGCAGAAAATGCTATCTGTCGTAGGTCTCTCTCCACCAGTTCTTCCAGCGGTCGATCGTCTGGACCAGCTGCGGCTTGCTGGCGAAGAACCAGTCACAGAAGAAGTCCGCACGCGTCACCCTGCGCAGGCTCCGGTACGCGCAGAAGCGAACCCAGGGGTCGCCATCGGCCAGCGCGCCGACCAGCCGAGCGATGATGGTCTTTCCGCCGATCGCGCCCAGGCCCAGGACGGCCGCGCCGCGTCCCGGCTCGTCGGTGTTTGCGAGGCGGGACAGCAGCAGCGCCTCGGCCGCGCGCCGACCCGTGCGCCCCAGCTCGAGCAGCGCGGTCTGTAGCACCGGGGGGATGCTGATCGACTCGAGCGAGCCGGGGCTGACGATGCGCGCGCGCGCCTTGATCTTCTTGATCCGCTGCCTGGCTGCCTGCTGCTCCAGGGCCGCACGGTGCACGACCGCCTTCAGCTGGGAGATGTTCGTCGCGGCGTAGCGGCCCAGCAGGCGCATCGCCGGGATGACCACCCAGTTGTCGCCCATCTTCTTGTAGTCGGCCTTGCCCTGACCGTACTTGGCGACGATCTCACGGGCGAGGTTCACGGCCAGCTGGGCGTCGATCTTCTCCAGTCGCAGCAATGCCCGCATCCGGATCAGCGCGCTGTCGGAGTCACGGATCAGCCGGGTGAGGCGGCCTGGAATCTCGAGGAAGGTCCACGCTGCGGCGCCTTCCAGGAAGCGGAGGGCGTGCGCCCGGACGGGGGTCTCCTCGCCGTCGTCGCAGATCACGTCCACCAGCAGCGCGTTGCCCTGAGCGCCCATTCGCCGAAGCATCTCGCAGGCGAAGAACTGGTTGGAGGGGGCCAGCTGCGAGAGGACCTTGCCCCGCCTGCGCAGCACCTTGTAGATCGTGCGCACGCGCTTGCTCAGCCAGCGACGCTTGCCGGCCTTGATCAGCGCGATCACACGCCCGCGGGCCCGAGCGCTTCCCATGCCGGCGCGGGCCAGCAGGCAGGCCTGAGCCAGGACCTCCTCGGTGCTCCAGCAGTCTGGCATCGGCGGGGGAAAGACCGGGGTGGTGCGTCCGAAGACCCGCTTGCCGCGCAGGTTGGCCTCGAGCGTCTCGAGCAGCTTCAGCACCGCGGTGTCGGTCCGGCTGGCCAGGCGACCGATGCCGGGGAGGGCGGCTCCGAGCGCGTCCGGGTCCTTGCCGTGGCGCTGGACGAACTGCACCAGCGGCGTCAGGCCGCGGCGGTCGCCGATCAGCCCCAGCGCCATCGCGGCCTGCACGCGCAGGCCGGCGTCCGGGGACTGCAGCGCGCCGATCAAGGCGGGCACGATCGCCTTGTCCCGGCGGTCGGTCAGCGACTGGAGCGCACGGTTTCGCACGACGCGGTCGGGGTCACCGAACAGCGCGCGCAGGCGCGCGACGGCCTTCGGGCTGGTGTAGCGGCCCAGCAGCGCCACGGCGTTGCGCCGCACCAGCTGGTGTGGATCCTTGCTGTAGTGCAGCAAGGCCGGCAGCCCCTCGCCGCCGAGGCTCATCAGCCGGCGGGCGAAGCGCCGCTGGGGCCCGTAGGGGTATCCCGAGGCGAGCTCGACCAGCGCCAGGCGATGGATCATCTGCTGGTAGGGGGTCTTTCCCCCGCTCGGCATGGGGTATGTCGTTGTCGGCTTGCCGATGTACTTCATGAGCTGCTTGGCGATCGGGCGCGTGCCGACCTCCATCCGGGCCGCCTCGGCGGCGAGGTAGGCTGGCTCGCCGAGCAGCACCAGATACTCGATGGTGGCGGTGCGGTTGACCAGGGCCGGGTGAATCGCCCCACGCAGCATCGAGGCCAGCGCGAGCCAGAACAGGTGGGCCGGGGGAGGCGGTGGAAACTTCCAGTCGGGTGGGGGACCGACGGCGCCGGGTCCGGTCAGCGGGCGGTAGGCCGGCGGCTTCGATGAGCTGGGGGTGGGCGTGGCCCAGGTGAAATGCTGCGGCAGGTCGAGCGTGGTGATGCCAGCGAAGCCGAAGGTGCTGCTCGACTGGCCGTCGAACCGCAGCGGAGGCCTGCGTCGCGGAGTTCGCTCGACGGAGCCCTGTCTGGAGGTCGGTCGCGCCGCGGGGATCCGGCCCAGGTCGGTGAGGGGCGGCTTGGGCAGGCAGCGGACCCACTCGGGGGGCAGGCCGGGGGGGACGGTGACGTCCAGATCGGCGGCGAGCGGACCCGCCGCGGCGAGCAGCACGGACGCCACCAGCAGCAGCCATCGATTCATCTTGTGAGCTCCAGTGCGTTTTCGTACGTGGGCAGGGCCAGGATACCTGCCAAACCGCAGGAATTGCAACTGGCGTGCCAGCACCGGTCTCGGGGCGAGCGCGGCGAATTGTAGGGAAATCCGACAGGCGGCCTGTGGTTTCTCACCACAGTCTGTCTCGATCTCGGGTTGCGCGACGGGGCGCTGGAATCGGCCTGAACCCGTACGCAGATCGACCGCAATGTTTGCCAGGCTCAGTCGATGTTTCTATCATGCGGACCATGAGTGAATCCGTACGCATCGACACCTCCCGCTGGCAGCGTCAGGCGCTGCGCCGGGACCGCTTCGGGATCCTGGTCGGCGGCGGGCCGGCTCCTGGCATCAACGGCGTGATCAGCGCCATCTGCATCGAGGCGATTCTCAGCGGTTGCCGCGTGTATGGCATCCGGGACGGCTATCGCTGGCTTGCCGAGGGCAGCACCGAGCACGTGGAGCCGCTGACGCTGGAAGACGTGGCCGGGATCCACCTGCAGGGCGGCTCGATCCTCGGGACCAGCCGCCTGAACCCCACCGGTGACCCCGAGCAGCTCGCGCGGGTGGTGGACACGCTCGAGCGGTTGGGGATCAACATGCTGGCCACGATCGGCGGCGACGACACGGCCTTCTCCTCGTCGCGGGTGGCCCTGGCGGCCGCCGGCGCGCTTCAGGTGGCCCACGTCCCGAAGACGATCGACAATGACCTGCCGCTGCCCGGTGACATGCCGACGTTCGGGTACCAGACGGCGAGTCACGAGGGTGTGCGTGTGCTGTTTTTCGGGGACAGGAGATCACGAGCCGCTGCCGGCACCACAGATCGAGTTGCCTGATGTCTCCGATGTTCCGACGCTCTGGGCCCCTGTGCCGCGTGAGGTCGTGAGGACGGTTCATCCGAGCGATCTTGTTGCAGCAGAGACGATCGCGCCTCCAACGCGGGACATCAGCTCGGATCTACCCCGAGCACAGCTGCAGCGAGAAACGCCGTTCCCTAGCGATGCCGTGCAGGGTACTGCATTCCACGCCTTCATGGAGCGACTTGTATTCCGCTGGCCTGCCCCCCAAAAACTAGTCCACCTGGTCG
>PVBE012597147.1_pt1 | contig 14020 bp, 9 predicted proteins | sample 1631181 | NCBI WGS metagenome assembly PVBE01 (sample SAMN08397723, study PRJNA350692) | Marine metagenome, whole genome shotgun sequencing project. | isolation source: water | place: Pacific Ocean | collected 2012-04 | reverse complement strand
CCGGCCATGCCGACGAGATCGGCATGACGGTCAATTTCATCGACGACGACGGCTACGTGTACGTGCGGCGGCTTGGCGGCACCAACCCGGCGATCACTCGGGCTCAGCGGGTCATCATTCACTCGCGCAAAGGTCCGGTGAAGGGGGTCGTCGGCAGCGTCGCGCCGCACCTCATGCGCACCGATACCGGCGCGCCCAAGGTGCCGAAGATTCACGAGTTGTTTATCGACATCGGCGCGGACTCGCGCAAGGCCGCCGAGAAACTCGTCCGCGTCGGCGACCCGATCACGCTCAACGATCAGTTCGAGCTTCTGCGCGATGACCTCGTCGTGGCGCGGGCGTTCGACAACCGCGTCGGCACGTGGGCTGTGGCGGAGACGCTGCGCCTGCTCAAGACCGGCAGAGTCAAGCTCAACGCCGAGGTGTGCGTTGTCGCCAACACGATGGAGGAAGTCGGCCTGTTCGGCGCGCGGCAAATCGCCTACTCGCTGCATCCCGACGTCGCGCTGGTGATGGACGTCACTCACGCGACCGACTACCCGACCGTGGACAAGCGGCAGCACGGCGATATCAAGGTGGGCCAGGGGCCGACCGTCACCCACGGCAACTGCAACCACCCCGAAGTCATCAAGCGCGTCGAGCAAGTGGCCAAGCGGCTGAAGATCAACCTGCAGCACGAGGCGATCTCCTCCACCAGCGGCACCGACACCGACGCTGTTTTCTGGACACGCGGTGGCATCCCGAGCGGCCTCATCAGCCTGCCCAACCGCTACATGCACTCACCGGTCGAGGTGGTCAGCCTGAAGGATCTCGAGCAGATCCCGCAGCTCATGGCTGGCTTCGCCAAGTCGTTGAAAAAAGGCGAACAGTTCAAGGTGAAGATTTAGCCAAGCGCTTGGCCAAGCGGCCCAGTTCTTATGAAACAAACCGTTTCCATTGTTTGCTTACTTGGCGGGATCGTTGGCCAAGCGGCTGAACCGGTCAATGCTGTCGAGCGGGCACTCGCGCAGGAAATCATCGGGCCGGCTCTTTCGCTGGAGGAGGTACGCGTGTTCAACGAGACGCGTGTGCCGGACATGCCGCGCGTGAGCACCGCCGCCGAATGGCAGGCCAAGGACAGCGAGTATCGCCGAAACATTCTCGACAAAGTGGTCTTTCGCGGCGAGGCGGCCAAGTGGCGGGATACCCCGCTTCGAGTGGAATGGAGCGACACGATCGAAGGATTGCCGGGGTACCGCATCCGCAAACTGCGATTCGAAGCCGTGCCTGGCTGGTGGATTCCCGCGTTGCTTTACGAGCCGACCAAACTTTTCGGCAAACGCCCCGTCGTGCTCAACGTCAACGGCCACGACGGCAAGGGCAAGGCGGCGGACTACAAACAGTTGCGCTGCATCAACCAGGCCAAGCGTGGCATGATCGCGTTGAACGTCGAGTGGATCGGCATGGGGCAGTTCGCCAGTCGCATGAGTCATTATCAAATGAACCAAATGGATCTGTGCGGCACGGCCGGCATCGCGCCGTTTTTTCTGAACATGAGCAAGGGCCTCGACATCCTGCTCGCGCATCCGAACGCCGACCCGACCCGAGTCGCCGTTGCCGGCCTGTCCGGCGGAGGGTGGCAGACGATTTTTATCAGCTCGCTCGATGAACGCGTGACGCTGGCCAACCCGGTCGCCGGTTATTCCAGTTTCAAAACCCGCGCTCGGCACGGTATGGATCTTGGCGATTCCGAGCAAACCCCAAACGATCTCGCGCTATACGCGGACTACACGCATCTCACCGCGATGTTGGCCAATCGCGCTGCGCTACTTACAAACAATGCAGAGGACAAATGCTGCTTCACCGCCGGCCACGCGCAGCCGCCGTTGCTCGATGCTGCGCAGCCGATTTTTGACCTGCTTGGCCGCGGTGAGTTTCTGCGCTCGCACATCAATCACGACCCCGGCACTCACAACTTCGAGCTTGATAACCGTCAGCAACTCTACCGCTTTATCGGCGATGTTTTTTACGACGGCCGTGACTTCTCGTGGCAGGAAATCCCCAGCGCCGATGAAGTGAAAACCTACGACGAATTGCTGGTGGATTTGCCCGAGGGCAACGGCGATTTCAACTCGATTGCGCTTGGCCTGATGGAGACTCTGCCCAAGCCGTTCGAAGGCGACAAACGGAGGCGGCTGCTCAAAATTATCAACGCCAAGAATTACACCGCATTGGCCAAGCATGTCGGCGGCGAAGGGGAGGTCGCGCACTATCAATTCCGCATCGGTGGCGACTGGACGGTGCCCGGCACGGTATTCACGCCGGACGAGCCCAAGGCCACCACGCTGCTCACCGCCGACGCCGGCCGCAAGGGGTTGGCCAAGCGGGTTGAGGCGGCCTTGGCCAACGGCCGGCGCGTCGTGGCGTTCGATTCGTTTTTCTTCGGCGAGTCGAAAATCGTGAGCCGCGATTTTCTGCATGTCATCCTCATGCACGCCGTGGGCGAGCGCGCGCTGGGCGTGCAAGCCGGACAAATATCGGCCTTGGCCAACTGGGCGGCGCGGCAATTCGGACAGCCGGTGGAACTCGAGTCCGTCGGCCGCCGACTCAGCGTGGCGGCGCGGCTCGCGGCGGTGCAGAGTGAAGCGATCAGTGCGTTGAAAATGCACGATCCGATGCGGAGCCTCAAAGAGATCATCCGCGAAAACAAAGGGGCGAACGAGTTGCCCGAGATGATGTGCTTCGGCCTGCTGGAGTCGTTCGACCTACCGCAAATCGAAGCCCTGATCGCCCCTCGCCCGGTGTTGGTTGAGTAGCTCAGCGCTTGGTGTGCGAGCAGGTGCCTCGCTGGCTGGTGGCGACGAAGTCGATCAACTGCTCAGCCAGCACGCCGGTGAACTCGTCGCGGGCTTTTTTTAGCGCGTCTTTCAGCAGGTCATTGGATAGGAAAATCGCGTGATAAGCTTTCTTGAGTTGCGACCGTTCCTCGGCGGAGAAACCGGCACGTTTCAGGCCGACGCTGTTCAGGCCGCACATGCCGTTGATGCCGCGCACGATCGTGAACGGCGGCAGGTCGAGGCTCACCCCGGCGCAGCCCTGCATCATGGCCATCGTCCCGACGCGGCAAAATTGATGTACCACGGCGTTGCCGGCGATGAAGGCACCATCGCCGAGCATTACGTGGCCGGCGATCAATACGCCATTGGCCAGGATGACTTTGTTGCCGATGATGGAGTTGTGGCCGACATGGCTGTTGGCCATGAAAAAATTCTCCGTGCCGATCCTCGTGTCTTCGCCGGGTGTGTTGGAGCGGTGAACGGTGACGTGTTCGCGGAAGAGGTTTCGGTCGCCGATGATGAGCCATGTCGGTTCACCGCCGTACTTCAAGTCCTGCGGCGCGTCGCCAATCACGCAGCCGGTGTGGAAGCGGTTCTCCGCGCCGATCGTGGTGTGGCCGGTGAGGTGAACGTGCGGGCCAAGCTCGCACCCCGCGCCGACCGTGACGTGTTCGTCGATAACCGAGTACGGGCCGACCCGCACGTTCTCGTGCAACTGTGCGCCGGGGTGAATGATGGCAGTGGGGTGGATCATGCGTAAAAGTAACCAAGCTCGCGCAGAGAGGCGAAATCCTTACCGCGCTCCGCCGTGCGGCAACCGAGGATGATGTGGTCCAGTACGTCGATTTTCAACAACTTACCTGCGCGGATGATGTCGCGCGTGAACTTGATGTCGTCCTCGGATGGGGTGGGATCACCGCTCGGGTGGTTGTGCGCGAGGAACAGCGCCGAGGCGTTGGCGGTGATGGCCGGTCGAAATACATCGCGCGGATGCGTCACCAGAGAGTCGAGCGTGCCTTGGGCGAGCGTCTCGACGCGAATGAGCCGCCGCTTGGTATTCACGAGCACAACATGAAAATGCTCGACCTCGAGCAGCCGGTTGTCTTCGCGCAGGAGGTTGGCCAACTTCTCTGGCGTGTCGAGCACCGGCGACTCGTGGCGCAGCTCATCGGCCAGGCGCTTGGCCAGGCTGAACGCACTTTTCAACGTGACCGCCTTGTCGCGGCCGACACCTTTCACACACAGTTCCTCGATTGGCGCCTTGGCAAGGGCGTCAAGCGAGCCGAACTTGTTGAGCAGCGACTGGGCGACATCGATCGCAGACAAGCCCTGCGTGCCGGTGCGCAGCAAAATGGCGATTAATTCACTGTCCTTGAGCGCCTCCGCGCCTTTGGCCAGAAGACGTTCGCGCGGCTTTTCGCTGTCGGGCAAATCCTTGATGCGCGTCGCCTCGGGCATGCGGTTTATTGCTGCGCAGCCTTACGTTTTCGTCGACGTTCGCGCTTGTTGGCCGCCGGTTTCTCCACCTTGGCCTGTAATTGTTTGTCCCACGAGTTGGCCTTGCGAGGGCGATAGAGCGGGCGGCCATCAATCTTCGGTTGGCTGCCAATGATGGCCCGAAATTTTTTCAGCGCGGCCAAGTGCTCCGGCTTGTCGCTGTTGAGCAAATTTTTTTGCTCGAGCGGATCGGTTTTGAGATCGTACAGCGCGGTAATCTTCGGCTCGTGCTCCAGCCAGACTTTGTGGCGTTTGTCGCGAATGACGCGGTCGGCGAAGTCGTTGGTGCCGCGCACGCCTTTTTTGTCGAGCCTTCCGGCGCCGTGGCCAAGCGCCATGATCCAGTCTCGCGGCGAGTTGTCTGCCTGGCCAAGCAGCAGCGGCGCGAACGACCTGCCGTCGAGCGTGACGCCCTTGGGCAGCTTCGCGCCTCCCAGCTCGGCGAAGGTCGGTAGCAGGTCGGAGAAGTCGGTCAGCGCGTCGGTCTCGCGACCGCCGGGGACAAGGCCGGGGCAGTTGACGATGAACGGCTGGCAGACGCCTCCCTCGAACTTGGAGCCTTTGCCGCCGCTTGGCCGTCTACCGTTGACCGTGCCGCGCAGCCCGCCGCTGGTGCCGTTGTCGGTGGTGAAAATCACGAGGGTACGGTCGCGAATTTTCAAGTCGTCGAGCGTGCTGACCAGACGCCCGACGAGGGTGTCGGTGTAGCTCACCATCGCCTTGAGCTTGTCTTTGTTCGTGGTGACTTTCGGTTCGTCGGGAGTCGGTACGAGCGGGCCGTGCGTGAGTGCCATCGGGAAGTAGAGCATCATTGGTTTGTCCCGATGTTGCTTCATGTAGTCGATGAGAAAATCGCAGTAAATGTCTGGCCCGAATTTGTCCTTGTAGGTTTTGCTCCCGGCGCGGGTGTGGATGTAGGCGTCCCAGTAGCGCTCGTTGCTCAGCGGATTGCCGGTCTCGTAGCCGGTCCAGACCGCCCAGTCGTCGAAGCCGTGTTTGCGAAGCGCCTCCGGCTCGAGTCGAAAGTCGTTGATCTGCCACTTGCCGGCGATCGCGGTGGAGTAGCCGACGCTTTTCATCACGTTGGCGAAGGTGGTGTAGTTTGCCCAATCGAAGTAGCCGACGCCCCAGCGGGGGACGTCCCAGTGATTCACCCAGCCGGTGCGCCAGGGGTACTGGCCGGTGAGCAGTGTGGCGCGGGTGGGCGTGCACTGAGGCATCGACCAGGCGTTGTGAAACTTCAGGCCGCCCTGGGCCAGGCGATCGATGTTCGGGGTATCGATTTCGTCCGCGCCGTAGCAGGAAATCCAGTCCTTGCCGAGGTCGTCGACCATGATGAAAAGGATGTTCGGCTTGGCTGCGGAAGTGGTTTGCAGGCCGAACGCACAAAGAATCGTCAGGGGAAAAAACAGGCGCTTCACGGCGGAATCGTAGCCGCCCAGCCGCCCCAAGCCAAGCGCTTGGCCAAGCGGGTTGGTTATAGTTTATCCTCCGGGCCAAAGAAAAAGGTGCGGATGTCCTCAAGGATGAGGTACATTGCCGGGACGAGGATGAGGGTGATCACGGTGGCGAAGATGACGCCGAAGCCAAGCGAGATGCCCATTGGCACGAGGAACTTGGCCTGCAGGCTTTTCTCGAGCAGCAGCGGCGTGAGGCCGGCGAAGGTGGTGAGCGATGTGAGCAGGATCGGCCGGAAACGAGCCAAGCCGGCCTGGCGCGCCGACTCCATTTCGCTCAGGCCGATGCCGCGTTTGCGATTGACGTAGTCGACCATCACGAGGCTGTCGTTGACCACCACGCCGGTCAGCGCCACCACGCCGAAACCGGAGAGGATCGTGACTTCCATGCCCATCACGACGTGTCCCCAGACCGCGCCGATGAGGCCAAACGGGATCGCCGCCATGACGATCAGCGGCTGGATGTAAGAGCTGAACGGGATCGCTAACAGTGCGTAAATAATGATCAGCGCGATAATGTAGAGGTACTGCAGGCTGGCGAGGGTCTCGGCCTGCTCGCTCTTCTCGCCCTCGAACGACCAGTAGATGCCGGGGAATTCCAGCTGCATTTGTGGGAGCAACTCCGTCTCGAGTTTGCCGTTGATCTCCTGCGTGTTGCCGATGGCGGCATCGACGTCGGCGGTGACGTTGACGGCGCGCCGCCGGTCGATGCGCCGGATCGATTCGTAGCCCCGACCGTATGTCACGCCGGCCGCCTCGACGAACGGCACCTCGACGCCGCCCGGCAGGCGGACTCGCATCTGTTCGAGGTTGGCGATGCTTCGGCGTTCGTCGCGCGGATAACGCAGCATGACCTTGACGTCGTCGCGACCGCGCTGGAGCCGCTGCACCTCGTCCCCGTAAAACGCCTGCCGCACCTGCCGCGCGAGATCGGCCTGCGACAAGCCAAGCGCCTCGGCCTCCGGCTTGATTTTCAACTGTACCTCTTCCTTGCCCTGGCGGAATGAGTCGGCGATGTCGATGACTCCGGTGAACTTCGCCAGTTCCTGCTTGAGCCACTCGGCGGCGGCTTGCAGTTGTTCAAAGTCGGCACCGGTGAGTACGACATTGATCGCGTCGCCCGCCTGGAAGATATCCGCGGTGAACGTGAGTTCCTCTGCTTCTGGCATGTCACCGACAATCTCGCGCCAAAGCCGCGCGACTTCATAGCTGTTGAACATCCGTTCCTCCGCCGGCGAGGCTTCGATGTGCACTTCGCCGGTATGCGCGCCCTTGATCGAAGTGGCAATCCTGCCGCCGGCGCGGCCCTGGTCGGTCATGAACGGCTGGCTGCCCACCGAGCTGAGCATATGGCGCACGATGCTGGGATGGTCCTTGGGTGTTTTGGCATCAAGTTGATCGCGAACCTCAAAGGCTGCTGCCTGAAGTTTATTGACAGCTCGTTGCGTTTCCTCGGTGGTGGTGCCTAGCGGCATGGTGACGGTGGCGGCCACATTGTCGCCTTCCACCGGCGGGAAAAAGACGAACCGAATGTGTCCGCCCGCCACAAATCCCATCGTGATCGCGAACACCGCCACGGCGATGGCCATGGTCAGGTAACGCCACTCGAGGCACCACCGTAGGCTCGGCTTGTAAATGCGCAGGATGAACTGGTCCATCCGCAAGACGAATCGGTGTTGAAACCGCCGCCACCCGCCGACGAACCCGGTGCCTTCGGCGATGTTGTCGACCTTTCGCAGGTTGCTGAGATGTTTTGGCAGGATGAACAGCGACTCGATCAGCGAGAAAAACAGCGTCGGGATCACGATCAACGGGATGTATTTCATGATCTTGCCGGTGTTGCCCGCGGTAAAAATCATCGGCGCGAAGGCGGCAATCGAGGTGGCCACGGCGAAGGTCACCGGCTTGGCCATCTCGATCGCGCCGGCGATCGCGCCCTTCAGGCCGGGTGTGCCGCGCTCGTGATGCGCGTGGATGTTTTCGCCGATCAGGATGGCGTCATCCACCACGATCCCGAGCACCACGATGAAGGCGAACAGTGAGATCATACTGATCGACACGTCCAGTGTTGGCATCAGCCAGAACGTCCCCAGAAACGAGATCGGGATGCCGAGGCTCACCCAGAAGGCGAGGCGGAAACGCAGGAACAACGCCAGCACGAGGAACACCAGGCAAAAGCCGGTGAGACCGTTGCGGATCATCAGGTCGCGCCGCCCGCGCAGATATGTTGAGTCATCCTGCCAGGTCGTCAGATCGATGCCTTCCGGATAACGGTGCCTCGAGCCGTCAATATACTCGTGGACAGTTTCAGAGATGGCGATGGCGCTCTCCTCGCCGACGCGAAACACCTTCACGAGCGCGCATGGCTTGCCGTCGAAGTACGACTCTTGGTCGTTATCCTCGAAGTCGTCGCGGACCGTTGCCACTTGGCCAAGCCGCAGCCGCGTGCCGTCCGGGCGCGTTCGCAGCACGATTTGCTCGAATTCGACCGCCCGCTTGGCCTGGCCCTTGGTTCGCAGCAGGATTTCGCCGCCGCGATCGGCTTTGATCGTGCCGCCCGGCAGGTCGATGGATGAACTCCGCACCGCCCGGGCCACCTCGTCGAACGTCATGCCGTATTGCCTCAGCGCGTCCTCGGAAACCTCGATCGACACCTCGAGATCGCGCACGTTGGCCAGTTCCACCTGCGTGATACCGGGCAGCGCCATCAACTCGTCGCGCACCCGCGAGGCATAATGCCGCAGTGCCACCTCGTCGACACCGCCCGCCTCTCCGGACACGGCGACGTTGATCACCTGCTTGCGCATGATGATCTCCTCGATCACCGGTTTCTCGGCCTCCTCGGGGAAGGTGTCAATGGCATCGACGCGCGCCTTGATCTCATCAAGCGCGCGGGAGGCGTCCGCGCCCGGCGTCAACTCGACCATGATTGCGGCGGCGTTTTCCGTGGAGGTCGAGTTGACCTGTTTCACATCCGTCAGGCCGTACACCGCCTCCTCGATTTTTTGGCAGGCGCCCTCCTCGACCTCTTCCGGCGCCGCGCCGGGGTACGGCACGGTGATGTAAATCATGTCCGACGAAAACTCGGGGAACACCTCCTGCCGCAGCGTCCCGATCGACAGGAAACCGACAACGACGATGAACATCGCCATGATGTTAGCGGCGACGCCGTTCTTCGCGAACCATTCGATCAGGCTGTTCATTCGTCGAGTTCAGATCGGTTTGTCCCGCGCACCTCCACGGCCATGCCGTTGATCGCCCCCGCGAGCAGTGAGGTGATCACCTGCTCACCCTCCCGGATGCCGTTTGTGACAACCACGTGCCGGGCGTCTGCGTAGGAGACCGCCACCGACCTGAATGTAAGCCAGTGTTGGAGATCGGGCTGCCGGTATCCCAGCCACTCTTGCATGGTGCTTTCTTCGCTCATGATCCAGACGCGATCCTTCCTGCGAAGCGCCTCCCGCGGCAGCACGACGGCGTAATCCTGCGTGCGTCCATCAATGCTGGCCTGCACGAACGTTCCGTTGCGCAGCGGTGCACCGTTGCGCTTGGCCAAGCCGTACGGGTCGGCAACCTGTGCCACTACGTAGACCATCCGGTTCACCGGGTCGACCGTTTCCTCCGAGCGCACAAGTTGCCCCTGCCACTCTGTTCGTTTTCCGTTGGCAAGGGCGCTGATCGTGACTCTGGGCGCTTGGGCAAGCGCGGAATCCGTGCCGGGGATGGGCAGATTGATGAAACCCAAGTCACTGGCAGTCAAAGGCAAACGCACTTCAGAAACATCGGTGGCGAACAACTCACCCAGCGGCGCGGCCAAGGCGACGAATTGCCCCGGGCGCACATTGGCCTTGGCCACCATGCCGTCGAATGGCGCGCGGATTTCGCACCGGTCGAGGTTGCGCCTGGCCGTCTCCTCGGTGGCGCGGGCGGCCTCAAGCGCGGCGCGGGCGCTGGCCAGCTGTGGCTCGCGCGCCTGAAGGCCAGTCGGCTCCTCTTGTTTGAGCAACTGCCATTCGCGGCGGACGACGTCGGCCTCATTGATTTCCGTCAGCAACCGCAGCTCGGCCTGGGCGACCTGTGCCTTGGCCTGCGTGAGCGCCAACTCGTAATCCCTCGGGTCGATTGTGAGCAACACGTCGTCCTTCGCGAAAACCTGTCCGGCGTTGAACGACTCCGCGACCGAGACGAGCCGGCCGCTGACTTCGCTGACAAGCCGAACGCTCGTCCGGGGCAGGGCGGTTCCCTGTGATGGGATCCGGTACGTGTGCGGCCCTGTCACGGCGGTGTGCACCTCCACGCTTGGCGGCTTCGGCGTGGCGATCTGCGATTCAGGCACTCGGCCGGACTTCACCAGCACGGCGGCGAGGCCGATTCCGGCAAAGGCCACGGCGAACGTGCTGATGATTTTCAGCCTGCGGTTGGGTTTACTGCCTTGCGGTTCCATCGTTCTTCAATGTTTCAAATCCGCCGCCCAGGGCGAGGTGTAAATTGACCCGGTTCTCGAGTTGGCGTCGCCGCGCTGCCCACCACCGGCTCTCGGCGGTGACCGCGCGCCGACGCGCCTCGAGCAGTACGATCAGGCTGCCAAGCCCGTGGTCGTATCGCTCCTGCGCGGTTTGCGCGGCGGCTTGCGACTGCTCGTACGCGGTGCCCAGCGCCGCGTCCATGGCGGCCAGTTGTTGTGCGGCGTCGAGCGCGTTTTCCACCTCGCCCATCGCGTTGAGCATCGTCGAGCGAAACGATTCCTCCGCGGCCTTCAGGTTGGCGCGTTGCAGGCGGACGTTGGCACGCAGCCGGCCGGCCTGGAACACCGGCTGGGTCAAATTGGAGGCGACGTTCCAGACCACCGAGTCGCCGGAGAGCAGCCCGTCGAGTTCGCTTGTCGAGATGCCGCCGCTGGCGGTCAAGCTGATCTGCGGATAGAGCGTCGCCTTGGCCTGCGCGAGTGTCGCGCCGGTGGCGAACAGCCGCTGCTCGGCGGCGACGAGATCGGGTCGCCGGGACAGAATTTCCGCCGGCACACCGGCCGGGATCGCCGCGGGTAAAAGGGGCAGTTCCTGCGGGATCGCCAGCTTGTTGGCCGGGAATTGGCCAAGCAGGATTTCCAAACGCCGGATTGACTGGGTGGCAACCGACTCCAGTTCAGCGGCTTGCGCCTCCGATCCGGCGAGGTTGACCTTGGCCAGGCGCAGATCCACTGACGATAATATGCCCTGGTCGAACCGGGCTTGAACCTGCACTACGGTTGTCTCGTGCGTGGAGACGGCAAACTTGGCCAAGCGCGCCTGTTGCCGCGACTCGATGGCCAGCAACCACGCCTTGGCCACTTGGCCGGCGAGCGAGTGGCGCGTCCCGGCGAACTCCGCCGCCCGGCCAAGCGCGTTCGCCCGTGCTAGGCGTTTGCCGGCGCGTACCCGGCCCCACAGGTCGAATTCCCATTGTGCACCAAGCGTGAGGTGGTGACTTTGGCTGAGAAAGGAGTCAGGCATGTCGGGAATCTTCACGCCGAATTTCGCCAGGTTCATCTGGCTGGCCGACAAGCCGCCGGTGAGACCGATCTGCGGCAATTGATCCGCTCCGGCAATTTTGGCCTGCGTCCACGCAGCCTCGAGCCGGGCGGCAGCACTCCAAACGTCTGGGTTGGCGGCGAGGGCTTTGCCAATTGCCTGGCTCAGTCCGTCGTCGCGAAAGTTGTGCCACCAAAATGTAGGCGCATGACCGGTGCTCCCGCTGGGCGCAGACCAGCCGCCGGGGAGTTGGTTGGCAAAATCCCGGGCCGTCCGGTTGGAGTCGGTGGCGCAACCGGCGAGCAGCAGAACTGCCACGGTGATGAAGGGAGTTCGGCGCATTACTTCTTTTTGCGTGGGCGCGTGGGTGGGCTGGCCTTGGCCCGGAAGCCGGCGGCGGTGAAATCAATCAACCGTCGCACCGTTGTTTCGTAATCGCTGGGCTCGAATTGCGTTCCGGTAAACTTCGCCAGCAAGTCGGCGTTGCAAAGCGTGTGCGCCATCGCGCCGGCCATGAAGTGCGAGCGCCAATCCGTTTCTTCCTTGGCCAATCCGGGTAGTGAAGCATCGAGGGCGGCACTGAACTGAGGGATCACTTCAGCCAACTCGCTCATCATGAATTTTTGAAGATTCGCGTTTCGGTCGAACAATACACGGCCGATCAACCGCGAAAACGTCGGACCAACTTTGGGGTTGGCCTGCACACGGAACAGCGGCAGGAACAGGCACTCGAGTACGCGCTCCAGTTTCACTGCCCGCTTGCCTGCTTTGGCCCGCGCCTCGGCCAGCCCGGCCAGGCGCTCTTCATTGATCGGGCGGAGTCGTCGCGCCACCACGGCGTGAAGCAACGCCTGCTTCGAGCCGAAGTGATAATGCACCGCCGCGAGGTTGACCTTGGCTGACGCGATAATGTTGCGCAGCGACACGGCATCGAACCCCTTCTGGGCGAAAAGCCGCTCGGCGGTGTCGAGGATTCGTGTCTTGGTGTCCATTTTTTTCATTTAATTCAAACGACTGTTTGAAACATGCGTTTGTTTTAGGCGCCACCGCCCCGGCCGTCAACCCTGTTTTTTTGGCGTGTGCCGCCAAGCTCCACCTTTTTCCGGATTCCGCTTGGCCGGGGAGGATTCCGCTTGGCCAGGCGCTTGGCCGGGGGCACCCTCCTCGCATCATGTGTTTCCACAAAAAGAGGAGCGTTTGTTTTGTCGCCGCTGTTTTATTGTCGACTGTGTCGGTAGCTGCCGCGGAGGACGGGTTTCGCCCGTTGTTTAACGGCAACGATCTCGGCGGCTGGGTCCCGGTGAACACCGCGCCGTCCACTTGGTCGGTGCGCGACGGGATGATCATTTGCTCTGGTAAGCCGACCGGCGAGTTGCGGACGGAGCGGATGTACCAAAACTTCATCATGGAGGTGGAGTGGCGGCACATGAAGACAAGGGGTAACGCAGGGATTTTTGTCTGGGCGGATGACATCACGGCGCGCGGGCAGCCGTTTCATCGCAGTATCGAGGTGCAGGTGCTTGAGAATGCCTACGGGAATTCCGGAGGCCACACGGTGCACGGCGACATTTTTCCGATCCACGGCGCGAAGATGACACCGATCAACGGCCGGGGCGGCAGCCGGGCGTTCCCGACGGAGTTTCGCTCCAAGCCAAGCCCGGAGTGGAACCATTACCGGATCGTCTGCGACGACGGGAACATCTCGCTGGCGGTCAACGGCAAGGTGGTGACGCGCGGTCAAGAGGCCAGCCCGCGCAAGGGCTACATCTGCCTCGAGTCGGAGGGCGGCGTGGTGCATTACCGCAACATGCGAATCAAGGAACTGCCGCCGACACCGCTTGAGGCGGGGCAGGTCGCCATCGCCAATCGTGGCTATCGTTGTCTGTATACGGGCGTTGATTTTTCCGGCTGGCGTGCAACGGAGGGTTGGCGCTCGCAAAACTGGCAGTTTCGTTTTGACGGAAAACCGGACGCAGCCGACAAGTCGCTCCAGACCGCCGAGTCGTTCGGTGATTTTGGCTTTATCTTCGACGTTCGCGTGTCGGGGGAGACCAAGCCGTGCACGGTTCAGCTTCGAGGCTCGGCGGCGGGGGCCGTCGCGATTGCACCTTCGTTGTACAAAGACGCCTTGGTTTTGAAGGGGCGCAACTGGAACCGTTTTGCGGGCGAGTTGCGCGGCGATAGGCTCAGCCTGAACCTAAACGGCAAGCCGATTTTTATCAGCAAAAATCTGGACGGCGTGCCGGCCAACGGGCCGCTGAAAATAGTGCCAAGCGGCCCGATCAATTTTGCGAATGTGTACGTTCGAGACTTGGCCAAGCGGTGACGCTCCCCTGTGAAATCCTCCGTCGTCCTTTCTTTTTTTGTTTGCGGCTTGGGCGAGTGGCATCACTTCGTGTTTCTAAAGGACGGCGATCGAAAGGCTCACCCTGTTCTTCCGGTTGCGGCTTGGAAAACGGTGATTAGCCGCTCTCCTTGAATTCCATCCAGTGCTCGGGGTTGTTGTCGTAGTAGAGATTTAGTTTGTCGCCATCCACCTCGAAGCCCTTGGACGAGGCGGCTGCCGGTTAAGGTGAAAACCGGGCTGAACCAGTTCAGGGCAGGAAGACAAACTCGGGGTTCACTTCAGCCAATGTTCATGGGGTTTTTTGAACAATCAAATTGTTGGTGCCACTTCTGGTGCCACTTTTTTGAGGCCGTCGGTGGCACCGCGATACTCAGCCAGCCCGTCCCGCTCGATATT
>PVBE010245890.1_pt1 | contig 14020 bp, 11 predicted proteins | sample 1631181 | NCBI WGS metagenome assembly PVBE01 (sample SAMN08397723, study PRJNA350692) | Marine metagenome, whole genome shotgun sequencing project. | isolation source: water | place: Pacific Ocean | collected 2012-04 | reverse complement strand
CATATCGACGAAGCCCTGGAGAACCTGATCGAGCGGCGGAACCATGTAGGCCGGCATCCCGAACAAACCCGGTCCCCATTGCCAGGCGACGAGAAAGAACACCAGGAGCGCGACGCTCGCGACGACGCGCCCTGGCGTAATGGTTTCACCCATTGCCGGATCCCGGCGGGCTTATCCGGCCGGCCGCGTCACTTCACGAACTGATTGGTGAAAAGGTCTTTCACCGCGCTCTTCTTCTTGATGAATCCGGCCTTGTGATAGAACTCCTGCAGCGCGGTCAGCTTGGTTTCGTCCATTTCGCCGAGCACCCGCTGCCCCGGATACGTATACTTGTTGTAGAGCTTGAAGGTCCCGGCCATGGCCTTCACCTTCCAGCGCGGCACCGCCTTGACGTAGTCCTTCGCCGCCGCGTCGGGATCGTCCATGATCTCCTTCAGTCCCTTGAGCGTCGCGCGGACGAGGCCGCCGATCAGCTTGGGGTTCTTCTTGATCATTTCGTCGGACGCCAGTACCGCCTGCGCCATGCTGGGGAAATAATCCTGGGCGTTGAAGATCTTCATCTTGACCTTGTTGGCATAGGCGATTCCGATCCAGTCGGGGACGCTCATCATGGCATCCGCCTTGCCCGTGACGAACAGCTTCCAGACACCTTGTGGACCCGCCGCCTGGATGTTGGCGTCGTTTCGCGTCAGGCCGCGGGAAGCGAGGATCCCTTGAGAGGCATAGAACGTCGTGTCCTGGTAGGACATGACGGTGATGGTCTTGCCGCGGAGATCCTCGACCTTCTCGATGCCGCGGTCGGCGCGGGCAACGAGCTGGACCAGCGAGCCGCCGCCGATCAGACCGACCGAGCGCACCGGAATTCCGTTTGGCCGGACCAGGATGGACGTGTCGCCGATTCCGCCGCCGATCGGCGCATTGCCGACGCCGACCTGCTTGGCCACGTCGACGCCACCCTTGGCGCGTTGAAAGGTAACGTCGAGCCCCTCGGCGGCGTAGTAGCCCTTGTGTTTGGCGAGTTGCCAGGGCGCGAACGCCGGAAGGAAAGCCGGCGCCGGCAGTAGATAGATCACCTTCTCGGCGGCTTGTCCCGAAACGCCCTGTCCCAGGAGCACCATGGAAGCGGCCGCAGCCACGGCAAGACTACGAATCATTCTCATCCTTCTTCTCCCTTGAATTTCGAGTTATCCCGACACGGCCTCCAATTCGAATTTTCCCACTTGAAGCAACGACATCAGCTGCGCGATCACCGTCCCGATTCTCTCGTCTTGCCGTCGCACCATGGGATTATTCTTATCCGGAAGATCGATGATGATCTCCTCTATGATTGTCCCGGGCCGCGGGCCCATCACCAGGACACGATCCGATAGGGCCGCAGCCTCGACCAGGTCATGAGTGATGAATAGCGCCGTCTTGCGCGTACTGGCAAGAGTTTCGGCCAGATCCTGTTGCAGGATGATCCGTGTCTGGGCATCGAGCGCGGAGAACGGCTCGTCGAGTAGCAGCACGCTCGGGTCGGTGACGAGCGTGCGCGCCAGAGCGGCGCGCTGGCGCATCCCGCCAGACAGTTGATGGGGGTAGTGATCGGCAAACTCCGCGAGATGACAGCGCTCGAGCCAGGACATAGCCTTCCGTCTGCGTTCGCCGGCGCCGACGCGCTGTATCTGGAGGCCGAACTCGACGTTCTCGCAAATCGATCGCCAGGGCAGCAGCAAATCCTTTTGCAGCATGAAGGCGACGTGCGCGTTGGGCTCGACGACTTTCTCTCCATCAACGAAGACTTCGCCGCCGCTCGGCGGATTGAGACCCGATGCGATATTGAGAAGTGTGGATTTGCCGCAACCCGATGGTCCGATGAGCGACACCACTTCGGCGTCCTCGACCGTCAGCGATACGTTCTCGACGGCCCTGACCACCGAATCGCCCGGACCATCGCCGCCTTTCCGACGCTTGGCACCGCGACCGTGCTTGGGAAATATCTTGGATACGTTGCGAAACTCCAGCCGCGTCATCGACAAGGCGACAGACTCCTGGCATAGCATCCTTGGCGAATTCAGCGATTGCTCGAGCCGCCATGGGCTTGTAGACGTCGAATGATAGGTGAATTTTCCACCGATGTCCCTTGCCGGCTGGACACTTATTTATCGCGGTCTTGATCTGGATCATGTCGGGCTTTTCGTCCGGCGTGGACATTTGACCGAATTCGGCTCGGGCTTCCCGTCCACGACCTCGTCGCATCGCGGCGTCGGAGCGCCGGATAAAGGCGACAGAAAGGATTCGTCATGAAGCGGGCGTGGTACGATATGCGAGAATTCCTCGATTTTCTCGAGTCTCAGAATGACCTGATGCGCATCGACGACGTGATCGACCCGACATGGGAGGTCAACGGCATCACCCGCATCGGCATTCAGGAGCAAGGCCCTGCGCTCCGGTTCGACCGCATAGACGGCATGGACTATCCGATGGTCGCCAACCTGTTGAGCTCCGACCGGCGGTTCCTGTCGGCGCTCGGCATCGAAAAATGGGACGAGTTCAACGACGAATACGTCAGGCGCACGGAAAACCCGGTGCCGTGGCGGCTGGTCGACTCCGGACCGTGCCAGGAAGAGTCGATCGAACAAGCCGACATCGACCTGAATCGCATCTGCAACGTCGTCTGGCACCAGCACGATGGCGGGCCGTTTCCCGGCACGCTATCGATCTCGATCACCAAGGACCCGGACACCGGCGTCCTGAACGCCGGCATCTACCGGATGGGAACCCTCGGCCCTGCCCTGCTCGGCTGGGGTGCGCCGGAATACACCCATGGCCGGCAACACTACATCAAGTACGAACGGCGCGGAGAGCCGATGCCGATGGCGGTGATCACCGGCTACGACCCGACCGTGATGATCTGCGCTTCGACGCGGACGCCGCCCGGGGTCGACGAATTCGGGCTCGCCGGCGCGCTACGCGGCGAGCCGCTGGATATGGTGTCGTGCAAGACCATCGACCTCGTCGTCCCGGCAACCTCGGAGATGGTGTTCGAGGGCTACGTGCAGCCGAACCGGCGCGAGATCGAGGGCGGCTTCGGCGAATATACCGGCTTCTACGGCGAGGCCCGCAGCAACCCCGCTTTCGACGTCACCGCGATCACCCACCGCCGCGATCCGATCTATCTCGGCGCGCGCGAGCAGTGGTATCCGTCCGACAGCGCGCTCATCGTCGGCAAGTCGTCGCAGGCCGAGGCCTACAAGACGCTCAAGGGTCTCGTGCCCGGCATACTCGACATGCGGTGCGACACCACCTACGAGGCGATCGTCAAGATCGACAAGCTGTTCCCGGGCCACCCCCAGCAGGTGATCGACGCCGTCTGGGGCGCCACCTATGCACGCTACAAGCACGTCATCGTGGTCGATCAGGACATCGACATCTGGGATTACGACAGCGTTCACTGGGCGCTATCGACCCGGGTCCGGGCCGACCGCGACGTCAACATCGTGCCGCGCCGCGCCGGCCAATGGCTCGACCCGGCGGTGTCGCTGCGCGAGAAAGGCTGGCAGACCGGCATGGGCATCGACGCGACGCTGGCGACGGAGGAATACGCGTTCTGGGACGAGGAGCCGCCGGTCACCGTCGACGATCCGGAAATCGTCGCCCGGACGCGCGAGAAGTGGGGCGAGCGCGTACGCTTCGACAAACAATGATGACCGGCCGCCCGTCGGAGCGACGCTTGATGTAGGTCAACGTTGCCCGGCGGGCGGCGATTAAGAATCGTTCGATCAACCACGAGGAGGGGATCCATATGGGTGCGGGCGCATGGGTGGTCGGTACCGACATCGGAGGTACCTTCACCGACGTTATCGGGGTCAATCTGGAGACCGGCGAGCAGCGCCTCGGCAAGGTGCCGTCGACGCCGCCGACGTTTTTTGAGGGCGTCATCGACGGGCTGCGCAAGGCCGGTCTCGATGGCTCCGATTGCGCGTCGTTCCGTCACGGAGCGACGGTCTCGACCAACGCCATTCTCGAGCGCAAGGGCGTCAAGACGGCGTTGATCACCACCGACGGGTTCCGCGACGTGCTCGGCGGCGGACGTGCCGAGCGCATCTCGGCATTCGAGCTCGACTGGGATCCGCCCGAGTTGATCGTGCCGCGGCGCAACGTGCTGACCGTCAAGGAGCGCGTCAGCCCCTATGGCGACATCGTGGTGCCGCTCGACGAAGACGACATCCGCCTGGCGGCGCGCAAGTGCCGCAAGCGCGACATCGAATCGATCGCCGTGGTCTACATCGATTCGTTCATGAACCCCGAGCACGAGAGCCGTACCCGCGACATCCTCGCCGAGGAGCTGCCCGACGTCGACATTACCCTGTCGCACGAGGTGTTGCCCCAGATGCTCGAGTTCGAGCGCACCTGCACCACGGTGCTCAACGCCTACATCTCGCCGATCCTGAAGAACTATCTGAGCGGTCTGCAACGCCGGTTGCGCGAGGACTGGAACTACGACGGCCCGATCCAGATCACCACCTCGGGCGGCGGCGTCATCGGGATCGGCGAGGCGGCCAAGCTGCCGGCGCGCACCTTCCACTCCTCGCCGGTGTCGGGCGCGGTCGGCATGGCCGGCTACATCGGCGGCCTCGCCGGATACGACAACGTCATCGCCTTCGAGACCGGCGGCACCACCAACAATGTCTCGATGATCTACAAGGGCGAGCCGGCGATCACCCACGAATGGAAGATCCTGTGGAACGTGCCGTGTTGTTTGCCGTCGGTCGATACGGTGTATATCGGCTCGGGCGGCGGCTCGATCGGCTGGGTCGACAAGGGCCAGATCCTCAACGTCGGGCCGCAGTCGATGGGTGCCGTGCCCGGTCCCGCCTGCTATGGCCAGGGCGGCGAAGAGGCGACCAATACCGACTGCCAGATCGTGCTCGGCCGCATCGACCCCGACTACTTCCTCGGCGGCGAGATGAAGGTCGACCGCGCGCTGTCGTTCAAGGCTCTCGAGGACAAGGTCGGCAACCATTACGGCTGGTCGGCCGAGGACGCCGCCGCCAACATGTACATGGTGGCCATGACCAGCCTGATGATGGCGATGCGAATCCAGACCGTGTCGCGCGGTTGGGACCCGCGCGACTTCACCATCGTGCCCTATGGCGGCGGCGGAGCACTCTACGCCTGCGATCTCGCCCGCGAGATCGGCGTCGACACCGTCGTCGTGCCGCCGCTGCCGGGCTACGCCTCGGCGTGGGGCGCGATCCGCGTCGACGTCAAGCACGAGTTCACCCACCCGGTCCACAAGACCGAGGACGAGGTCGACTACGAGGATCTCAACCGCGAGTTTGACGACCTCGTCCAGCGCGCCGCCGAGACCCTGGCGAGCGAGGGCGTCGGCGAGAACGAAGTCGTCATCAACCGCCATCTCGACGTCAAGTTCTTCAGCCAGAGCCGGTTCTTCACGGTCGCGGTCGAGGACGGGGCGATCGAGGATCTCGACGAAGTCACCAAGACCTTCCAGGCCGACATGAAGGCGGCCTACGGCTATACCCTGCCGACCGGTTACGCGCCGGTCGAGGTCGTCAATCTGCGGGTCGTCGCCGTCGGGCTGATCACCAAGCCGAACCTGCCCAAGATCAACGGCCACACCACCTTCGACGAGGCGCGCAAGCCGTCGCGCAAGGTATGGTTCCGCGACGCCGGCTTCGTCGACGCCGACATCTACGAGCGCGCATCGCTCGGAAGCGGCGCGACGTTTACCGGCCCGGCCATCGTCGAGCAGCCCGACACCACCACCGTCATGCCGCCCGACACGACGTGCACGGTCGACGATTATGGTAACCTGATCATCAGCGTCGGACGCTAGGAGCGAGCCATGGCTACTAAAGCGAAGACCGAATACCGCGTCCGGGAGTCCCTGAGCGAGATCAAGGACCTCAAAATGGACCTCATCACCTTCGAGGTGATGCGGAACGCCTTCGTCGCGGCCTGCTACGAGGCATCGACAACCATCGAGCGGATCGCCTACCACCCGGTGATCGGCATGGGGCGCGACCGATCGAATGCGCTGCTGACCGGCGATGCGCGGCTGGTCGCGCACGGCCACACCGACGCCGCGGCGCACTATGCCTCGTTCGAGCCGTCGGTGCAGGAGCTGATGAAGGACATCCCCAAGGAGACCATGAAGCCGGGCGATACCTTCCTGTTCAGCGATCCCTACCGCACCGGCAGCCACGTCAACGACACCCGCCTGATCCGGCCGGTGTTCTGGGAGGGCGAGATCGTCGCCTTCGCCTGCACCGTGATCCATTGGGCCGACATGGGCGGGCCGATGCCCGGCACCTTCAATCCGGAGGCAACGAGCTGCTACGCCGAGGGCCTGCGGATTCCGCCGATCCGCCTGTTCAAGGAGAACGTGCTCGACGAGGAGCTGTTCAGCCTGATCGAGATCAACATCCGGGGCGCCGTCGAGCGCCGCGCCGACCTGCAGGCCCAGTTCGAGGCCTCGCGGCTGATCGAGCGCCGCGTGCTCGAGCTGGTCGAGCGTTACGGTAAGGACACGCTGTTGCTCGCCTTCGAGGAGCAGTTCAACTACTCCGAACGGCTGATGCTGGCCGAGCTCGAGACCTTGCCGGACGGCACTTGGGAGATCGAGGACTGGGGCGACCAGGACGTCATGACCGAGGGTAAGCCGCCGATCCGGGTGCACTGCAAGATGACCAAGAAGGGCACCCAGCTGACCTTCGACTGGACCGAGTCCGACCCGCAGCCGCGCGCCTCGTGGGGCGGCACGCGGGCGACGCTGATCGGCGGCAACTATCTCGGCTTCATGATCTGCTTCCCGCAGCTGTTCCCGCTCAACCACGGCATCATCCGCAACCTGGAGATCATCTCCAAGCCCGGAACCTGCGTCGACGTGCAGTTCCCGGCGCCGACCACGGGCTACTGCTCGGGCGCCTTCGATAAGATCGAGGCGGTCGCCATCGGCTGCCTCGCCGGACCCATGAGCAAGGTCCAGCCGTGGCGCGTCTACCCGGCAGCCGTGAGCCTGACCAATCTGTGCATGGGCGGCTACAATCCGCGTACCAAGAAGCCATTTGTCCAGTACACCTATGCCGTCGGCGGCGAGAACGCGCGCACCTTCAAAGACGGCAAGTCGCTGATCTTCATGCGCTTCTGCAATGCCCGGACGATCCCGCAGGAGCTCGAGGAGCGCTGGTTCCCGGTGCTGTTCACCAAGTACGAGGCACGGGCCGACAGTTGCGGACACGGGCTCTACCGCGGCGGCTTCGCGCTGGTCCGCGAGCTCGAGCTGCAGACCGACGTCACCATGACGATCCACGGCGACCGCGAGATACACCCGCCTTGGGGCATCTCGGGCGGGCTCAACGCCGGCGGCTCGATGCTGGTCATCAACAAGGACACCAACCGCGAGGTTAACGCCGGTATGTACGCCACCGGCGTCGAGCTCAAGAAGGGCGACGTGATCTATTACTCGTCCTCAGGCGGCGGCGGGTTCGGCGACCCGGTGGAGCGCGACCCGGCGCTCGTGCTCGATGACGTGATGGACGAGTGGCTCACCGTCGACGCCGCCGAACAGTATTACGGCGTCGCCATCGAGGTGATCGACGAAGAGGCCTGCACCTACCGCATCGACGAGGCCGAGACCGAGCGGCTGCGCGCGAAACTGCGCGAGACGGGCTTCCCCGAGGGCACCGGCCCGCACCAGCTCAATCCCATGGGCAAGGACATCAAGCCGGACTGGATCCCGACCGAGGAGGAAGTCAGGCCGCACATCACGATCTCGCGGCCGCCCGGCTGGTAACGGCCGAGGCAACGTTGTGAAGCGGCGAGGATCGGCGTTGCCGAAGGTGCACGAGACGGTCGTGCACATGCTCGCCGAGGCGGCCGAGACGGCGGGTGACCGGACCGCGCTGGTGTGCGGTGATCGCCAACTCACATACCACGAGTATCTGCGTTGCGTCGGCGGGTTCGCCCATGAGCTCGTGCAGCAAGGCGCTCGTGGCGGACGGGTCGCGCTGATCTGCGGCAACTCGATCGAGGTCGCCGTCGCCATGTTCGCCGCCCACGCCGCCGGCGCCCAGGCGGTGCCGATCAATCCGATCTACACCGCGCGCGAGCTGCGCCACATCCTGAGCGATTCGGAGCCGTCGGCGGTTGTCTACGACTCCGACGTGGCGCCGACCGTCGAGCCGTTGCTGGCCGAGCTCGGCATCGACCGGGGCATAAGAGTCGGCGGCGACGACGGGCGGCTTCTCGATGCCTGGCGCGACGACGATACACGGCTTCCCGAGCCGTGGCCCGCGGCCGACGACCCGGCGACCCTGCAGTATACCGGCGGCACCACCGGGGCGCCCAAGGGCGTCGATATCTCTCACCGCCAGATGTCGACCAATATCAGCCAGCGCGAGGCGGTGCTGCCGACCCGGCCCGACGGCGAGGCCGTGCTGTGCATGATGCCGCTGTTTCACGTCTTCGCGGTCTCAATGTGCCTACACCTGACGGCGTATTGCCGGGGGGTGCTCCACATCCTGCCGCGCTATCGTCCCGACTGGGTGCTGGAAGCGATCGAGCGCGAGCGCATCACCCGTCTGCCGGCCGGGCCGACGGTGTTCATCGGCCTGATGGGCTATGACGGATTCGCGGACACCGACTTTTCCTCGCTCCGCGCCGCCTATTCCGGCTCGGCGCCGCTGCCGGCCGAGGCGCTCAGGCGTTGGCAGGCCTCGACTGGCTGCCCGGTCTACGAAGGCTATGGCCAGACCGAGGCCGGACCGGTGCTGACCTATATCGGCGAGGGCGATGAGATCGTACCCGGTTCCGTCGGCACGGCGGTGCCCCGAACCGAGGTCGAGATCGTCGACGTCGAGACCGGCACACGGGTGCTCGGCGTCGGCGAGCGCGGCGAGATCCGCGCCCGCGGGCCGCAGATCATGTCGGGCTACCGCAACCGGCCCGAGGAAACTGCGGAGGCGCTACGAGACGGCTGGCTTTACACCGGCGACATCGGCGAGTTCGACGACGCCGGACTGCTCTACATCCGCGACCGCAAGAAGGACATGGCGATCGTCGGCGGCTACAACGTCTATCCGCGCGAGATCGACGAGGTGCTGTACGCCCATCCCGACGTTGTCGAGGCCGCCGCGGTCGGCGTTCCCGACGACTATCGCGGCGAGGTGATCAGGGCCCATGTCGTGCTGGCGACGGGCGCCACGACGGTCCCTGAGGATCTGCTGGAGTATTGCCGCGCCAATCTCGCCGCCTACAAGCTGCCGGTGGTGGTCGAGATCGTCGACGCCCTTCCCAAGACCCCGGTCGGCAAGATCGACAAGCGAGCGCTCAAAGAAAGCTAGAGACCGAGATAGGCCTCCTTGATCGACGAATCGTCGAGCAACCGGGCCGCCGGGCCGGTCTGAACGATCCGGCCGTTCTCCATCACATAGGCGGTATCGGCGAGCTCGAGGCTGGAGCGCACGTCCTGTTCGACGATGAAAACCGTCACTCCGGCCTCGCGGATACGGGGAATGACGCCGAACAGCTGCTCGACGACGATCGGGGCGAGCCCGAGGCTCGGCTCGTCGAGCAGCAGCAGGCGGGGTCCCGCCATCATGCCGCGGGCGAGCGCCAGCATCTGCTGCTCACCGCCCGACAGCGTCCCGCCGGCCTGGCCGCGACGCTCCTGGAGCCGGGGGAAGAGCTCGAACATCTCGTCGATCCGCCTTTGGCGCTCCGGTCGGGCATGGGGCGCGATGGCGCCGATCTTCAGATTCTCCTCGACCGAGAAGTCGGGAAAAATCAGCCGGCCCTCGGGCACCAGCGCGAGGCCGAGCTCGATCCGGCGGTGGGTCGGTGCCTGCCCGATGTCAACGCCGTCCAACAGAATGCGACCGGCCGAAAGCGGCAGCAGCCCCGCGATGGCGCGCATCAACGTCGTCTTGCCGGCGCCGTTGCTGCCGACCAGCGCCGTTATCGACCCGGTGCCGACCTCGAGCGATACGCCATCGAGGATCTGCACCTCGCCATAGCCCGACGACACCGCCTGCAGATCGAGCAACGTCGTCATCGCGCGCCGCCCCCGAGATAGGCCTCGATCACGCCGGCGTCGTTGGCGATCTCGTCGGGCCGCCCTTCGGCGATCTTGGCGCCGTGATGTAGCACGACGAGCCGCTCCGAGAGCCGCATCAACGCCCGCATGACATGCTCGATGACGACGATCGTGAGATCATAACGTTGGTGTAGCCGGCGAATAATCTCCAGCGCCTCGGCGACCTCGACCGGCGTCAGACCGGCCATCACCTCGTCGAGCAGCAGGAGACGGGGGCGGGTGGCGAGCGCGCGGGCGATCTCGAGCCGCTTGCGCCCGGCGAGGGTGAGCGTGCCCGCCGGATCGTCCGCGCGGGCGCCGAGTCCGACCTCGTCGAGCAGCTCGCGGGCGGCGTCGGTGGCGCGCGCCATCGAGGGCTCGCGCCCGCTGCCGAACAGCCCGCCGATGGCGACGTTCTCGACCACCGTCAGCCCGGTGAACGGCCTGACGATCTGGAACGCGCGCGCGACGCCGAGGCGGCTGATCCGGTCGGGACGCAGCCGATCGATGCGGTGATCGTCGAGCACGATCTCGCCCGCCGACGGCCGCAGGTTGCCGGCGATCAGGCTGAACAGAGTCGTCTTGCCGGCACCGTTCGCCCCCATGAGCCCGACGATCTCACCGGCCTCGACCGCGAGATCGACGTTATCGACCGCAATGACGCCGCCGAAGCGGCGGCTGACGCCGTCGAGCCGCAGCAACGTCATCGCGCCACCCCCCGACGCAACGCCGCGATGCGTCCTTGGATTCCGCTGGGCGCGCCGAGCACGAAGCCGACCAGCAAGGTGCCGAGAAGGATCATGTAGATCTCGGGCCAGTTGGCCCACAGCAACTCCTGCAGCAGCACGAGGAAGCACGCCCCGTAGAGCGGGCCCGGCACGTCGTCGCCGCCGCCGATGATCGCCATCGAAACGATGGTGAAGGACGTGATCGGGTTGAACACGTCGAGCGGCTCGAAATAGGTCGTGCGCAGCACCATCACCGACCCCACCATACCCGGGATGATCGCCGACAGCGCGAACGCCAGCACCTTGAAGCCGGCGACGTTGATGCCGAGGGTCTCGGCCGCCTCCTCGTTCTCGCGGATGGCGCGCAGCCCGGCGCCGAAGCGCGAGCGGCGAACGGCGAAGGTGATCACCACCGAGGCGGCGGCGAGCAACAGGACGACATAGAACAGCTCGCTCAGGCTGGGGCCGCCGAACAGCAGCCGGCCGAACTTGCCGAGCGCCGCCTCGACGTTGATGACGATGAACTTGACCAGCTCGGCGAGGCCGAAGGTCAGGATCACGAAGTAGGGGCCGCGCACGCGGAGACACGGATAGCCGACCAGCAACGCCAGCGCGCCGGCAACGGCGCCCGAGGCGAGCACCGAGGCCCAGAACGGCAACACGCCAAAGGTCAGCACCATCACATAGGCGCCGGCGCCGAAGAACACCACGTGGCCGAGCGAGACATAGCCCGTCATCGCCGACAGCACGACCCAGCTCTCGGTCAGGGCGATCCACATCAACAGGGTCAGTACCACGCCGACGAAGTAATCGCCGCCGAACAGCGGCACCATGGCGAACAGCGCGACGCCGACCGCCAACGCGAGAGCCGGACGTACCGCCGCCCCCGTCATCGGGCGACGCTCCGCGCGCCGAACAGCCCCTGCGGCCGCCACACCAGGACACCGATGAACACGCCGTAGATCAGGATCGAGCGCATGCTGGTCGAGGTTACCGCGACGCCGTAGACCTCGATCACGGCCAACAGCAGCGCGCCCGCGAGCCCGCCGAACAGGTTGCCGAGGCCACCCAGGATGATCACCACGAAGGCCGCGATGGTGAACGGGAATCCCATGAACGGGGAGACCTGCTCCAGCATGCTGATCAGGCAGCCGGCGAGGCCGGCGATGGCGAAGCCGAGCGAGAAGCTGATCAGCCGGGTGCGCTCGACATCGATGCCGACCAGCGCGGCGGCTTCGGGCTGCTGGATCAAGGCGCGGATGGCGAGGCCGGTCATCGACACTCGGAAGAACACGACGCACGCGATACACACCACGAGACCGATCGCCAGCACGACGAGCCGGTTGGCGGTGACCTGGAACGCGCCGATCTGGATGATCTGGTCGAGGTACGGATAGGCCCTGGCGGTCGCGGTGAACGAGAGCGCAATCACATTCTGCAGGATGATCGAGACACCGAACAGCACCAGCAGCGAGTTGGCCTCGACCTGCTCGACCAGCTTGGACGTCCGCAGCACGCGGCGGCAGAGATATCGGTAAACGACGGCGCCCAACCCGGCCGCCAGCACCATGGCAACGAACATCGAATAGAGCGGGCCGACGCCGGTCAGGGTGAACGACCAATAGGCAAGATAGCCGCCCAGCATCAGGATCTCGCCGTGCGCCACGTTGAGCAGGCGCATGGTGCCGTAGATCAGGTTGAGACCGAGCGCGACCAGCCCGTAGACCGCCCCGAGGACGAGGGCGGCGAACAGCAGCTGGCCGGATAACAGGTCTGCCATCATCGCGCCCCCGAACGCGCCACCGCCCCGTAACGCCCCCTGTCAGGTGACGGCGCGACGGAGCGGAAGCGGATCGGATCGAAGATTTATTTCCAGGCCGGCTTGGCGATGATCTTGGACGTCGCCTGACCGGGCGGCCAGACGATGTGCTGTTGGCCGTTCTGGATCTGCGAGATCATGGTCGGCAGGGCGACGTTCTGGACGCCCTCGAAGCGAACCGGCCCGTTGATCGACTTGAACGTCGTCGACGCGATCACCTTGCGCAGCTTGTCCTTGTCGAGCCCGGCCTTGGCGACGGCCTGTTCGAGGATTTCAACCGACATGTAGGCCAGCGGCGCATCGAGGTAATCGGCGTTGGTCTTCCACCGCGCCTTGAACGCGTCGAAGTACGTCTTGGCGCTCGGCCAGTCCGTCCTGAGCGGCGTCCAGTGGCCCATGGTCAACAGCCCGTCGCGAGCCGACCCGAAGATCTTGTCGAAGAAGTCGTATTGCGGGCCGAGCAGGACGACCTGCGTCGTCGCGTTGAGCCCGACCTCGCGCGCGCCCTTGACGTAGAGGATCCCGTCGGCGGGATAGGTGTAGGCGAGGACCGCGTCGGGCTTGGCGTTCTTGACCTTGTTCAAGAGCGCCGTCAGGTCCTTGACGTTGGGCGGATAGTCCTCGTTCACCAGGAGCTTGATGCCGGCCTTCTTCAGCTCGGGAATGATGAACTTCTTGTTCTCCTGGGTGTAGGGCAGCTGGTTGGTGATCAGCGCCGCCGTCGAGATACCCCGCGACTTGAGAAGCGCGGCGAGCTCCATGCTCTGGCGATCGGGAATTGCCGATGTCGGGAACCAGATATTGCCGGCCTTGATCTCGCGCAGCTGAACCGAAGCCGCGGTGTTACCGACGACGGGGAACTTGTAACGCTCGATCACGCCGGCGATAGCGAAGTGGAGCGATGTGCCCCACGGCGCCAGCAGAAGGCTGACCTTGTCGTCGGTAATCAGCTTTTCATAGATCTGGACCGTCTTGCCGCTGTTGGACTGGTCGTCATAGATGACGAACTCGACCGGCCGTTTGGTGCCGGCGACGTCGAGCCCGCCGCGGGCGTTGACCTGTTCGCGCCACAGCTCGTAGGACTGCAGCTGCGAGGTCGCGGCGGCCGCGAAGATCCCCGTCTTCGAGATCGAGAAGCCGATCTTGATCGGTTCCGCCGCGTTGGCCGCCAGGGCGACCGAGAGCGCCGCCACGCCGGCGACGGCCGTCAGAATTCGCTTGAGCATCGATGCCTCCTCGTTGTTTTCTCGACCCTTGTGTTGATCACGAAGCCTTGATCTAGTGTACCGATTCTAACGCTTGTCGTCCTCTGGCGACCTTCTTGAGGATATCAGGGGCGGAGGCGGTCCAGACGAAGGGTTTGGGATCGGCATTATGGTGCTCCAGGTAGTG
>PVBE012663257.1_pt1 | contig 14022 bp, 10 predicted proteins | sample 1631181 | NCBI WGS metagenome assembly PVBE01 (sample SAMN08397723, study PRJNA350692) | Marine metagenome, whole genome shotgun sequencing project. | isolation source: water | place: Pacific Ocean | collected 2012-04 | reverse complement strand
CTCAAATATCTGTTCAACCACCTTTTTATCTGGCCTTTCTAAGACTCTGTCTTCAATTTTATCAATTGTTTCCTCAACATAATCGAGTATTCTGAAATAACTCTCTAGAATGACGTCTAGAAGACGGTAGACGAAATAACTTAGGCCCTTTTCGAAGATGGCTGTTTTGTTATTCGCTAGTTCTTCTTTAATCTTTCTTATAGATTTTATCTCTTTTAATCTGATTGTTATGACGTTATTCTTATTTTTTGAGAGGAATATTGAGACTGGCGTTGTGGATACCTCGCCATTGTTGAAGAAAGGCGCTCTGAAGATGATTAAAGAGTAATGATCTAAGTCAATAACTTTAGGACGCTCTTCTTTGTCTAGGGTTTCCTTTAGGTCGATTAAGGGGATTCCTGCTTTTAATGCTATTTGTTTAACCTCTTCTTGAGTCGGGTTAATTAAGTCTGCCCAGACGTGAGATTGACTAGAAAGGGTATCGATACCGGTATTGCTGATTGTTCCATCATGGAATTTATAGATATCTATCATAACTGGGTATAGGTTTAAATCTTATTTAAATATTACGTTTGTCAAGAATAGGTAAAATATAACATGAAAAAATTTTTAAATAATGGAATATTTATTACTTTTTATGAAAAAGTGGTTGTTATTGCTGGTGTTGTTGACTAGTGGATGTAATCTTGTTGGTTTTGGAGTTGATGAACCGTATACCTTCGAGAAAGGATTCAATGAGATGTTGGGATTAGACGAGAAATATGGTGCTGATTTCTATAATGAGGCTTTAGATGTTGAGAATAGGTTTTCTGACGGATGGACATACGATTATGATTGGGAGAGAACATTAGTAAGTTTAGATGATATTGAGTCCATGATTGAGGAATTAAAGGTTCTTGAGGAGAAAGTGGCTGGGATGGAAGAGACTGAAGATATAGGTCTTGTTCTTAGGTTACTTGATACTAGGGTAAAAATGCTAGAATCCGAGAGATTATATCAAGAGGGGCTTAAAGTAGGTAGTAGAGGAGATACTGATGATGGATTTAAGTGTGGAGATATGCCATTTATTCGAAGTTTAACTGGGTTGTGGAATGAATCATCAATTGTTGGGCAAGAGGCGACTAAGGAGTGGGATGACTTTTTAACACACCACTCCCAAACTAGGCCATTTTTAAGCAGCGATAAACGACCTAAGTTCTATGATAGCCCTTTTTGGCCAATTAGGAGGTTTTCTGGGTGGAATATAGGTCGAGTAGAGAGATTTTGTGAAAAATAACATCCAGACTCCTGTGAGTAGAGAGATTTATGAACAAATAGTTGAATTTCATTCAAGAGTAGTAAAGAAAAATGATTATCGACGATAAAATGAAAAGAAATATATTGTACAAACTATATTTTAGAGTAAATATAGATACCGTAAACTTTAAATATGAATAATTGTTTTAGAGTAGTAGGTAAACAGCTCTATAGGAGAGGGTTTACTCAATGTTGTCTTTACAACATTAAAAAAAAGGTAAAGATAACCCAAAAACAAGAACACGGAGGTGTTTAGATAAAATGAAATTAAGAAAAGTGGTGAAAAAAATAGTGGCGTTAGGTACAGGAGCTACTATGTTAGGAGCTACCCTTATGGGGGCAATGGCCGCAGATTTGGCGGATTACCCAGCACCGTTTATATCAGATGGTAAGTTTTCTGGTGTGCTGATTATAGGAGATGATGCAAAGGTAGAAGATGTCGTTGGAGTTAGTGACATTGCTGTAAGTCTACAGTTTGCTGCAACAAAGAAGACGGATACAACAGCTGGCTCAGCTGCCGGCATTACAGGGGATGTGTTTAAGATTGAAGCTAGTGGAGATGACTTGAACTTGATAGAAGGACTGAGCGATGTAAAAGATGTTTTGGACTCTAGTTCACTTCAGGCATTAGCTAGTGGAACTTTAACAAACGACAAGGGAACATACACTTATGACCAATATCTGACACTTGGTAATTCATCAGTTGTGTTTGATGTATCTGAAGAGAGTGATGTTGAAGAAGACCCCCTTTTATACCTTAGAGTGAAGTCTGATTCAGCTACCGGAGACGCTTCAGATGGAACTGAAGTATTTAGGTATAAGCTATCATTCCCGACAGCACTAAAATCGGATGTTGACACAAGTAGAGACTTAGACGACTTGGATAACAAGAAATTTGTAATATTAGGGAAAGAATACAGCGTTTTGAACACAGAATTTACAACTGGTTCTAAACTAACCATTGAAATGATGGGTGGAGCTGTTCTTGACACATTAGAAGAAGGAGAGACAAAAACATATACCATAAGTGGTAATGACTACGAGGTTACTGCTACAACGATTACAGATACTGCACCTTACAAGGTTAAGTTTGTAATTAATGGTGAGACGACAGACGCTTTGGAAACAACAAATACTGAAAACCTTGAAGATGGTACACAACTGGGTATTAAAGAAATTTTACCAAATGAAGCTGGAGATGTAACTGCTGATGTAGTTGAATTCTATCTAGGGGCACAAAAGTTAAAGCTAGTTGATAGTAACTCTAGTGCGGATAATACAGATGGAACTTTAACTATCGGTACAAATGATATCTCTGATGGAGTAGCTGACTTGGTATGGAGTAACACATCAAGTGAAGTAACGTTGAGCACAATACAAATTGCATGGCAGTCAACAGATAACTATTATGTGCCTGTAGGTGGAAAACTTTCAGAGCATGTAGCTGATGACCAAGATGTTGTTGATTTGCTTAATACATTGAACATTGACTTCCAGTTTGCTAGTATGAGTACATCTGATTTGGATGAAATCAAACTAACGCCAAGTGGAAACAAAAAAATGAGACTACAGTACACAAACAAAGCTGGTCTTAAGTTGAGCCAAGAACTTTGGTATTACAACAACACTGATGCAGCACCAATTATTCTGTCTTCTGATGGGACTAGGCTTGTTGGTACATGTGAACTAGGAGCTACAACAGAAAGTGATAAGTGTGGAGATGCTTTTGACCTTAACATTACAAATGTTAGGAGAAATGACTTTTTTGTTGTTGAAACAAACAAGTACTCCCACCTAATGCAGATAAAGAAGATGAGTAACAGCGATAATACAATAACATTGAAAGAAATCGGTGGAGATTCAGACCCGGTAAGTGTTGACTCAGCTGGAAAGGCAGAATTCTATAAAGATGGTTATTTATATGAATTAACTGTTGATGGAAGTTATGTGGATGCTAACTTGACAAAAATAGCTGGAGATACTAGCGATATAGGAAATGATGGAAGTGACGGAGATAAGAGAGCTGACTTGTGGACACAAAATGGACATAAGATTAGGTTGTTATCTAACGGAACTGAGATTTTGGAAGCTCCATCAATAACTAGGGATGATACATCGACTGATGCTGCTAAGAACTACGTAAATGTAAGTTTTACAGTAGTTAGCAGTAAGATATCTGCATCTGGTGTAACGACTAGTTCCCAAATAGCAGATACTGAAGATTGGACTGACAAAGATCCAGGAACAGCATTAGAGAGCGACAGTAATATGAAACATGGAATGACCAAATGGGGTTCATTTATTGAGCACGACACAAGTGGTGATCAGGACTCTGTTGTGATAAACATTCCAGAGAAAGAAGCAATTGCTAATGTATATGTAACTGCTGGAGTGACTAAGTTAACTGAAGGGACTGCATCTGGAACTGACTCAGTAACCATACAAAAGATAGAAGTTGGAGCTACAAAGCTTGCTAAAGAAGTAAGTGATGTTAAGGCTCAGAATGCTATCTTAGTTGGTGGACCTTGTGCTAACAGCAAAGCTAGAGAAGCTCTAGGAAACCCTGCAGATTGTGCAGCAGGCTTCGAAGCTGGAAAAGGTAAGATTCAGTTGATTGAGCATGCTAACGGAAACGTTGCATTGTTAGTTGCTGGATATTCTGCAGCAGACACCAGAAAAGCATCACAAGTCTTAGCTGATTATCAAGACTATGCTGATGACTTGAAAGGTGAACAAGTTGAGGTTACAACTGCAACAGGTACTGTTTCAGAAGTAACGGCAGCAGCTGTAGTAGATGACCCTGTAGTCGACCCTGAGGAATAAAGAAATTAATTTTTTTCTTTTTTTTTATTTTTTTAAAATTTGTTAAATCTTTGTGATTTTTTAGATGTTTAGAATTCTTTTGATTTGATGTTTTAGACTGGTTCTCCGATGAATATGTTGTGTTTTGATCTGGTTATCCTTAGCTTGATTTGAGGAGCCTCTTTGTGATAATGAGGTATTGAGATGGATCTATTGTCAGATATGGCTATTCTTTCGCCCTTAAAACGTCCTTGACAGGCTATCTGGGCCTTTATTATATCTCCTTTTTTGAATGGTTTAGGTAATGGTTTGGTTTTAGTGATATTGAAGTCTGATTCTGTTTTTATTAGCTTTAAGTTGTATTTTTTCTCCCATCCCCTTAGCTTATCGAAGAATTTGTCGAAGTCGATTGATTTTACAGGATTTTTCCCGAATCTGTAAGGTAGGAAGTTTTGAATTCCCAGGTCTGCGCCTATCTTTTTTGCGAATTCTATTATTTTAGGCATTTCTTCCTCATTTATTCCTTTGAGGAGTACTGGTGTTATGATTATGTTGGTTTTTTTTGCTATGTATTCTGCTATTTCTTTGATTTTTTCTATGTTGTATGATTTGCCTGCTATTTCCTTTGTTATTTTGGAGTCTAGGGCGTTGATTGAGAAGTTGAATCTTGTTAGGCCAGCACTTACTAATTGGTCTACTTTGGCCTTTGTTAGGAGGACTCCGTTTGTGTCTATGGAGATTGTGGAGACTTGTGGTAGCTTTGAGATGCTTCTTATAAGGTCTGTTAAAGGTTCGTAAAGGAGGGGTTCTCCTTGGCTGGCTATATGTGCTTCAATGTTGTTTGAGTCTTTGAATTCTACTAGATTCTTGAACTCGTTTGATAAGTATTCTTCTTCAATTACAAAGTCTATTTCTCTTTTGTCTTGATCAACTGAGCAGTATATACATTCTAGATTACAGCTTGTTATGGGCTTTACTTCTATGATATTGGTATTTCTGTCTACTAAACCGAAAGAGATATTGCCGATTAAGGGTATCCCCGAGTTTTGGTGTATGTATATGGTTGATTTATTAGTGAGTTTGTTTCTTAGGTGGCTGAATCCTTTCTGAAGGAGATTGTTTAGTTTTTTATTTGCTTTGTTTTCATTGATGTTTTTGAAGATAATGGCGTTTTTTTCTACTTTATTTGCGTCTATTTTGTTTAAGTCTTCCTTTTTTAGTTTGAAAGTGAACAATCTCTGGAAAGTTACCTCTATTTGATCTGCTTTTTCTTGGAACTGTAAGTCTTTAAACTCTATTTTTGCCATATGATTTATGATTTTTTGTCATTTTGTCGAAAACCACCATGCTAAATGAGTAGTATATTCCACATGCCACTAACATATGAGGTGGTTTTTGAGCATACTCAGAATACTGCTGAGGATATCTGTGATTTATGTAGTAAATCACCACTTTAGGAAGAGCAGTATTCTGATATATAATATTTGCGTTTAAGTAACTAAAAATTTAAATAGACATTAGGTTTTGCTTTATTGAGGGAGATAAAGTGGATGAAACTAAAGAGATTGTTATTTCGTATGAGGCCCTTTTTGAGCTCTTAAGGAGGGAGAAGGATAGGGAGGCCTTACAGAAACTTAATGATTCTTTCTTCGAAGATGTTGTTAACTATATCCAGGATAAGAAAAAAAGTCTTTCTGAAAAAGAAGGTTCTTCGTCTTTGGGTGAAAGGGACAAGATAGATCAACAAATAAGGAATATTAAGAGAATCTTGAAGGAGTTGTACGAGAGAAGGGAGAGGAAAATAATTAACCTTGCAATAGATAAAAGTAGGATTAAGGCTGAAGTTGATACTTCTATCTTACTGAAGGATGAAGAAGTTCTGTTCAAATCGATATTAAGTACGCTTAATGTTGGAAGGGAAGGGATTTTGAGTAATGTTCTTGAGGGCAAGGTTCCCGAGAATATCGAGGAGAAGAAGGAGGCTTCCGGGTTGGTAAAGGAAGCCAATAAAGGAGAGAAGAGAGATACTAAATTAATCAGATTTTTGCATGCTGTTCCTAGGTTTTTAGGCAAGGAGCTTGAGGAGTATGGTCCTTTTGAGGAAGAGGATGTTGCAAGCCTACCTTTTGAGATATCTAATGTGCTTATAGAGAAAGGGAGAGCTGAAGAGATTAGTGAGTATTGAACATAGGTTACGTTGATTGAATAAGATGAGTTTAAGTGATACGATTGAAAAAAGAGCGAATTTTATTGTTGTGTTACTTCTTTTAGTATTGTTTACTTTGGCAATTACTAGTATTAGAGATAAATCAATTACTACGGACGAGATTAGTCATCTTGCTTCTGGTTACTCATACATTAAAACATGGGATTTTAGACTGAATATTGAGGCTTTGCCCCTGATTGATATGATATCTACGGTTCCTTTGCTGTTCTTGGACCCAATATTGCCATTGAATAGTACAAATTGGGCGCTTGCTGAGGCTTATGAAAGTGAGGGGCAGTATCATTGGGAATTTGGGGAACAGTTTTTCTATGAATATGGTAATGATGCGGACAAGATATTGTTTTTTGGCAGAATTCCAATGATTTTGTTGGCTTTGTTATTGGGGTTCTATGTTTTTAAGTTTGCTAAGGAATTATTTGGAGTAAAGTCTGGGTTGTTTGCGTTGTTTCTTTATGTTTTTAGTCCAAATATATTGGCTCATTCCAGGTTAGCTACGATAGATCTGGGAGCTTCGTGTTTTATTTTTATCGCCGTCTATTATTTCTGGAAGTTTATCAATGATATTAGTGTTAAATCATTCGTTATTGCCGGTGTGACGTTTGGGTTGGCGCAGCTGTCTAAATTTACTGCATTGTACCTTATTCCAATTTATGTTTTGTTGATTTTAGTTGTTGTTGTATTGAAGAAGAAGGAAGATAGTTCGTTTTTTAATGTACTTAAGAGTAAGAAGGCCTTTATTTTGTATGGTATGGTTGTAGGGATTTTTATAATTGGTTATTTGGTAGTTGCTGGTGGGTATGGGTTCTTACATGTAGGAAAGTATGTAGAAGGTTTAACTTATGTTGTTTCTCACTCTAATGATGGACATCCAGGCTACTTGATGGGGATGTATTCCTCCCAAGGCTGGTGGTATTATTTTATTGTGGCTTTTTTGATTAAGACTCCAATAGTTACTATTGTGTTAATGATTTTGTCCCTGGTTTATTTTAAGATGTTGAGGTCCCCTAATAAATTGGCTGATTATTTTTTGATTATTCCCCCTGCTTTTATCTTCTTTACGTTCTTTTTTAACCATATCAATATTGGTCTCCGGCACATATTGCCCATATATCCTTTTATTTTTGTATTTGTTAGTAGGTTGGCTCGGTTGCGTCGTGTTAAATGGTGGTTGGTTATTTTGAGTGTGTGGTATGTTGTTAGTTCGTTGATGGTATATCCTCACTATCTGGCTTACTTTAACGAATTTGTTGGTTCTGAGAATGGACATAAGTATTTAGCTGACTCTAACATTGATTGGGGGCAGGATTTGAAGGGACTTAAGAAGTGGATGGATGCTAATGATGTAGGGTTTATTAGGCTGGGTTATTGGGGATATGATAGACCAGAGTATAGAGGGATAAATTTTACTCAAGCTAATTGTTTTCCTGAAGAGGGGTTGATTGCTGTTAGTGTGAATAATCTTGTTGGTCTTCGTGAGAGGGAGAAGTTTTGTTTGGAATGGCTTGGAGATTATTCTCCCGTTGATAATATTGGTTATTCTCTGTATATCTATGACATTCCTGCTGTTGACCCTAATGATATAGCTGAAGAGTTTTGTGAAAATAGATGTAGAAGTGAGTGTGAGGGGAAGGGATTTAGTTATGGTGAGAGTATGTTGGTTAATGATTCTTGTGATTGTAGTTGTTTATGATTTTTTATTTGCCTCAATTAATTTCTTTGTGTTTTCAATATTATCTTTTAAGTCTTTGTTGTCAGGCTCTATCTTTAATCCTTCGTTGAAGACTTCTATTGCTTCGGTTAGCATCTTTTTTTGGATGAACAGTATGCCTAGATTACTGTAGTTAGCGATGTCTTTTGGTTTAAAGCCCATCAATAGTTTCACTAAAGGTATAGCCTCATCAATCTTGTTATGTTTTACAAGTATTCTTGTGACATTACTATAAGCATCTACATTTTGTTTATTGTAATTGATTGCATGTTTGTATGATTCTAAAGCTGAACGGTCGTCTCTTACCATTTCGTAAGCTACTCCTAGGTTGTTATGTATGTTGCTATCTTTTTCATCTACTTTCTTTGCCTCTTCTAGGATTGCTATTGCTTCTTCGAACTTTTTTTGTTTGCAGTAGATGTTTCCTAAAGAGATATATGGGGCCGGCCATTGTTTGTTTAGCTCGATTGCTTTTTTTAGATTGGTAATTGCTTCATCGAATTTGTTTAAGACCATTGCTTGGACTCCTAATTCGTAATAGAATTTTGGTTTGTTTTCGTCTAATTTCTCTTTTCCGATTTCCATATACATCTCACCTTTTTTATTCATTTCTTCTTTTGATTTTGTTTTTCCATAATGATGGATTGGGATTTCTGTTGATTCTATCTTTCCTATTCTCTTTATTGACTCTTTTACTGTTTCGTGGACTGGGTATTCAAACTGAATTCTTTTGTCGTTTTTGAATAATCTCGTGATTCCTGAGTATACCCAACCAGAGTATTGTTTTGATTCTTGGTAAGGATCATCTTTTGAAGAACTCCATTTTATCGACGAGGAATCGTTGGTGTAAGACCTTTGGATTAGCATGAAGCCTAGATGAGTGTTAGTTTCTGTTAGTTGTTTTATCTTATTATGGTCTTCTTTTGTTATTGTTTCGTCTGCGTCAAGGACTAGTATCCAATCTTTTGTTGCATGCTTTAAAGATTCGTTTCTTGCTTGGCTGAAGTCATTGTTCCATGGTTTTTTTACTATCTTTGCGTTGAATTTGTTTGCAATTTCTATTGTTTTATCGGTTGAACCTGTGTCCACTATAATTATTTCATCAACTAAGTCTTTGACAGAATTAAGGCAAGGTTCTAAGTATGCTTCCTCGTTTTTTGTGATCATGCAAAGTGATATTGTTGGCATGGGTTTGTGGGGTAAGAATGGTTATTTAAGGTTTTTGGGTCTATAGAATAACTACTCCAACTCATTAACAACATCTAGAAGTTCTTTAATATTATTTATTTCAAAGTCAGCTCCTGAGGATTTTACTTTTCTGTTTCCGTATTTTGCGAAGCAAGTTTTCATGTTTAGCTTTTTTGCTCCTTTTATGTCTCTTTCTGGCCAGTCGCCAAGCATCAAGCATTCTTCTGCTTTTAGGTTTAGTTTGTTTAATGCTGCTTCGAAAGGGAGTCTTGATGGTTTTGTTGTTTTGGTATCTTCGAATGTGACTACAACATCGAAGAAGTTATGGAGTTTCATCGATGTTAGTCTTAGCCATGCTTTTAGTCTTGGTGCATCAGTTACAATTGCTAACTTTTTGTTCTTCTTTATTAGTTCTAGGAGAACTTCGTGAGTGTTGGGGTATGCTTCAAGGAAGCCCCATCTTACTCTTCTGTAAGCATTTATTCCATTTGCTAGTATTCTGTAGTCAATCTTTCCTAATTTTCTTTTTATGAACTTTTGGAATATTTGGGGTTCTTCTAAGCCGTGCTCGTCGTAAAGTTCGAATAAGTCCCTCATTCCTTCTGTGTGGTTGATTTCTAATCCTGCGTCTATCATTGCGGATAAAGCTGCTTCACAACTCATCTTTTTCATTGTCATGAAGTCTATCAATGTGTTGTCTAAGTCGAATAGAACTGCTTTGATCATGATGGATTGTTTGAAGTGGTTGTTTATATAATTTGGGGTTTGGTGAGGTGTGAATAACTAACTTAAACAAAAACTTTAAAAATGCTTATCTTTAACAAAAAATTATGGAGTCAATAGAGGCGTTGCAGTGGCTAAAAAAGAACAACCTCTTTACTGAGTGTGAGAGGAGTGCTGTCTTTCTGAAGAAGATATTTATTCCTTGCTTAGGTATTAGGGATGAGAAGATTTTGATAATTGGAGATAAGGGGGAGAAGGGCAGAGATATTTCTGCTATCTTGTCTGGTGGTTATTATTTGGCTGCGAAGGCAATGAACATTAATGCTAAGCTGGTTATTCAGGAGAAGAAGAAAAAAGGTTCTATTGCTGATAATGATGTTATTGAGTCTCTTGGTAGTCTAGAAGAGAATAATGTTGTTTTTATCAATACCTCGAATACGTTAGGGAGTATTAAGGAGTTAGGTAAGAGCTTTAGAAAGCTTTGTCACAAGAAAGGTTATAGATTTGTTTCGACTCCGGGCCTCGGGAACTTGGAAAGAAGTAAGATTGATTATATTCTGAATGCAATTAATGTTGATTATAGATTGTTGCAGGTTAAGCATAGGAAGCTTAAGGAGCAGCTTGATGATGCTAAAGAGATTCAGCTAAAGACACCGGCAGGAACAGACCTTTCTTTTAATGTTGAAGGGACTAGTGCAATTTCTGCTGATGGTAATTACATAACTCCTGGTTCAGGTGGGAATTTGCCTGCTGGGGAGGTGTATATTCCTCCGAATGGGAAGAAGGTTGAAGGGAAGTTTGTGATTGATGTTAGCTCTAGGAATAGGGAGAGAACTGTTATTGTTAAGGAACCGATTACGCTAACTATTGAGGAAGGGAGTATAACTAATATTGAGGGTGGAGATGAAGCTAAGGAGCTTAATGAAACTCTTGATTGGGCTGCTTCTGTTTCTAAACATCCTGCTTCTGTCAGAAGGATTGGGGAGTTGGGGATTGGGTTGAATCCTAACGCTAAGGTTGTTGGGGCTACAATAATTGATGAGAAGGCACTAGGTACTGCGCATATTGGTATTGGTTCGAATTATTGGTTTGGTGGTTCAATTTATGCTAAGATTCATCTAGATCAGATTTGTGCTGCGCCTGAGATTTTGCTTGATGGTGTGAAGTTGGTTATTTAATTTAGAATTATTTTTATATGAGTAATGTCTAATTTCTTTTATGGATGGAGTATATATTGAGCCGAGCAATAGTTTTGGAATTCCACATAGGCAGGCTGAATTTTCTAAACCTTTGACTGATATATTAGAGTCACCTGACGAATATTATGCTATTGAAATAACATGGCATGCGGTTATGGCACCAAGAGATTCTAATTATCCATGGATTAGCGTTAGAAGTGATGGAAGAGTACTCTGTGATTATACAATTGACATGGGTAGATTAGATGAAGATGGGACTTTATATTATAGAGCAGTAGTTAACGGACCTTTTAACGGAAGAGATATTGCAATTGGAACCATTAGAGATGATGGAATTTTTGTACCTAGATACAGGGAAGAGCCAAGAGAACATGAGGCGTTGGCAGATGCATTAGAGTATGTTAGGAGACATGCAGGTATTGCTGAGGCTAATAGGGTGGCTGCTGAAGAAAGGAATCCGTTTGGAAGGTTTTTAAGGGCTGTTGATGATATGTTGTTATATTAAGGTATTTTTATAAAGTCTAGATAATTCTTATTTATTATGGTAAAGAAACCAGAATTAATTGCACCTGCTGGAGATTGGGTTAGTCTTAGGGCTGCTATAGCTGCTGGTGCTGATGGCGTATATTTTGGTGTTAAGCAGCTGAATATGAGAGCTAATGCTAAGAATTTTGAGATTGGTGAAATTAGTCGGGTTGTTAGGGTTTGTCATGATAAGAATGTTTCTGCTTATCTTGTTTTGAATACTATAATCTATGATGATGAGATTGAGAAGGTTAGGAAGTTGTTGAAAGAGGCTAAAAAGGCTAAGGTGGATGCTATCGTTTGTTGGGATTATGCTGTTATTGATGAATGTGAGAAATTGGGTTTAGGGATTCATTTGTCTACCCAGTCATCGATATCAAATTCCAATGAAATAACATTTTTAAAAAATAAAATAAAGAAATTAGAAAGGATTGTGTTGGCTAGGGAACTATCATTGGATCAGATAAAAACTATCATTAAAAAAATAAAGAAAAATTCAATGGAAAAAAATATCAATAAAAAAAACTCAATAAAAAATAAAGGAATTGGGGTTGAGACTTTTATTCATGGTGCTATGTGTGTTTCTGTGTCTGGGAGGTGTTTTATTTCTCAATTTCTTTTTGATAAGTCGGCTAACAGAGGGGATTGTTTGCAACCTTGTCGTCGAGAATATGTTGTTAAGGATCCTGAGGAAGGGCATAAGTTGAAGTTAGACAATAATTATGTTATGTCACCGAAGGATTTGTGTACATTGGGTTTTATTGACAAGTTGATTGAGTCTGGGAGTTCTGCTTTTAAGATTGAGGGGAGGAATAGGAGTCCTGAATATGTTAAGACGGTTGTTTCGTGTTATAGGGCTGCTATTGATGCTTATTTTGATGGTAAGCTTACTGATAGTTTGAAGAAAAAGTTGGTTTTGAAGTTGAAGACTGTGTATAACAGAGGGTTTTCTTCTGGATTTTACTTGGGGAAGCCTAATGATGAGGATTGGAGTGAGGTTTATGGTTCTTCTGCTACGACTAAGAAGAAGTATGTTGGGTTTGTTCGAAATTTCTATAAGAAGGTTAAGGTTGCAGAGATTAAGTTGGAGGCTGGTGATGTGAAGGTGGGGGATGAGATTATGTTTCAGGGTCCAACAACTGGTGTTGTGGAGGAAGTGGTTAAATCAATGGAGTTGGACCATAAGAAAGTTAGTAATGGTAAGAAAGGTCAACATATTGCGGTTAAGGTTAGTGGTGTAGTTAGGGAGAGGGATAAGGTTTATTTGGTTGTTAAGTCATAATATTTATATAGCGTTTTTGCTTCTTCTTTTACGATGAATATCGCTGTTATTTTAGGTGGGGGTAAGGGTAGCCGAATGGGTGGTAAAGTGAATAAGATACTGCTCTCTTTAGCTGATAAGCCTTTAATCTACCATACTATCAAAAAATTTGAAGATTGTTCGGATGTTGATGAGATAATTCTTGTGATTAATAAGGACGATATTGATGAGACGAAATTGTTGGTTAGTAAATATAAATTTAATAAAATAAAGAAGGTAATTGAAGGTGGGGAAGAGAGGCAGGATTCTGTCTGTAACGGAATTAGAGCTATTGAGAACGGGATGGAGGAGGATGTTGTGCTGATTCATAATGCTGCTAATCCTTTTGTTTCTGAAGAGAGTATTGTTGAAGTTATTAAAGCTGTTAAGGATCATGGAGCTGCTGTTGCTGCTCATAAGGCTAAAGATACAATTAAAGAAGTTGACCTTTATGGGTTTGTTGAGAGGACTCTTGAGAGAGATAAGTTATGGCAGATGCAGACCCCACAAGGAATGAAGTATGGTGTTGCTTTGAAGGCTTTTGAGAAAGCCTATACTGATGATGTTTATGCAACTGATGATGTTGCACTGGTTGAGAGGATTGGCGGAAGAGTTAAGGTTATTGAGACTAATAAAGAAAATATTAAGGTTACTAATCCTTCTGATCTAGTTTTTGCTGAGAAAGTTATTGGAGATAGGATAGGGGTTGGGCAGGACAGCCATCGGTTTGAAGATGGAAAGAAGTTAATGTTGGGTGGAGTTGAGATTCCTTTTGGTAAGGGATTAAAAGGTAATTCTGACGGAGATGTGATATTGCATTCTTTGTTTAATGCTTTGAGTCAGGCTATTGGTATGAGGTCTATTGGTTGTTATGCTGATAAGATGTGTTTAGAAGAAGGTATTAAAGATAGTAAAGAGTATGTTAAGTTTATTTTGGGGAAATTGTCTGAATATAAGATTAATAATGTCGGAATAATGGTTGAGGGGAAGGAGCCTAAACTTGAGGCGCATCATGACATGATTAAAGAAGCTGTTGCTGAGCTGATTGGTGTTG
>PVBE011147218.1_pt1 | contig 14022 bp, 10 predicted proteins | sample 1631181 | NCBI WGS metagenome assembly PVBE01 (sample SAMN08397723, study PRJNA350692) | Marine metagenome, whole genome shotgun sequencing project. | isolation source: water | place: Pacific Ocean | collected 2012-04 | reverse complement strand
GTCCAGGTCCAGGACCAGGGCTAGCTTTCTTGGGACCATGGCTCGTCCCTATCCCGGCTCGCATCGAGGCCACCGGGAGGCTAGCTTGTCGTGATGCCTGACGACAACCACGGTGCGCTTCGCGAGGTCCTGCTCGAAGCGTTGAAGCTCAAGGAGATCCCTCGTACGGGCTGGCTGCGGGTCGGCGTGGATCAGCCCGAATCCGTCGCCGCCCACAGCTGGGGTGTCGCCTGGCTGGTGCTGGTGCTCTGTCCGCGCCACGTCGATCGCGGGGTCGCCATCGCCATGGCCGTACTGCACGACCTGGCCGAGGTGCGGACCGGTGATCTGACCCCCCACTGCGGTGTCGAACCCGACGAAAAGCGCCTCCTCGAGGGTCGGGCGCTTCGCTCCCTGCTGCGGCCCACACCAGATTGGCACGCGCTGTGGGAGCTGTGGGAAGAGTTCGAGGGGGATCGCAGCCTCGAGGCGCGCTTCGTGCGAGCCTGCGACAAGCTGGACCTGGCGCTGCAAGCCCAGCTCTACGCGCGCGATGGGTTGGAGCTCGACGAGTTCGTGGAGTCGGCTCTGGCACAGCTCACGGATCGCACCATGCGCGCCCTGGCCGGGGCTCCGGAGTCCGTCGGGTCATAGGAGCGTGCGGGGAAACCGGTGCGAGCCCGGTGACTATTCTTCGGCGAGGCTTGTGTCTGTGCCGGCCAGATCGTCGGCGTCGACCTCGAGATCGGGGTCCACGATGTCTTCCTCTTCGTCGGGTTCCACCAAGCGCGCGACGCTGACGACGCGCTCGCCTTCGTCGATGCGCATCAACCGCACACCCTGGGTGTTGCGGCCTATCTGGGAGATACCGTCGGCGGGGATCTGGATGGCGCGGCCGGAGTCGGTCACCAACATGATGCGGTCGCCTTCGGAAACCTGGACCGCACCCACGACGTCGCCGTTGCGGTCGGTGGTCTTGATGTCGATGAGCCCGAGCCCTGCGCGGTTTTGAGAGCGGTACTCTTCGATGGCGGTGCGCTTGCCGTAGCCGAACGCGGTGACCGTGAGGAGGCTGTCGGGGTCTTCGGAGTCCACCACTTCTGCGTCTACGACGTGGTCGTCCGGGCGGAGCCCGATGCCGCGCACCCCGCGGGCCACCCGACCCATGGGCCGCACCTGGTCTTCGGTGATGGCGAAGCGGATGGCCATGCCCTGGGCCGTGGACATGAGCACGTGCATGCCTTCGCCGCCCATGCGGACCGTGAGCAGTTCGTCGTCGTCGGCGATGTCGACCGCGATGATGCCGTTGCTGCGCACGTTGATGTAGGCCTTGAGCGGTGTGCGCTTGATGAGGCCCTTGCAGCTGAAGAACAGCAGGTCGTCGGTGCCTTCCATGTCGCGGATGGCGACGACGGCCCGGACGGATTCGTCGACTTCCATTGGGACGAGGTTGATGATGGGTCGACCTCGGGCGGCTCGACCGGCTTCGGGAAGGTTGTAGACCGGCACCTTGAACATACGTCCGCGGTCGGTGAACACCAGGATGGCGCCGTGGGTGTTGGCCACGAAGATGTCGGTGACGAAGTCTTCGGCGCGGGTGCCCATGGCCTTGCGGCCCACTCCGCCTCGGCGCTGGACCTCGTACTCGGTCTGGCGGGTGCGCTTGATGTAGCCAGCCAGGGACAGGGTGATGATCTGGTCTTCCTCGGCGATGAGGTCTTCGATGGACAGCTCGCCTTCGTTCTCGACGATGCGGGTGCGGCGGGGCTCGGCGTAGCGTTCGCGGACGGCCACCAGCTCTTCGCGGATGACCTCGGTGAGCAGCGATGCGTCGGCCAAGATGGACTCGAGCCATGCGATGCGCTCGAGAAGCTCGTTGTACTCAGCCAGGATCTTCTCGCGCTCCATTCCGGTGAGGCGCTGCAGGCGGAGGAGGAGGATGGCCTGGGCCTGGGTGGGGGTGAGACCGAAACGTTCGACCAGCCCGTTGTTTGCCAGTTCGACCGTGCGGCTGGCGCGGATGAGGGCGATGACTTCGTCCAGGAAGTCCAGGGCGATGAGCAGGCCTTCGAGGATGTGGGCCCTGTCGCGCGCCTTGCGCAGCTCGTACTGGGTGCGGCGGACCGTGATCACGCGGCGGTGTGCCAGGTAGTGACAGAGCATGGCCTTGAGGTCGAGGACCTGGGGACGGTTCTTCACGATGGCCAGCAGGATGACCCCGAAGGTGGACTGCAGCAGGGTGTGCTTGTAGAGCTTGTTGAGGACGATCTCGCCGATGGCATCGCGCTTGAGCTCGATGACGATGCGCATGCCCTGTCGGCCGGACTCGTCCCGCAGGGCTGCGATGCCATCGATGCGCTTGTGGCGCACCAGCTTGGCGATGTCTTCGACCAGGCGGGCCTTGTTGACCTGGAAGGGGAGCTCGTCGATGATGATGGCCATGCGCCCGGTGCGGAGCTCTTCGATGTCGGCGTTGCCCCTGACGATGACGCGGCCCCTGCCCGTGTTGTAGGCCTGGTGGATGCCGATGCGCCCGTAGATAGTTGCTGCGGTGGGGAAGTCCGGCCCCGGGACGATCTGGATGAGTTCTTCGATGGTGATGTCGGGGTTTTCGAGCACGGCCAGGCAGGCGTCGATGATCTCGCCGAGGTTGTGGGGCGGGATCTTGGTGGCCATGCCCACCGCGATGCCGTCGGCGCCGTTGACCAGCAGGGCCGGGAAGCGGGCCGGGAGCACCGAGGGTTCTTCGGTGTTGCCGTCGAAGTTGGGGGTGAAGGGGACGGTTTCTTTGTCGATGTCGGCCAGCAGCTCTTCGGCGATGCGCTGCATGCGGCACTCGGTGTAGCGATAGGCTGCTGCCGAGTCGCCGTCGACGGAACCGAAGTTGCCTTGCCCGTCTACCAAGGGGTGGCGCATGTTCCACGGCTGTGCCATGCGTACCAGTGCGTCGTAGACCGCGCTGTCACCGTGGGGGTGGTACTTCTTGAGCACCTCGCCCACGACACCGGCGCACTTGGAGTAGCGCCGGTTGTGCAGCATGCCTTCTCGGAACATGGCGTACAGGATGCGCCGGTGCACCGGCTTCAGGCCGTCGCGGACATCGGGCAAGGCGCGGCCGATGATGACCGACATGGAGTAGTCGAGGTACGACGAGCGGACCTCGTCCTCGATGTTGACGTTCAACAGCGTGTGAGCAAATTCCATTTCCGACATGGCTCGGGACCCATCCAGATGAGCGTTGACGGGGCATCGAAGCCTCCCGCCACCACGCTCGCTGAGACCCACATACCTAACCTCCCGAGCCTCCGGAAGCCCCTCCTCTACGACCTTTTCCACTCTCCGAGGCCAAAGATGTCTGACGCCGCCGAGACCTGTGTTTTCGAGACCGAAACCCGCAAGATCCTGGACCTCGTCGTCAAGTCGCTCTACTCCGACAGAGCGGTCTTTCTGCGCGAGCTGATCTCCAACGCATCCGACGCCCTGGACCGCGCGCGGTATGCCGCCCTGCACCGCCAAGACCTCCGCGAGCCCGATGGCGAGCTCCGCATCGAGCTGGTGATCGACGCCGAGGCTGGCACCCTCACGGTGCGCGACAACGGCATCGGCATGACCCGCGAGCAGGCCGTCAAGCACCTGGGAACCATCGCCCATTCGGGTACCCAGGCCTTCCTGCAGGCTGCCGAGAGCGGCGAGAGCCTGGACGGGCTCATCGGCCAGTTCGGCGTCGGCTTCTACGCCGCGTTCATGGTCTCCGAGCGCATCGTGGTCCACACCCTGTCCGCCGAGCCCGGATCCGAACCCGTGCGCTGGGAGACCGCGTGCGAAGACAGCTTCTCCGTGTCACCGGGCGATCGCGAGACCCGGGGTACCGACGTCGTGCTCTACCTCGGCGATGACGAGAAGGAGTTCTTGGAGACCTTCCGCATCAAGGAGCTCGTGCAGCGCTACTCCGACTTCGTCAGCTTCCCCGTCAAGCTCGGGGACGAGCAGCTCAACCGCGGAAAGGCTCTGTGGGCCTCGATGCCCGGTGAGGTCGAGGAGGAGGAATACAACGAGTTCTACAAGCACGTCTCGGGCGATTGGAGCGAGCCCATGGCGCGGGTGCACTTCTCGAGCGATGCCCCCATGCAGTTTCACGCCCTGCTCTTCGTGCCGGGAACCCGTCCCATCGACATGGACTACCCCGAGGGTCGGGTGGGCGTGCGCCTGTACAGCAAGCGCGTGATGATCCTCGAGGAAGCTCGAGATCTTCTCCCCCGCTACCTGCGCTTCGTGCGCGGCGTGGTCGAGTCGGACGACCTGGATCTGAACGTCTCCCGGGAGCTGCTGCAGCAGACACCCCAGGCCGGCGCCCTGCGCAAGCAGCTGGTCAAGCGCGTGCTCCGCAAGCTGGACGAGCTTGCCCGCACCGAACCCGAGACCTACACCCGCTTCCACGAGGCCTTCGGGCGTGCCGTGAAGGAAGGCGTGCACGAAGACGCACCCAACCGCGAGCGCATCGCCAAGCTGCTGCGCTACCCCACGACCCGTGACGAAGGTCATCGCTCTCTGCAGCAGGTCGTCGATCAGATGCCCGACGACCAGGACGTCATCTGGTACCTCACCGGCCTCGAGCTCGAGCGCATGAAGCAGAGCCCGCTGCTCGAGCGTTTCCGGCGCAAGGGCTGGGAAGTCGTGCTCATGGACGATCCCGTGGACGAGTGGGTGGTGCTGCACCTGCACGAGTTCGGTGGAAAGGAACTCAAGAGCGTGGCCCGTGGTGACATCGAAGAGCCCGAGGCCGAGGACGATCCCATCGCCCAGGCGGCTCGCGAACAGGCCAAGCCCTTGGTGGACTACCTCGGGGAGCTGCTCGTTGGGCAGGTCAAGGCCGTCCGCGCCAGCGGTCGCCTCACGGATAGCCCCTCCGTACTCGTGGACGACGACGGGGGCCTGGGTAGCAACCTCGAGCGCATCCTGCGCAGCGCCAACCGCGACGTGCCCGCCAGCCAGCGCGTGCTCGAGATCAACGCCGAGCATGCAATCGTCAAGAACCTGGCGCGCATGCACGATCAGGGCCGCACCGCGATGGTGGAGCCCCTCGCCTGGCTGCTGCTGGACCACGCCCGGCTCGCCGAAGGGGAGGTCAAGGATCCGGCCGCCATGGTCGAGCGGCTGCAGAAGGTGATGCTCCAGGCCAGCCTGCCCACGCACATCGAGGTGGGCGTGCCGGTCCAGCAAGACGACGCTGGGGGCTCGCCTGCTGGCATCGGTGGGGTCGAGGAGGAGTAGCAGGCCGCTTCGCGACGCTGCGCTATGTTCCTCTGCGGAGCCCAGCGCCCATGTCCGACGTCTCCATCGCTCCGTGCAACACCTACCATCCCGCCGAGCTGCGTGCGGCGCTCGAGCGCGCACTCGGCCTGTTGGGCTGGCAGCCGCCCCGGGGGGGGCGGGTGCTGGTCAAGCCGAATGCGGTGACCAACAACCGGCCTGAACAGGCCACGGCCACCCACCCCGCCGTGGTGGACGCGGTCTGTGGGCTCCTCTCGGATGCGGGTTGCCGGCTCACCATCGGCGATTCGTCTTCGTATTGGTTCCCGGGCTACACCCGCGCGGCTTTCGAGGCCTTGGGCATGGCCGAGGTCGCCCGGCGTCACGGTGCGGAGCTCGTCTGCTTCGAGGAGCGTCCGTTTCGGATCGTCGAGCGCCCCGCCTTTCCCGAGGCTCCCCGCCTGTTCGTCGCCGATCTGGCGGCCTGGGACCTGGTGGTCAACCTGCCCAAGCTCAAGGTCCACCGCACCACGCGCATCAGCGGCGCCGTCAAGAACCTCTTCGGCGTGGTCCCCGGAGCCACCAAGTCCCGCTATCACGAGCTGCTCAAGACCCGGCACGACTACCTGGATCGATTCGGTGCGGTCATCTACGACGTCTACCGCGCCGTCAAACCGGGCTTGAGCATCCTCGATGCGGTGGTTGGCCTCGGTCGGGACGGCCCTGCGGCCAACGGAGATCCCACGCGCACGCGTTTCTTGATGGCGTCCACCGAAGCCCTGGCCCTGGACGTGGCCCTCTGCGGCGTCGTCGGTGAAGACGTAGGCGCGGTCAGCTATCTGCGCGAGGCCCTGCGCCGGGGCGAGCTCCCAGCGCCGCGGCTGCTCGGTCAGGCTCCAGCGGTCCAATTCGAGCTGCTCGAGGAACAGGCCCGTCCCGGCCCCCTTCAGCGGCGCGCCAAGGCGTGGATGTTCCAGCACCTCGTGGTGCTCCCCGGTGTCGATGATGGGCTTTGCCAGCGCTGCGGCCGCTGCGCCGAGCGCTGCCAGCTGGACGCCATCCGGCTCGAACCCACCGCGGTCATCCTCGAGGACGGCTGCGTGTGGTGCTACGGCTGTGTCGCGGCGTGCCCGACAGGGGCCATGGCGCTGCGGCCGTCCCGGGTAAACCGGGCGTTGCAGCGTGTCCGCCAGGCGACGGGGATGTAACGGTGGGCGCTATCGACAGCTGCTGGCGTCCCGTGGCCAACCCACGGTGCATCCAGTGGTGGTACTTCCTGTTGCTGTGCGATGACGGCGAGGCTTGGCGGGCTCGCATCTGGGTGCAGGGTCGACCAGGGCCCGAGCTGCGGTGTGGCGCCGAGCTGTGCCGCTACCCCGCTGATGGACCGCCGCAGGAGCGCCACGGCGCCTGGGGGCCTGATGCCTTCTACGCGGAGCAGGGGCGCCTGCACGTGATGGCGGAGTCCTGCTCCGTCGAAGAGCGCGATGGCGCCTACCTGATGGCTCTGCGCCTACCCGGGCTGGTGCTCGAGGTCCAGGCGAGATCCTCCGTGGAGTGGCCGGATCCGGTCGTCGGCTACGACGTCGATGGGATGCACGGCTGGTGCTGGACCGTACCGATCCTCCGTGGCCGCTTCCAGGGATGCGTGCGGCAAGAAGGACAGACCCGCGATCTCTCGGGTACCGCGTTCTTCGACCACGTCTGCGCCGACACGGCGCCCTCGCTGGACTGGCTCGTGCGCTACCGCGGCTGGTGGTGGGGCGTGCTCTGGACCCCCGAGCGCTCGGTGTTGGTGTTGGACGTGGACTTCGCGGGGGCACCCATGCGGCGGGCCTACCAAGCCGCGGGTGATCGCCCCGTGCAGCGGCTCGACGGCCTCCCCGTTCGCTGGTCGGGTCGGCGTGAGCCTGACTTCGAGGTGGACATCGGTGGTAGATGGTTGTCGGTGGACCCGCAGTGGAGTTGGCCCAAGCGCCACAGCGCGTTGGACAGCCCCGTGAAGGAGCGGCTGGTCAACGCCTGGCCCGGGCTGCGCAAACGCCACGGTCTGGGTCGCGTGGCTGGGGGGCACCTCTACTACGAGTGGATGACGGTGCGCTAGGTTGCCGCGGGTTGCTGGCGCCAGCTGCGGCTGGTGGTGGGCGGCTGCTCCCACAGGGCGTAGCGGTGCCGCAGCTTGGTGAAGTGGGTCATGGGGCGGACCGCCAGGGCAAGCACGCGCTCCGTGCTCGTCAGGGGCCCCGTCTCGCGCTCGAGACACTGGAGGAGTTGCCGCAGCCAGGGTCGGGGGGCGGACGGGGCGTGGTCGATGCTGGCGGGCAGGATGATCTCGGTCTCGGGTGCGATGCGCCGCACGGCCTGCACCATGGGGATCATCTTGTGCTTGGCGGAGGCCACGAAGGCGATGCCGACGAAGTCGTAGCCACGGCGCAGCTCCGCCTCGAGGCGGCGCATCGCTGGGTAGTGAAGGGTGGTGGTGAGGATCTCGAGGTTGGCTGCGATCAGCTCGATGCCCCACTGGGTGGAGGTGCCATCCGAGCGGAACACCCCTTGGGCCCACATGAGCTGGTACCCACCTTCTGCGCTGACGAAGGTCGCGTCGCCGTGCTGGGGCCCGAAGGGCTTGCAGACCGACGTGAGGAGCAGCTTGCGGGGCATGGGGGGGCCTAACCACCCACAGCGCTCATTCAGCTACGAGACATGGCTCGAAGTGGTGCGCTCGGGGCGCTTCTTGTCGCTGGCTGGGCAGCAGGCCTTCGGCGATGCCCGTGAGGAGCAGGATCAGCGCTCCGCCGATGACGGAGAGCAAGGCTGGTCTCGATGCGACTCCCAGCGCGGCTGCAAGGGTGGCTTGCTTGGCCTCGGCCGGTGCGTTGGCCACCGCCTCGAACGCCGGGATCGCGGCCGCGAAGAAAGCCGCCAGGCCTGCGGCCATGGCGAGCAATACCCACCAGCGGGCGCGGGTGAGGGCGGCGCGGTTGTCGTGTCGCCATGCCCGCCAGGTGGTGAGGAGGGCCCAGATCTGGATGGACAGGACCAGGCAGATTCCCAGCCAGTGGATGGCCATGTCGTTCACGAGCCCTCCGGGGTCGCTTCGAACCGTTCACCGCAGATCGAGTAGCCAGCCCCACCTTCGTCAACCGTCACCACCACGTCGCCCCAAAGCTCCGTCAGGCGCTCGTGCTCACCAGCCATGGAGCCGCCGCGGGTGAGCCAGATGCGGCCGTCGCTCAGGCGGGGAGCGAGCCGGTCGAGCACATCCTGGGAGGGTGCGGCCAGGTAGGAGCCGTTGGCGCCCACGACGGCGTTGCGGTCGCGGCCATCGTCGGGGAGGAGCCAGTCCACCCAGGCCTGGTTGGTGGCGGAGCGGATGCCGTGGTGGCCGACGTGCAGCAGGTCGATGTCGCCGACATCCGGGCCGTGGCCGGCTACCGCGGATTCCACGTCGGGGGTGTCCTTGCCGCCGCCGGAGAGGTCCCCCGCGAACAGGTAGGTGAAGTCGCCGTAGCGCAGCACGCCTGCGGTGCTCATGGCGTTTTCGTCCTCGGCCATGCCGTCGACCTCGGCGGTGAGATCGACCTCGCCGGAGCTCGAGGCCAGCACTCCCGCGTGCAGGAAGACCTCGAGGGTGGCGCCGCCGAGGTCCCATGATCCCGAGTCGTCGATGCGCGTCGCTTCCGTCAGTTGGTCGTCGAGATCGTCCAGGCCCCCGGCGTGGTCTTCATGCTGGTGGGTGACGAGCAGCCAGTCGACGGGACCTGTGAGCCGGTCTCGGATGTCGTCGTCGTGGCTGTCGTTGCCGACGTCGATGAGCAGCTGGGAGCCATCGGGGAGGGTGACCAGGGTGGCCTCCCCCAGGCTTGGACCTTGCAGGTCGATCTGGCGAATCTCGAGGGCTCCACTACCCGCGGGGCAGGGCTCGTGGTAGGCGGTCAGCGCGAGCAGGGCGAGGAACATGGGAGGGGTTCCTATCCGAGAGGGAGCTCCGCCGGGGGCGTGGCTCCGGCGCGTCGTCGTCCTCTTCGTCCTCTTCGTCCTCGGGTATCCCCTCCTCGCCCCCCTCGTCTTCATCGTCGAAGGGGATCGGCGGCCAGCGGCGCCGGGCCGGCTTGCCTCCGTAGGGCACCCAGCGGGAGGGATCGATGATCCGGGGCGGTTGAACGAAAACGGCCGCCCGCCCGGTGTTCTCCGAGCGTGCGGCCTGATGGGGTGAAGCGTCAGTCTTGGAGTGGCGCTTCGGAGGGATCACTCATGCGGCCCTGGAACAGGATCGTCCCGGTGAGACGATCGCGGATCATGAAGATGAAGGGGTGGTCTGCGCGGAACTCCTGCGGTTCGTCGGAGATCGAGGCGGACTCACCGGCCATCACGGCACCGGTCGCGGCGGCGGCCTCGGTGCCCTCTTCGTCCACGCGGACGAAGGCCTTGTGGACCACCCGAGCCAGCCAGAGGCGCTCGATGTTCGGATCGAGCATGCCGGAGAAGTCGGCGATGCCCTCGAGCCAGGCGGACTCGACGCCCAGGTCCACCAACACGTCCTCGATGGGGAACTCACACTCCATCTGGAAGCTGGGGATGTGTACGGAGACCGCGACGTCGTTTGCGCCGTCGATCCACTCGTCCACCAGCGACGCGCTGAGCTGGTCCTCGAGCGCCTCGAGGCCATCGTGGTCGTCGGGGAGCAGGAAGACCATGCTCACGTCGCCGCTCTCGTAGACCATCTCGAGCAGCTTGCCGCCCTCGAACTCGCCGTAGGAGTGCTCCTCGGTCTGCGACATCAGCGGTACGCTCACGGTGCTGCCGTCGGTGAGGGTGAAGTCCTGGTTGCTGGTGGACGACTCTTCGAAGGGCAGGTCCCAGTCGGCCAGGAAGTAGATGGCGTTGGCCAGCACCAAGCGAGTGAGCGAGTCGATGTCGCCCTGGGAGAACAGCTCGGGGATGCGCTCGTGGGTCTGGTCGGACACCCAGCTGTTGATGTCCTGGCGGGCGCTCTCCGCGTCGCCCATGAAGTCGGTGTCCTCGAGAGGTGCCTGGTACTGCATGTCGGTGACGTCCAGGAAGGGCTGTTCCCAGTCGTAGTCCTGCTGTCCCCAGAGCTGGTTGGCCGTGTAGAGCGTGTAGGGGCGATGATGCTCACCCGACAGATCGGCGATCAGCAGGCCGAGGTGCTCGTGCCAGCTCTCCTCGCCACCGGTGGGCACGCCCAAGGCGTCTCCCAGCTCTGTCTCGGTGTCTCCCTCGGCGCCGCCGTAGACCATGGACATGGCCGCCACCTGCGAAAACGCCGAGTAGAACATGTTGCCGTCGATGTGGTCCCGTGAGCTCTGCCAGGAAGACCAGGCGAACTCGTTGCTGCCTTCGACGATCGGCTCCAATTCGGCGTAGACCGTGGTGATCTCCCGCGGGTCGGGTTGGCATCCGACCGTGAGGATGAGTGCGAGGGCGGACAGGGACAGGGCGCTGCGGTGCATGAATCGCTCCAGGGGGTTCGGTGGGACGGGGACGCTGGAGCACACTGCAAGATCTGTGCCTTGCCGTTGTGGACGAGAACATAGGCCCTCTGTGCCTTCGGATGACGTCGGTTCCCTGACCCGCGTGTCGCGGTATACCCCCGCGTAAGCTTGCGGTACTTGATGCGGCGGGGCTGGTCGGCGTCGGCGCCCAGACGGCGCTTGCGATCGCGCTCGTAGTCCGCGTAGGCACCCTCGAACCACACGGCGCTCGACTGGCCCTCGAAGGCCAGGATGTGGGTGGCGATGCGGTCCAGGAACCAACGATCATGGCTGATGATCACGGCGCAGCCGGGGAACTCGGCGATGGCGTCCTCGAGGTTCCGCAGCGTCTCGACGTCGAGGTCGTTGGTGGGTTCGTCCAGCAGCAGCAGGTTGCAACCCCGGCGCAGGAGCTTGGCCAGGTGGACCCGGTTTCGTTCTCCGCCGCTCAGTGTGCCCACGGGCTGCTGTTGGTCCTGGCCTGCGAAGTTGAAGGCCGACACGTAGGCCCGCGAGTTCACCATGCAGCCGCCGATCTCGAGCTCCTGGCGGCTCTCGCTGATCTCCTGCCACACCGTGTGGTCATCCGTGAGGGCGTCACGGGCTTGGTCCACGTAGCCGATGTCCACGGTCTCACCGATGTCGAGGATGCCCTCGTCGGGTTGCTCTTCGCCCACCAGCATGCGGAACAGGGTGGTCTTGCCCGCGCCGTTGGCCCCGATGACGCCGACGATTCCGCCAGCGGGAAGATCGAAGTTCAAGTCGTCGAACAGCAGCTTGTCTCCGTAGGCCTTGCGGAGGCCCTTGGCCTTGACCACTCGGTTGCCCAGGCGTCGGGTCAGGGGGATGGCGATGCGAGCACCGGTTCCTCGGCGCTTGTCGCGCTCGGCGGCCACCAGGGCTTCGTAGGCGGTGTAGCGGGCCTTGGACTTGGCTTGGCGCGCCCTGGGGGAGGAGCGCACCCAGTCCAGCTCTCGGGACAGGGCCTGTTGGCGTCGGGTCTCGGACTTCTGCTCTTGGCGCAGGCGCTCGCGTTTCTGCTCGAGCCAGCCGGAGTAGTTGCCGGCGTAGGGGTAGGCCTTGCCGTGATCCAGCTCCAGGATCCACTGGGCGACGTTTTCCATGAAGTACCGGTCGTGGGTGACGCAGATGACACAGCCGTGGTAGGCCGCCAGGTGGCGCTCGAGCCAGGCTACGCTCTCGGCGTCCAGGTGGTTGGTCGGCTCGTCGAGCAGCAGCAGGTCGGGTTTTTCGAGCAGGAGCCGGCACAGGGCCACACGTCGAAGCTCACCGCCGGAGAGGTGGTCCACTGCGCTGTCGCCGGAAGGCACGCGCAGGGCGTCCATGGCCACGTCGAGCATGGAGTCGATCTCCCAGGCGTTCAGCGCGTCGATGCGGTCCTGGACCGTGCCCTGCTGCTCGAGGAGCTTGTTCATCTCGTCGTCGCTCATGGGCTCGGCGAAGCGCATGGACAGGGCTTCGTAGGTCTCGAGCAGCTCGCGCAGGTGCCGCAGGCCCAGCTCGATGTTGCCCCGGACGTCCAGATCCGGATCGAGTCGAGGTTCCTGGGGCAGGAAGCCTACGGAGGCTCCCTCGCGCAGGAGGGCCTTGCCGCCGTAGGCGGTGTCCAGGCCCGCCATGATGCGCAGGATCGTGGACTTGCCGGCGCCGTTGTGGCCGATGACGCCGATCTTGGCGTCCGTGTAGTAGGACAGCCAGGTGGGGTGAAGGATGCGCCGCCCCGTGGGAAGCACCTTCTCGACACCCACCATCTGGAAGATGAACTCTTCGGCCATGGGAAACCCCTCAACGTTCGAAAAAAAGATAGGCAGCGCCTGAACGCACGCCCGCTGATCCGCTCGCGCTGGGGGCTCCCAGCAGCAGGCCGGGGCGGGGTGTGTCGGCTCCGCCCACGTCTGCCACCATGTCGATGCTGCGGCGACCGAGTTCGTCGCCGGCGGCCTCGGCGGTCATCGTTCCATGGGCCGTGTCCGCGGCGAGGGTACCCGTGATGGGGAAGGGGCCCAGGTGCAGCCAAGCCAACGCCGGCGTGTGTTCTTCGGTGCTCGAGACAAGCAGCAGGTCGGGCTCACCGTCCCCGTCCATGTCCGTCCCGGTGGTGACGGTGCTTCCCGCTCCTTGCGACTCGTCCCCTTCGAGCACGAGGTCTGCGCGGGAACGGATGTCACCGTCTGCCTGGAGCACGGGACCGTAGAGCAGGTAGACCACCCCGGGCGCAGCGGCCGAGGCCTCGGCGTCCTTGGCACCGATCAGCAGATCTGCGTGGCCGTCCTGATCCAGGTCGGCACCCGCGACACAGCTCCCCGTGTAGTCTCCCTCCGCGCCCCCTGGCAGCAGGACGTCGTGGTCCACCAGGTCCAGATCACCTTCGATGGGTCCCAGCAACAGCAAGCCGGCACCGGCGTTGTCCAGGCCCATCCCCGGGTACATGGCGACACCCAGGAGCAGGTCGTCCTGGCCGTCACCGTCCACGTCTCCCGGGCCGGTCACCAGGCTTCCGACCTTGTCGCCGCTGTGCTCACCGACCAGCTGCAGCGCACGCCCCTGTTCGTAGACGGCGTCGTCTGCCAGGTCGATAGGCTCGAGCAGGGGACCCGGGAGGAGGTAGACGATCCCGGCCAATGTACGCTCGTCGAAGCCGTAGGCATGGTCTGCCCGGTAGGCAGCCACCAGCAGGTCCTGCTGCCCGTCGCCGGTGAGGTCACCCGGCATGTCCACGGACCAGCCAAGATAGTCCTCGGCGTCGCGTCCGGTGATGGGGACGATGGAAGGGCTGTCGTGGGCCAGGTCCACGTGGGGATCGAGGGGACCCGCCAAGAGCCAGGCCGCGCCCGCCGTGGTGTGACCTCGCACCGTGTCGTCGTAGTACGGCCCTCCCAGGGCTAGGTCGGGGACCCCGTCTCCTGTTAGGTCCCGGCCACCGCACAGGCTTCGCCCGGCCATGACTCCGCCGGTTCCCTCCGCCTGATGGAAGCCCAGGATCTCCACGTCCGATGCCGCCAGCGAGCGCTCCACCGGCTCGTCCGAGGCCAGATCGGCCAGGGGGCCATGGACGACATACGCGGCGCCGGCATCGGGCTCGTGAGGGCTGGCGTCGCGGTAGTCGGCGCCGATGAAGACGTCATCGTAGCCATCTGCGTTGATGTCACCCAGCGAGCTCGAGGCGAATCCCGCCCCGTCCCCCGGCCCTGCGCCGGAGAAGCGGATCGCGGCCTGGGACATCGCCCCCGTGCACGGGAATGAGGCTGCGTCGCAGTCGCTGTCCACGCCGTCGAAG
>PVBE011730799.1_pt1 | contig 14023 bp, 21 predicted proteins | sample 1631181 | NCBI WGS metagenome assembly PVBE01 (sample SAMN08397723, study PRJNA350692) | Marine metagenome, whole genome shotgun sequencing project. | isolation source: water | place: Pacific Ocean | collected 2012-04 | reverse complement strand
GGGGCTGCAACTTACATGGAGGGTCAACTGACTATTATGTGTAGGGGAACGGAGTACAAGTAGGGAAAAAGATGAAACTGCATCTTGCCCACCTGAAAGTTGGAGGTAACCAGAAAATCCTCTCACCCACCTTTTTAAAAGCCCCCTTATAAGGGGGCTTTTTTATTGAAATTGCTATAACAGACCTTATAATCTGGTATATGGATAAAGATATTACTAGCGCGTTAGATGCTATTGATAAAGTAAACCCTTTTGCAACCTATTTAGATAACAATACGCTTAGCCGCGTCGGTGAGTGGATTGATACCGGTTCGTATGTGCTTAATGCTATTATCTCCGGGTCTATTCATGGGGGTATTCCAAAAGGAAGAGTAACAATGCTGGCCGGGGAGTCAATGACAGGTAAGTCGCTATTTGTTCAAAAAATCTTAGCCAAAGCTCAAGAAGATGGTCTTATTCCTGTTATTTTTGATACAGAGAATGCGATCGATCCGGAAGGCGCTGAAAGACTCGGTTTAGATATTAGTAACGTAAAATATGTTCCTTGTACGAGCATTGAGCAAGCACGTAATTCATTGTATAAATTCCTTATGGCGGTGAGAGAGAAGGGGCTAGAAGGTAAGTTCATTATAGCTATTGATTCTTTAGCTAATCTTCAATCAGAACTTGAACTAGCGCGTATGAGTAAGGATAGTGTTAGTACTGACATGGGTACAAAAGCACGTGCAATGAAAACATTAATGCAAACTTGTACTAATTTAGGGTCCGTTACACAAACTACTATTCTCTGCACTAATCATGTGTACGATGATCCTACAGCTCTGTTTCCTTCTATTGAAAAAAACATGCCAGGAGGTAAATCATGCATCTATCTACCTTCTGTAACTGTTCAATTAGCACGTAAGCCAATTAAAGATGACGGAGGTAAGACTGTTGATGGTGAATTAGCGGTTGGACAGAAAAAATATTCCGGAGTTATCATTAGAGCTCTGACTCGAAAGAATAGATTTATTAAACAGTATCTTGAAGGCGAAATGTATCTTTCTTTTTCTGCTGGATTAGATCGTTATTATGGTCTAGTCGATCTTGCCGTAGGTTTAGGTGCTGTTGTGCAAACTGGTGCTACTTATCAGCTTGAAGACGGTACTAAGTTAGGATATTATAAGAATTGGAGAAAGGATACTAAGCTCTGGGAAGAGACTATCCTGCCTAAAGTAGAAGAGCGAATTAAAGATGAGTGGTCTTATAGTAACAAGGAAGATGACGTTCCAGAAGAAGTCGGCTTAGAAAATTTAATTAATGAAAACATCAAAGAAGCTAGTACTGACTCTTAGTGGTGGAATGGATTCATCTGTGCTGCTGTATATGGCACAGGATAACGGGTATGACGAAATACATACTATAACCTTTGACTATGGACAGAGGCATAAACGAGAACTAACTTGTGTAAATAAGCAAATTAATAACTTTAATAACCTGTTTAGTGGGTGGTTTAATTTTAAAGTTACTAACAAAGTTCTTGATGTAAAGTATATTAAGGACATTGCTCCTACCTCGTCTCTAACTAATAATGATATTGATAATCCACATATTAGCGAAATGGCAGGTGATGCTCAACCTATATCATACGTACCGTTTCGTAATTTAATGTTTTTATCTATTTGTTCTTCTTATGCTGAAAGCGTCGGAGCAGATACTGTTTGGTATGGCGCAGCACAAGTAGATTCCTTAGCCGGTTACTGGGACGGGTCTGAGGAATTTGTAGATACAGTTAACAATATTACCGATCTTAATAGAGAGAATAGAATCGTGATTGAAGCACCTTTGCTTGATATGTCTAAAGAAGAAATTATTAAGGAAGGTGTTAGACTCGGTGTTAAGTTTAAAGATACTTGGACCTGTTACAGTAATAGAGAAGATAAACTAGCTGATGCTACTACACCATCAAGTAGTATGCGTGTAAAGGGCTTCATTGATGCTAAATATCAAGACCCCGTTCAATACGTTCAGCAGGAAAAGTTAGATAAATTGTACAAAGATAATAATTGTAAAGAATGCGCTTAAAGACCGTAGCGTCTAAGCTCTTCTAATTGCCACCTAGAACTAGGCTTATATTTCTCTTTGAAAGATTGGTTCTTTTCCTTTTCTGGCTTCTTATTACGTGTATCGCTCGCAACTTGCTCAGTAAGGTAGTTTGCAGTAGCAGACTTATAAGAATCAAGCATTTTTGTAGTCCTGGTAGGGCTTGTTGGCAATAATTCAAGCCCGGTCTCTTCCTTACTTTCCCCGTTTATTTGATTCTTAAGCATATCTCTAGCGAAACCTTCCTTATCCTTGGTGACCATCTGCCTTAAAACACCACTATAGTCTTCAGGACCATCCTTCACGGCGATCTCCACAGGTACATCCTCAAAACCATCAGGCACAAGCTCATCAATCTGCGGTCCAATGTCAAAATCATCAAACCCTTCCTGATCTTCCGGTCCATCAGCTGATCCCGAATACACAGTTACATTAATATCATCCTCTCTTGCATATGGCGATAATCCTTGGATCTCCCTAACAATTTCATCAGCAAAAGGTGCACCCACCAGTGGATCATTAAACGCTCCAATAGGCCCTTCAACAGTAAATCCCTCGCCCCCTGACATAGCGCCGGCTTTAATAACGGGGCTTATTTGATTAAACCTATCTACCATCTTCGCGATAATATTGGCTTTATCCGGCAATGCACCAAACTTGACGTCAAGATCATCAAACTCTAAAGGAGTCCCGGTAACTTCGGGTGCAGTTAAACCTTTGGCCAGTCTAACAATGTCTCCATCCAGTTCATCCTCTAATTTCTCAGCATCTGAGTCGAGCGGCACGTCTTCCACCGGTTCTTCCTTAAAATTTTTACCTCTAAGGTTAGCTAGACCAAATCTAAGCATTTTTTCTGCATCAGATTTGATATAATCAAGCACTTCGTCACTTTTTTGAGCATCTCCGAAGAGTCGTTCATGCGCTTCCGGGTTAAGCTCTTTTAACGTGTTAGAAATATAGGTTGTAGAGGTAGCCTTCTTCTGCAACTGCTTTAATTGAGCTTCATCAATAAAATCTTTATCGTATAACGCTCTTAACAATATCATATTCTTAACTCTTGATATTGCTGTAACAGGTTTACCTGTTTTTTCATCTTTATACGCTTTTAACATTAAATTTAAGCCGTCAGGACCCGCTCCTACTTCTCTCGTAAGCTCTTTAAAGCTTCTCTCACTTAAAACCTCACACCTATCGTAAAGATCGTTGAACATATCAAAGGAACTCATATAATATATTTATACGTATGAAGCTGAATTATAATGATTTTAATAAAATGACCGACAACCAGCTCCGGAAGTTACCTGGAGTGGGTAAAACTACCGTTAAACGTATTGTAGGAATGAGGCCCTTTAGAACAAATGATGATCTTTTTAAGGTAAGAGGTTTAGGTAAAAAAACACTTAACGCTTTAGGTATTAACAAGACTAAAAAGAAGCAAAAAAAATGGTATACTATTGATGGTGTAGAATACCCAGATCACGCGCTGGCTAAGGATAAAAGATACGGTAATATTGACCTTTTCTGGCGTATTCCTAAAGAACATAGAGAAAGTATAGGTGAGCCATCTCCATGGGTACTTAGAATGCGGCGTCTAGATGAAAAGATAAGAGATGCTGGACCTGGTGGTCAATATAATTACTACGTCGACAATTCCTATATGTGGGAACCTGGGTTTAAGTTTGACTGGGAAAAATAGACCGGTGATTATTGACAACATGTTGGTATATATTAATATAAGATATGTGCGCTATATTCGGGTCATTTGATAGAACGATGATTGAGATTCTATACGAAGCAAATAAACAACGAGGTAATTTTGCAAGTAGTATAGTTCAGTTAAAAGAATATGAACAGTCAGTAATGAAAAAAGAGGGTAATATCAATTTTGATAAAACCCGCTTGGATAAAAAAGCCTGTTACTACATGGGACACGTACAAGCTCCCACATCTGCACAAAGAAAGTGGCATTATGATACATCACATCCATTTGAAACGATATCTTGGATGGTGTTTCATAATGGTGTTATAACTAATGAAGAAGAGATAAGAAAAAAGCACCTTCCATACATCTTAAACCCAGTGGATTCTGCTCTCATAGTAAATTTAATTCAACGTTTTATGGAAAAGGATAGGTCAAAAAAACTTAACCCCATAAAATACATTAAAAAAGCGTTAGAGCTACTAAAAGGATCCTTCGCTTTATCTATTTTAGATTGTGACACTAATGAATTATATCTAGCAAGAGTTGGATCAGCTCTACATTACAATAATGATGGTTGTTTTTCAACTATAGGCGGTAATAATTATAAAGAAGTACCGGAGGGGGTAATATTTAGACTTAAAAAAAGCACTAACCGGTTTAATAAGGTTGGTGTATTTAAACATACTTCACCTTTCCTGTTTCTATGAGCGATCTTTTTATATTTTCAACGACAAAAGGTAAGAAAGAGGATACACTTCTATTTCAAAGTTCTAAATACCGGGATGAAATATTTTTTAAAGAACACAATAAAAGCTCCCTTCAAAAAATTTATAATAAAGCAATAGACTTTGCTATTAAGGAAAACGTACAGTATATTGTATTAGTTCACGACGATATTATCTTAGAAAACTTCTCCCATGAAAAAATGCTCGAGAATTTTGAGAAATATGACGTATTAGGTGTCGCCGGTACAACTGAAGTAAAGCTACAACAACCAGCCTTGTGGCATTTAATGGGTGGTGGGGTTAACGGCAACAATCTACACGGAGCAGTCGCACATCTACACGGAAATAAAAAAGCCATGACTAGTTTTGGACCGTATCCACATAGAGCAGTCCTACTTGATGGTGTTTTCTTAGCAATAAAAAGAGAAGTATTTAAAAAAGTTAGATTTGACGAAGATTGCCCCTCGAAATGGCATTTTTATGATATAGACTACACGTTAGCCTCTCATAAAGCAGGATTTAAAAACGGTGTTTCAGATATATACGTTACTCATGCTTCGCCAGGCTTAACAGAATTTACTGATGAGTTCAAACAGGGCGAAAAATGGTTCTTGAATAAGTGGAAGACGTAATTATACTACCATTGTGAGCAAACTAGATTTAGATTATTTCGAAAATATTCTAATTTACAAATCTCTTACCGATAGTGGGTACTTAGCTAGTGTAGCTGATTTTATAAAGCCTCAATACTTTAAAAATAAAGCTATTGCAGACGTATTCGCTATTATTAAGGACTTTAGTGAGAAGAGAAACAAGCTCCCTACTACTACTGAACTAAAGTCTCATTTAGTTACAGACGATCAAAAAGAATCATTTAGAGGGCTAGTTACTTCATTTTCGGATATCGATAAAAACCTTGATCAGGACGAGTTGTATGATAATACTGAACAGTTCCTAAAAGAGAAAGCGGTATATCATACCATGCTCGATGTAGCTGAAGACGTGTCGAAAGGTAAAGTTGATACGTCTGTAGTTTTAGATAAATTTGAAAAATCTTGTAATATCAATTTAGTTACTGATCTTGGGTTCGATCTTCACACAGATATCGATCTACTTATTGATGATCTTAATTCTGTTGAAGCTCATATACCAAGTGATTGGGAATGGTTAGACAGTAACCTGGACGGAGGATTCTTAGAAGCAGGTAAATCCTTATATGTATTTGCTGGAGAAACAAATATAGGTAAATCAATATTCTTAGGCAATGTGGCAAAAAACATAGCTGCAAAAGGTAAGAATGTCCTGCTAGTTACTTTTGAAATGTCAGAACTTCTTTACGCAAGACGTATATGTGCTAATATCTCTAAAGTACCAATGAAAGAGATGAAAACTAACACCGGCTCTATCAAGCAAGCTATTAGTGAAGAAGCAGGTCAAATTTTTATCAAAGAATTCCCTCCTTCGACCGTTACACCTAATCAACTTAAAGCGTTTATAAAAAAGTTTACTGAAAACGGTATCAAGCTCGATGCTATTGTTTTAGATTATCTCAACTTAATGCATTCAAGTGTTGGTAATAATTCCTACGAGCGAATTAAACACGTAACTGAGCAGGTTCGCGCGATGAGCTACCTATTTGAATGTCCTATTATATCAGCCACTCAGTTAAATAGAGCTGGGTTTGATCAAGATAACCCTGACTTGGCGACCATTTCTGAATCTATAGGTCTAGCCGCCACCGCAGATGTAATTTTATCAATTTATCAAAACGAAGAGGACCGCGGCCTAGGTATTATTCGCTTAGGTATGATGAAAAATCGTTATGGACCTCGGGGTACAACCCAAGCAATGAGGATAGATTATTCTACTCTATCCATTGAAGAAGCTGATGACGTGGAGCTAGAAGATGATGATAATGAAACTCTGAACGCTTTAGCTGCTCTTGCAAATTCTTAAAAGGAACTAAATAGACACAGTGAATATCCTAGTTTATACGGATAATGATTTAGACGGGGCTGGGTCAGCATTACTACTTAAATGGTATTTTCGGCATGCAAATATTGTAATTGTTGAAACTGCTGAATCGGCTCTCTCGTCTAATATTATGAGCCGAGAAGAAACATTCGATCATTATGATCGAATTTTTGTATTAGACATGGCTTTAACTAAAGACATCATCCCTTATGTTGATAGGGAGAAATTTGTTGTAATTGACCATCACGCGTGTCATGCTGGTTTAATAGACTATTATAAAACAGCTAAAGCTATTATAGAGCCCCATACATCATGTATTGATCTGCTATACAAGAAGTTTAAAGATAGGCTAACACACCTTACACCTAATCAATTAAAACTTATTGAGTATATTGATCAGTATGATTCATATAATATGAAAAGCAAAATACCGTTAGAGTTAAATGCTATTTTTAATACCTATAACAGACCAAAAGTGAATACATTTGTTGATGCGTTTGAAACTGGTATAAGAGAGTATTCTGTTTTCGAAAAGAATAGTATTAAACTTTATTTAAGAAAGTTTAAAGAACAAATTAAAAGTGCAGAGCTTTTTGAAGGTAAAATAAAAGATTATAAAGTAATAGCCACCTTTGCAAATTTTTCAATTAATGAGGTGATACACTATTTTATGAAGAAGTATAAAGCAGATATAGGAATTGTAGTTAATAAAGAAGCTAAACTAGTTTCATTTAGACGAAGTAAGCAATCTTCAGCTGATGTAAGTATACTAGCTAAGAATTTATGTAACGGTGGTGGGTCTGTAAAAGCTGCTGGTGGTACACTAACAGAAAAATTTGGAGAATTAACTAAACTTTTTAAACCATGTTAAAAACAGGACCAGAGCCAGGACCGTCTCATTCAATTCAAAATAAAGAAACAGAGCACTTACTACTCTGTTTTTGTACTTTTTGCTCTCTTCTGAAAGGCAAAAAACTATCCTATCAAAATATATTTCTTCTTCTTTTAAAAGAAAAGAGGTTAAGAGATCTTTTTAAGACGCTGTTAACAGTTGAAACCAACTATGAAATGGTTAAGGTGTTTATAGATTTTGATCCACTAATTACCAAATCAAAATACGTTACTAAGTTCCTTAATAATAATAAAAATTTGAAATTATTATAACTGCGGAAAAAGTATAGCAGAACAGTTGAATAATAGATTTGAGACATTATTATAGTACATATGAGTGCATTTAATTCATCAATGTTTCAATCAATAAAAGACGCTCTTGTAAGCGATAGTCAAAAAACTAATAATACCTATAACGAAATCATGGCAACCCGGCCTGGTAATGTTTATACTGTAAGACTTTTACCTTATAGCCCTGATCCTGTTAAAACGTTTTTCCATTATTATAATCACGGGTGGACGTCGTTCGCAACCGGCCAGTATGTGCAGGCTCTCAGTCCTCAAACTTTTGGAGAAAGAGATCCAATTGCTGAAGAGCGATTCCGTGTCTTAAGAACAGGGTCCGAAGAAGAGAAAGAAAGAATGGGAGCAGTTAAGCGTTTAGAAAAATGGTTAGTAAATGTCTATGTTATTGACGACCCGACTAATCCGGATAATAATGGTAAAGTAAAAATGCTCCGATATGGTAAACAGTTACATAAGATCGTAACTGAAGCTATTGAAGGTGAAGATGCCGAAGAGTTCGGCCCACGTATTTTTGATCTAGGCTCAGATGGCGCTAGCCTAAAAATTAAAGTTGAAGATCAAGGAGGTTTTCCGACCTATGTTTCTTCTCGCTTTACTACTGCTGGTAAATTAAATCTTTCTGAAGAAGATCAAAAAGGTCTATACGAAAAGGTCTTTAAGCTGGATGAAGTGTTTACTCTTAAATCTTCTGACGATCTTAAAGCTATGCTCAATGAGCATTATTACTGCAAAACTGGTGATGAGGTAGAAGAAACCAATACCCAATCTACAACTAATGTGGTTTCTGAACCAGTCGCTGCAGAACCAGTCGCTGCAGGAGCATCCGCCGAGAGTACAACGACTGATGAAGATATTGATGACTTACTTAAGGATCTTTAATATATGACTAACGAGGAAAAGGCGCTTATAATGCAGCTCATGGGTCAAACCTATGGGGAACTTAAACAAAACGATGAAAGGATTGTAGGCCGATCTGGGAATCTACAACCCGGGTCTGAAATAATGAAGCAACAGGTTGAGCAATTCATGGCAACGCCTACACAGCAGTCTCAGCCAATGGCGCCTCCTCCGGCAGAACCGCCACGCGAACCAGAACAACAAGCCCCTCCAACACAATCTCATGAAATTTCCTACAAACAAGCGGCGCAAGAGCTTATTCAATTAGAACAAGCTTCCCAAGCTGATCCAGCTCCGGACGAAAAAAATCAACTTGAGTTTGATTTAAAGGAGCCAGAAAAAATAGATAAACTAATCGAAACAGTTGAGATGAATAGGTTGCTTTTAAAGGAAATTAAATTACTCTTAGAAAAGAATGGAAGAAAAAAAGCTCAAAATAGAAAACCGGGTTGAATTTCTAAAATACTTAGATTCTTTATCTAAGATAAATGAAAGTGCTATTCTTACTATTAAAAAAGATAAAATAGAAAGCTTAGTAGCTAGCGCCGATAATACTCTAATTTTATATTCAGAATTTACTTCGAAGTCAGGTCTAGAAGATGTTTTAAATATTCCTGATATAAAAAAGCTGTCAAGGGTTGTTGATACAATACCTAGTAACGAAATAGAATTCAAAATCAATTCAAATAATCTAGAATATAAGGGACATGGTATTAAATTTAAGTACCATTTATTTGATGAAGGGTTTCTTTCCAAACCTAATGTTAATTTAGATAAGATCAACGCTTTTAAATTTGATGTTAAGTTCAGTATAGATAAAAATATGTTAAATCAGATCTTCAAAGGTAGTACGTTTGCCTCTGAGACAAATAAAATATACTTTTACACTGAAGACGGTCAATTAATGGCAGAATTAACCGATAGAGCAAGACATAATACTGATAACTTTACTATTGCTATTCAAAAAGCAGATTTTGACCTTAGTCCCACGCCTATTAATTTTGATAACATTAGATTGTTAACTAGTATTAACAAAACATTTGATATTAGCATTAATACTGAATATGGTGTTGTAGTATTTGATAATCTATTAGCTAACATTAAATTAAAGTATATTATATCTTCTTTAACACAATGAGCCAAAAGAAAAACAAACTCAGGACACCAGGTTACTTTATTAAAAGACTAAAAGATTCGGGCTTCGAGACATGGAAAATATTCAATGCATATGATCGTAGCGATCCTAGAAAATGGACAGTCTTAGTCGACCCTCGCGGGAAATCAGTTTTTGTCACGTGTTTTGAAAATACACCGTTTAAAGATGAATATCTCTTCTCTTTTGATGATGGGCATAGGGATTTTAAGCCTGGATTTAGCTTAAAAACCGATTCAATGGAGATAGTAGTAAGAAAGTTACTAGAAAACGGTGCTAAACAAAGAGAACAACCAGCAGATTAATATAAATAATGATATGGAGAGCGAAGACCCGCGTGATAAAGAGCTTAGAGAGCTTATAGAAGAAGCTCTTAAGTTGAACGTGGGAGCCCGCAATAAAATTAAGGGCCAAAAAGATATAGCTGAAAGAGTTGTAGCTATTTTACAAGAGTATTTAGATAGCTTTATACTACTAGCTTATGATATGGAAGGAAACCCAATTCAAATCAAAGCAGCCCGATCGGCACAACAACAAGAAGCCCTAAACTCCATTCTTATTAAATATTTTTCTTCTGAAGTGGGAAGAATGTAATGTTTACTAAAAAATCGATCATAAGAGACGTATACGCGTGTACAACAGGTGATTATGCAGGTCAATTACTTATAATTATTAAAGAATCTGCAGATTTTATTGAGTGTCTAAGTATTCCCGAGGTAAAAAACATAAAAGTGCCTAAATCTTCATTTGAAACAGGACGGAACAGTGGTATAATTGATTATGTAGAGACTATTCCTAAGACTGTCTTTAAAATTAGCAAAGCCCAGTACGAAAAAAATGAAAACTCTAATAATTGACGGTAATAACCTTATTCACCGCACTTATCACACTGCAAAATTGCAGGAAAAGAGGTATAAGGGAGGTAATCCTAGTGGTCTTCATATTTATTTTACTATAAATGCTATATATTCTTATGTAAAACGCTTTTTACCTGGACAGACATATATTGTATGGGATGAAAAGATAGAATATCAGGTTAATAGGCGTAGAGAAATACAAAAAAGTTATAAAGGTAATAGAAAAGGTGACAAATCACCACATGAAAATAACGAAGATATTAAAGATATTTGCAATTCTCTAGGAATAAAGTCTATTTTTCCTAGAGAGCTAGAAGCAGATGATATAGTTGCGTATATTTGCAAAGAAACCGAAGGTAAAAAAGCAATAATATCGGTCGATAGAGATTTTTTACAGTTAATTAATGAAGATGTAACTCTTTTTGATCCAATTCGCAAAAGATATTTTGAATTAGCTAATTTCGAAAAAACTACAGGGTTTAAAAATGTTAAAACTTGGTTTACTGCCAAATGCTTAACGGGAGATAAGTCTGATAATGTACCTGGTATACCTAAATTTGGAAAAGTAAAGGTAAAAAAATACTTAGATGGCGAACTTCAATTAAATGAAAGCCAGCAAAGTATTTTTGAGCTTAATAACAAAATATTTAGACTGAATCTCTATAATGACCTTAAACACGAAAAGAAGTATTACAAAGATCAGTTAGAAACTCCACAACTAGGCGACTATGACGAATTTTTGAAGCTGGTTGAAAAATTTAATATGGTTAATATTCTAAATAATAAGGATCATTGGTATGATATGTTCTTTTTAAAGAGGTTTCTAAACTATATGTATGATTAATCTACCTAGAGAGTATGTAGTACAGAAATTTTATGAGTATTCCTTTAACCCTACATACAGTAAATTTAATAACGTCTATCTCGGTGGGTGTTTTATATGCAAAGAGGGAGGATCGTTCGGTAAAAAGAAAAGGTGTTATTATATTCCAGAAAACGATAACATTTATTGTCATAATTGCGGGTGGTCTAGTAAGCCTTTAAAGTGGGTTAAAAAGGTAAGTGGTTATTCTGATAGTGATATAGTTGAAGAGCTTAAAGATTATTGTGTAGAGGTTAATTTAGATGAAGAAGATGTTAAACCGGTTATTAGAGTCGAGACCTTACCTAAGGATAGTATTAATTTGTCTGATAAGCTTCAGTGTGACTTTTATAGTAGTAACGATATTATTAGATCTGTTCAGCATTTAGTAAGAGAGCGCCGTTTAGACACCGCAATTAACAAGCCTGAAGCTCTGTACGTTTCTTTAACAGATAAAGTACATAAGAATAGACTTATTATACCGTTCTTTAATGAATACGATGAGATTGAATTTTATCAAACGAGAACAGTTTTAAATAGAGATAAAAAACTAAGACCAAAATATTTAGGAAAGGTCAACTCGGAAAAAACACTATTTAATATCGATAAAATAAGTAACGACCATGATTGTGTTTATATTTTTGAGGGCCCTATTAATGCTTTCTTTACAAAAAACTCCGTCGCTGTCGCTGGTATCACTGAAAGAGGTAAATCGTTTACTAAACGACAAGAAGAGCAGTTAAATACCACGCTAAAATTCTTTGATAGGGCGTGGATCCTTGACTCACAGTGGGTTGATCGTGCCGCCTTAGTAAAGTCCGAAGTCCTTCTTAAACAAGGAGAGAGAGTGTTTATATGGCCCGAAAAATTTGGTAAACGGTTTAAAGACTTTAATGATATCGCGATCGCATGTAAAATAGATGAAATTAAATGGAAGTTTATAGAAAAAAATACCTTCGATGGTCTCGAAGGTATTGTTAAGTTGACAGAGATTAAAAAATTCTCAAACCTTAAACATATTTGAATTGAGGATTTTCAGTTTGAGCTAAATAACCCTTGAAGGACTCAGTTACACCAGCAAGTTCAGTTGCAACTCTGCTTATTTTTCTCTGCTCAGATTGCTTCATTCTATCAAAAATAGTATCAGGTTCTGCATTAGCTAATTTCTGTTGAATAGAGATCGCTTCTTCACCATTAAGGTAAGTTAAAAATTCTTCCATCCTACCAATCCACCCTCTAAGCTCATCTTTCATAGCTTCATTTCTTTCATTTACTGCAGCTGCAGCTCGAAGTGCCGGGTCGTCTTCATCAACCTCTACATCAACGTCAACATCAAACTCCTCAGGATCAGTATTATCATCTAATGAAGCTTCAAACGCCTCCCGGTCGTCATCTTGCTCCTGCAACACTTTAAAGAACCTCTTTTCAAACTTAGTCATACAATTATTTATGCTCGAGCATAAATAATTTAAGTGGACGGAAGCGGTTATTCTCCTTATGAGACAGGTATTGCAGATAAGCAAATAGCTTTATCTATGGATACCACTGGTCAATCATTGAAATATAAAGATGATGAAAAAGAACAAAAAGCACCACCTATATTACCTTACGAACTTGAGGCAATTAATCAAATATTAGGAAACATATTTGTATCTTTAGCAGAATTAAGAACTATGTTAGCAACAGCAGAGGAAAGCGGTAGAGATATTGATACACATGCCGTAGATCGCTTAAAAGAAAAAATTGATAAAATAAATCAAGTTATAGTACTTGAAATACCAGAAGATTTGGATAAAATTGCTATATGAGAATCGCTATCTCTCTTGGTATAGTAATATTTGTCTCCATCGCTCTAGGTTATGTCTTCCATAGCTTTCTAGGCTTCATTGAAACATTTATCTTAGCAACATTTTTACAACTTTTAGCCCCTACTATTTGGAACACTATCTCTAAACACCGGCAAACAATAGCACAGCTTGAAGGTGAGATAAATTATCTAGTAGAGTTAAATACAGCAGTTGTCGATTGTCCTTGTGGTAATCATCAGTTTGAAGAAATTATTGTAATTACAGATAATACAATAGAACTCACATGCCCAGCGTGTAAAGGCGTGTATAAACTATTACCATCTGTTAAAACTATATTAACTACTGAGCCTTTAGATATAGAAGAAGATGTAAAAATAGGAACGGAATTATAATATTATTATATAATGAAAACGTTTAAATTTGATTTAAAAGACGGTAAGACAAAGACTATGGCTTTTGATGAGTTCGTAAGATGGGCTTGTTTAATTGAAGGTGTTGAGAAGGTTTCTGAAAAATTAGAAGAAGCTGGTATTGATATGAATAAGACTGAGTGGGTTAAACCACTAGCTTTTCAAAAATACGTAGATGAAAGATACCATTCAATGAAACATGACTTAACGGTTGAGGCTAGTCTAGGTAATATCTAAGTTCCTTTTGAACCTACCTCTTCTTGTTGGGTGGGTGGACCCACTCCGCAATCACTCTCCCTAAACCATATCTGAGGGAATCTAAACCTGCGACGGTCGCGAGCGGTGGGGGATTTTCG
>PVBE011249339.1_pt1 | contig 14023 bp, 12 predicted proteins | sample 1631181 | NCBI WGS metagenome assembly PVBE01 (sample SAMN08397723, study PRJNA350692) | Marine metagenome, whole genome shotgun sequencing project. | isolation source: water | place: Pacific Ocean | collected 2012-04 | reverse complement strand
GAGCGACATGAACAAGGCTTGCAGCGCCGGCACCGGTTCGTTCCTCGAAGAGCAAGCGAATCTCTACGACGTGCACGACATTCAGGAATTCATCGACCTCGCTTCGGCCGCCAAGCGGCCGCCGGAGCTGGGCCAGATGTGTACTGTCTTCGTGGCCGACGCAGCGGCCCTGGCGGTCAAGGAAGGATTTGGCCGCGACGACATCTTCGCCGGCTTCCAGTATTCAGTGATCCACAATTACCTCAACCGCGTGATGGGCCAGCGCACGCTGGGCCAGCGCGTTTTCTTCCAAGGCAAGCCGGCGTCCAATCCCTCGCTGGCCTGGACCCTGGCGGCGGTGACGGGACGTGAGATCGTGGTGCCGCCCAACCCGGGCGCCATGGGGGCCTGGGGCATCGGCTTGTGCGCCATCGAGCAAATGGGCAGCGAGGTTTTGCAGGCAGAGGCGGGGCTCGAGCTCAACCGTATTCTCGAGGCCGAGATCACGGCACGATCGGAGTTCCAGTGCCGTGACGCCGAGTGCCAGACGCTTTGCCCGATCGAGCGCACCACTATCAAGGTCGGCGACATCAGCCGCCAGGCGGTCTCGGGCGGGGCCTGCCCCAAGTTCGAGGTCTCGACCAAGACCCAGCCCAAGTTGGCCAAGGAGGCGCCCAATCCCTTCGAACAGCGCGATGCCCTGATCGACAGTTTCGTTCGCGAACGTCCCGATGCACCGGTCTTGGTCATCCCCTCGGTCAGTTCGCTGGGCCCGCATGTGCCATGGCTTGCCACCTTTGCGGATGAGCTGGGCTTTTCGGTCAAGCTCTTGCGTTCCGACAAGAACTCGCTGGCGGTCGGCGAGCAGCTTTGCAACAGCTTCGATTCTTGCGGCCCGGTCAAGATCGCCCACGCGGTCTGCAATATTGACGCCGAGATAATGCTGTTTCCCAGCATCTACGACATTGCCGACACCAAGGGCCGCGGTGGCCAAACCTGCGTCGCCGAACAGACCATGCCTTCGCTGATCACGCAGTTGCTGCGCTCCCAGGACCGCCAGACCAGGATCGTGCGGCCGCGGCTTTCCTTCCGCCAAGGTCCGGGGGCGCCCGAGGTTGTGGCAGAAATGGAGCGCCTGGCCGCTGAGCTCGGCGTCGACCGGGCCAAGATTGCCGGCGCCGTGGCCAAGGCCGCCGAGGCCCATCATGCTTTCGAGGACGGTCTCGAGCGCATCGGCGAGGAAGCGCTCGATTATGCCCGCCAGAACGACCTGCCCAGCATCATCCTGCTCGGCCACCTGCACGTCATCTGCGATCCCGCCATTAACGCCAACATCCCGCACTTGCTCAGGCGCAACGGCGCCATGGCCGTTCCGGGGGACTGCTACGAGATCGGTCCTGAGACCCCATTGGTGAAGAAGATCTATTGGGGAGATGCCAATCGGGCCATGCGCTCCGCCGTCCAGGCCCGGGAAAGGGGCGACATCTTCCCGGTGTTGCTGGCGTCCTTTGGCTGCGGCCCGTCTTCGTTTACCGAGCAGATCTTCCAGGCGTTGATGGAGGGCTATCCCCACACCATACTGGAGAGCGACGGTCACGGCGGCGAGGCTGGCTTCGTCACCCGCATCCAGGCGTTCTTGCAATCGGTTCGGCAGTTCCGGGCCGACCAGGCGCCCAGCGTGCCCGACAATTCCAGGCGGATCGATTATGTCAGCCCGCCGCGCAAGATCCGGGCCGGCTTCCTCGATCCCGATGTGCACTACGTGGCCATGTGTATGGTCGACGCCGTCGGCGCCACCTTCGCTGCCACCTACCGGGCTTACGGCTACGACGTGGTGCCCGCACCGTCCCACTGCGAAGCCACCTGGCAGGCCGGCAAGGCCGACTGCTCGGGCAAGGAATGCTTCAGCTATCAGTTGGTGTGGGGCTCGTTCCGCCAGTACTTGGAGCAAAATCCGCCGATCAAGGAAACTGTGCTGCTGGCCTTTTCGGGGCAACTCTGCCGCGCCGGCGCCTTTGCCGCCAAGGACAATATCTCGTTGGAGAAGATGGGCTTCGACAGCAACGTCAGTATGGAAGGCATGCCGTTTGGCGGCGACCGCTCCATGTCGTACTTGCTGTGGGCCGGCCTCTCGGCCACCGAGATTATGCGCCAGCTCTACATCTACCACCTGCCGGTAGAGAGCGAACCCAGCGAAGCCCGGGTTCTCTACGACGCGGGCGTGGCCGAGATCCATGCCATTCTCGAAGCACCCATGGCGCTGACCGACAGCGACGCGGCCCGGCCCATGGTCGAGCAGCGAGTCGCGGACATCGGCGCGGCGCTGCGCCGGATCGGCGGGCAATATGCCGATATGGAAGCCCGCAACCCGCCCAACGGTTCCTTGCGCACCGTCTTCGTTGGCGGCGAGACCATGACCAAGGGCAACGACTTCGCCAGCTCCGGTCTCTTCCTGCGGTTCAGCGAGCAGGGCTTGAGGTTGGTGCTGGAGCCGCTCACCGACTTTTTCGAGTTCCTGGCGCGGCGCCACCCCCACCTGCAGTACGGCCGGGCCAAGCCGCAGGCCGAGGGCCAGCTCATGACCGGCGAGCAGGCCGAGATGCGGGCCTGGCTCTACGCTCAGTTGGCCGATCTTCACCCCTGGCTGCCGCAGCCGGCGGTCGAGGAGGCCTTGGGATTGGCCGAGGAAATGATCGATCCGGCCACTGTCGGCCCCGCCCCGATAGAAATCGGCGGTGTGCTGCATGCGTGGGAAACTGGGCTCTACGATGGTGTCGTGGTGGCCAGTTGCTGGGGCTGCGACAACAGCCTGATCACCGAGGGCCTGCTGCGCTACAAGAAGGATATCCCCTTTTTCTTCTGGTACGGCGACGGCACACCGCTGGATGAGCGCCGGGTGCGCAGCTTCAGCTACCGCCTGCACCGTGGCGCCACCGATGGGGTGGCGCAGGTGGCTTGAGAGGTTGTGGGGTAGGCGTTACTCCTCAAGCAGGCCTGACAGGCGTTCCACGGCGGTTGCGAAGTCTTCGACCATTTCCCGCACCACGTCACGGCTCGAGCGCGTGGTGTTGATGGAGCCGATGATTTGGCCCACGGGCGACGAGATAAGCCGGCCGGGGCCGCTTTCCGGGTCGGCCTGGCCGGAGCCCGCCGCGGCGTAGATACGCTGTATGTAATCGCCCACCAGATGGGTTTGCAACGGTGCCGGCAGGGGTGCGGGAGCTTCCTCACGGGCCCATTCATCGCACCAGGCGGTATCCAAAAAACGCGCCTGCTTGCCGGTGAAATATGTCGTGCGGGCGGTTTGGTCGGAACCGGCGGCCAGCAGCTTTTCCTTGACCAACGGCAGGGTGTCCGATTCCACTGTTGTTAGCCAGAGCGAGCCGCACCACACGCCTTGCGCACCCATGGCCAGGGCCGCCGCCATCTGGCGACCGCCACCGATGCCGCCGGCTGCTAACACCGGCAGCGGCGCCACGGCATCGACGACTTCGGGGATCAGAACCATCGACCCAATGTCGCCGACGTGGCCGCCGGCTTCAGATGAGGTGGCGACAACGAAGTCGAGGCCGGCCTGGCGGTGGCGCACGGCGTGGCGGCCTTTGCCGGCCAAGGCGCCGACCAGCATGCCTCGGGCCTGGGCGCGTTCGGTGACTGCGGCCGGCGGCGTGCCCAGGGCGCTGACGAAGACGCGGGGGCTGTACTGAAACATGACCTCGATCAGGGCCTGATTCTGTTCGGCCGTGAAGCGGGTCTCGCCCAACCGGCCCTGGGGATCGCCACGGTCGGTGTCGACCTCGGGCACCTGGTAGCGCGTCATCATGTCGTCGAGGAAGGCGGTGTACTCAGGGGGCAGCAGGTCGTCCAGTGACTGATCATCGGCCTGGGGCTGGAAGTTGTCGGTGAGCAGCAGATCGACACCGTAGGGACGATCGCCAAGCTGCGCCTCGATCCATGCGAGGTCGATGGCCAATTCTTCGGGGCTGTGGATAGCGCCACCCAGGACGCCGATGCCTCCGGCCTTGGTTACTTCGACGACGATGTCGCGGCAGTGGGCAAAGGCAAAGATGGGAAAGTCGATTCCCAACCGGGAACTAATTTCCGTAAGCATGATTGCGGTTCCTCCTGGTCGCATCATAGGACGGATCGCAGCAGGTCGATATCGGTTGCCGAATATTTGTTCGAAATCCCTGGCTGCTGGACTTGAAGCGAACCCAATTTCACGCCACGGAGGGGGCGGCCATGTACTCTCCGCGTCATTCAAGCAAATTTTGTTGTTATCGATAGCGCCAGCGGTTGTTGGTCGCGTATGAATGACCAACGGAAAGGTATTAATTGACACCGCGGCCGAATTGTTAGACTCTCGCGTTTTCACAAACAAGCGAGTTGATTCCCATGCCCGTTGATGAATCCAGCCTTACCAAAGGTCAGATCCGTAAGCTCAACGCCCTGCGCAAGTCGATCGGTGACGATCTTGCCAGCGACGCCTTCTCGAAATGGCTCAAGCGCCAGACCAAGGCCAGCAAGGCTCCGGCCCCCGACGCGGTGGCCGAGAAAATCGCCAAGGCGCTGAAGGCCTACGAAAAAGACAAGAGCTTCAATCTCGGCCGCTACGGTTACAAAGTCACGCGTTCCAAGGGCCGTGGCGTAAAGGGCGGGTTTTCCGTCAGCCGTATCGAGAAGTAATTGACAGCAAGCAATCGGCCGAACGCCGAGTGATGCTTGCGCCATATTGTGACTACGGAGTTGACGGCGGTTCAGCGTAACCGTCGTGGCTCCGTTGTTGTGACGAGTTGCCCTATATCGAGCGGTTTTTCATCAAGCGGCGTTTCATCAAGCGCCAATAAATGACCCCGTTGAGGATCAGAACAAAGATCCCTATTGCCACGAATCCCCAACGCGGAAAGCTGCCGAACAGAAGTTCCGGATACATCAGCGGCAGCACGTATTGCTCGATGAAGCTTGTCTCATAGCCCGCCAAAGCTCCTTGGCGGCGGAAATAATTCTCAAGATATGTCAGTGGGCAGATCCATCCCAGAAGCTCGATTCCACCGCCCCAGACAAATGCCGGCACGTGCAGCCAGGCCAGCTTGGGCCAACGCCAAACGAGAAAACCGCCGGCCACGACGAAAACCACGAAGCCCAGGTGCAATGCCAGCACCAGATCGGCGAGCCCCCGCGCTAGCATCAGCCCGCCAGCACGCCAAAGGCCAAAAGGCCTTGGGCGGCGCAATAGCTCGACCAGACGAAGGTGCCGGCGCCGGGCAGCGGCCCGCGGAACTTATTGGCTGCCAGCACGGCATCGGAGGCCACGAACGCCACGGCCCCAAGCGCCACCCAGGGCGTGCCGAAGTCGGCCAGCAATGCCGCCAGCGCCATGGCGACGATGACCGCGACGTAAGCTGCGACCGGGCCGCGGAGAGACCCCAACACGGGCCACAACCAGGCCAGCACCATTGCGGCCGCCAGCGTCATGCTCACGGCCGCCACGGCGGCGCCGAAGCCCGGCCACCAAGGCGCCTCGACGTGGCCCACGAAGATTGCACCGTAGGCCACATGCGCCAGCAAGAACGAAACCAGCCCGGCTCGGAAATGCTGCTCGCCTTCGCCGACCAAAAGCACGTCTCCGGTCGTCGATAGTGCCAGCGCGATTGCCAGCAGCCAAACATCAGGCCCGGCCAACATCCCGCTCGCCAGCAACCAGGCCACCAGCAGTGCCAACACCCCGACCGCCGATCCCTTGACTAGCGCCCGGCCGCGGTAGAGCCGCTCGCCGGACGCCAAATAGAAAAGCGCTCCGGCCAGTGACAGGGCCAACAACCCCCATTCGGGTGTTCCGAATGCACGCCAGATATCCGTTCCACCAGTCATGGCTCTATTTGAGGCTGCGTTGGAGGACCGGGTCAATCTGAGCCCTTCAAATGGCTCAGAAATAATCCCCCTCCGCGGGTCGACCGGGAAGATAGCTAGCAGTTTGGAGCGTCGCGAAAGGATCGAGGCGGGTGTAGAAAAATCGCCCTTGAGCCTTGGTGGCTACGCCTATTCGACCTGCGCTTCCGCCGGTTGCCCCTATCCCAAATCCCGCAAGTCGTTGACGCGCTTGGCCTTGCCGATGGAGCGTTCGATCTCGTGCTGATCGGCGATGCGGACTTGGGCGCTGACGCCGATCAGGCCCTTGATGCGGCCCTGCACGTCGCTGGCGCAGGCGGTTCGGGTCGCCTCGTCGGCCTGAGCCAGCTCGGGCTTCATCTCGACCGCTACGGTGAGCTGGTCCAGCGGACCATCACGCCGCACCTCGAGGATGTAGTGCGGCGACAAGCGCTCGTCGGCCAGCAGGATCTCTTCGATCTGGGTCGGGAAAACGTTGACGCCGCGGATGATCATCATGTCGTCAGAGCGCCCCGTCACTTTGGCCATGCGGCGCATGCTGCGGGCCGAGCCGGGGAGCAGGCGCGTGAGGTCGCGGGTACGGTAGCGAATGATGGGGAAAGCTTCTTTGGTCAGGCTGGTGAAGACCAGCTCGCCTTCCTCGCCGTCCGCTTTGACGGCACCGGTCTCGGGATTGATGACTTCGGGATAGAAGTGGTCCTCCCAGATGTGCAGGCCGTCCTTGGTTTCGATGCATTCGCAGGAAACACCCGGTCCCATCACTTCGGAAAGACCGAAGATATCGATGGCGTCGACGCCGATGCGAGCTTCGATCTCGGCGCGCATGGCTTCCGTCCAGGGCTCGGCGCCGAAGATGCCGACGCGCAAGCTTGATTGACGGGGATCCAGTCCCTGGGCCTCGAATTCGTCTGCCAGTGCCAGCATGTAGCTCGGCGTCACCATAATGATGCCGGGCTTGAAGTCGGTGATCAGCTTGATCTGGCGCTCGCTCAGGCCGCCCGACACCGGCACCACGGTGCAGCCCAGGCGCTCGGCGCCATAGTGCGCTCCCAGACCGCCGGTAAAGAGGCCATAGCCATAGGCCACGTGGACGATGTCGCCGGGCCGGCCGCCGGCGGCACGGATCGAGCGCGCCATCAGGCCCGACCACATGTCGAGGTCGGCCTGGGTATAGCCTACCACCGTGGGATTGCCGGTGGTGCCGGAGGAGGCATGTATTCGCACCACCTGTTCGCGCGGCACGGCGAACATGTCGAAGGGGTAGTTGTCGCGAAGATCGGTTTTGACCGTGAAGGGGAACTTGGCCAGATCGGCCAGGTCCTTCAGGTCGTCGGGGTGGACGCCGGCTTGGTCGAAGGCGGTTTTGTAGTGCGCCACGTTGGCGTAGGCGTGGCCCAGCGTCCACCTCAGGCGCTCGAGCTGGAGGGCCGAGATCTCGTCGCGGCTAGCGATCTCGATAGGGTCGAGTTCGCTGGGATCCGGGGCCCGGTTGTCGGCTCTCATGCCAGGTCTCTAGTCGACGCGTTCGATAAGCGCTGCGATGCCCTGGCCGACACCGATGCACATGGTGCAAAGCGCCAGGCGGCCGCCGCTACGCTGGAGCTGATAGAGCGCCGTGGTGACCAGGCGCGTGCCGCTCATGCCCAAGGGATGGCCCAGCGCGATGGCGCCGCCCTGGGGATTGACGTTGTCGGCATCGTCGGCCAAGCCCAAATCGCGGGTCACCGCCAGGGCCTGGGCGGCAAAGGCCTCGTTGAGTTCGATCACGTCGACGTCCGTGATCTTGACACCGCTTCGCTCCAGCAGCTTGCGCGAGGCCGGAGCCGGTCCCATGCCCATGATACGGGGCTCGACCCCGGCCGTGGCCATGCCCATGACGCGCGCCTTGGGCGTCAGGCCGTAACGCTCCACCGCGGCCTCGGAGGCCAGCAGCAGGGCCGCGGCGCCGTCGTTGACACCCGAGGCATTGCCGGCCGTTACCGTGCCGCCCTCGCGGAACGGCGTCGGCAACTTGGCCAAACCTTCCAGCGTGGTTTCGGGCCGAGGGTGTTCGTCGTGCTCGATGACGATGTCGTCACCGCGGCGCTGGGGGATGGTCACCGGGACGATCTCGTCGGCGAAATGTCCGGCCTCGCGGGCGGCGCCGGCACGCTGCTGGCTGCGCTGGGCGAAGGCATCCTGGTCGGCCCGCGAGACCTGGAATTCCTGGGCCACGTTCTCGGCCGTCTCGGGCATCGAATCAATGCCGAACTGTTGCTTCATCAGCTTGTTGACGAAGCGCCAGCCCATGGTGGTGTCGTAGATTTCGGCGTTCCGTGAAAAGGGCGTCTCGGCCTTGGCCATGACGAAGGGCGCCCGGCTCATGCTTTCGACCCCGGCGGCGATCACCAATTCGGCCTCGCCGGTCTTGATGGCCCGGGCGCCCGAGCCCACGGCATCCAGCCCTGAGCCGCAGAGCCGGTTGATGGTGGCGCCCGGTACATCCGTCGGCAGTCCGGCCAATAGCGCCGCCATGCGGCCCACGTTGCGGTTGTCCTCGCCGGCCTGGTTGGCGCAGCCCATGAGTACATCGTCGACCTGGTCCCAGGCCACGTCCGGGTTGCGCTCCATCAAAGCCTTGATGGGCAGCGCCGCCAGGTCGTCGGTGCGCAGTTTGCTGAGGCCGCCGCCGTAGCGCCCGATCGGTGTACGCACGGCATCACAAATGAAGGCTTCGCTCATGAGGGGGCTCCTTGGGGCGTCTCCGGGGGGCTGTCGACGACCTTGGCACGGTATGAAGTGCCGCGAAAAAGCGCCACCACGTCGCCATGTTGGTTGCTCACGGTAACATCATAAACGCCGGTGCGGCGCGAGAGCGAGCGCTGTTCGCAGACCGCGGTGAGCTGGTCGCCGACTTCGCAGGCTTTTCGGAAGGAGATCGAGGCTTCCATGGCGACCGAAATCGGCGCCGCTAAATCGGAGGCGTAGCTGAAGGCGGTATCGGCGAGGGTGAAGAGATAACCGCCGTGCAGAGACCGGTACTGGTTGAGCATGTCCTCACGCACTGTCATGCGTGTGATGGCGCGGCCGGTGGCAGGCAGTTCGAGACTGATGCCGAGGTGCTCGGCCGCCGGGGCGATCTGGGGGGCGTCGATGGGCGTGTCGTTCATGTCAGCGACCCTTGAAAACTGCCTTGCGCTTTTCGATGAACGCCGTCACCCCCTCGCGGAAGTCTTCTGTGGCGAAGGCGGCGACTTGGCCGTCGCGCTCGACGTCGAGCTGATCCGCCATGTCGTTGTCGAACGAGACTTCGAGGGCCTGTTTCATGATGGCGATGGCCCGAGTGGGCTGGGTCGCCAAGCGCTTGGCCAAACCCATGGCCTCGTCCATCAACGCCTCGTCGTCGACGCACTTCCAGATCAGGCCCCATTCGGCGGCGGTTTCGGCCGGCAAGGGCTCGCCCAGCATACAAAGCGCCCGGGCCCGTGCCGGCCCGATCAAACGGGGCAGGTAGAACGTGCCGCCGGCGTCGGGAATTACACCGATGCGCACGAAGACCTGGATGAATTCGGCAGAGCGCGCTGCCAGCACGATATCGCCGACCAAAGCGAAATTGCAGCCGGCGCCCGCGGCGATGCCGTTGACCGCGACGATCACCGGTAGCGGCAGGGCGCGCAAACGCTTGATCAGCGGGTGGTAATCGTCATCGAGGACCGCCGCGGCGTCAAGATTGGCGCCATTGGCGATCTCGCCGGCCACCCCGGCCAGATTGGCGCCCGAGCAGAACGCCCGCCCCTCGCCGGTGATGACCAAGGCTCTCAGGCTGGCGTCGCCTTCGACGGCGTCCATGGCCTGGCGCAGCTCGACGTGCATGTCGCCGGTGAAGGCGTTGAGGCTGTCGGGCCGGTGAAGGGTGATGACGGCAACGCCATCGTTGCTCTCGAAGCGGATGTTTTCGAAATTCATGATTTCTCCGATCAAAGCCTCGGGAATGGCCGCTCACAATAATTGCCGAGCCGCGAGACGGCAACGGCAGCGGTTGCGCCGCCGAGCTCGGCAACCTAGTTTCGGGCGTTCCTTTTCGGAGTGGAATATTCATGGCCTGCGTCTACGCCTTCGAGGGCATCGTCCCGGTGGTCGATCCCTCGAGCTACCTGCATCCCCAGGCGGTGTTGATCGGCGACGTCATTGTCGGGCCGCATTGCTATGTCGGTCCCGGGGTGTCGCTGCGCGGCGACTATGGCCGCATCGTCATCGGTGGCGGCTCCAACGCCCAAGACAACGTCGTTATGCACAGCTTCCCCGGTGCCGAGACTCGTGTCGGCGAAGAGTGCCACATCGGCCACGGTGTGGTGCTGCACGGTTGTGAACTTGGGCAGAACGTGCTGGTCGGCATGAACGCCGTGGTCATGGATGGTGCCGAGGTAGGCGCAGACAGCTTCATCGGTGCCCTGGCCTTCGTCAAAGGGAACGACAAGATACCGCCGCGCAGCCTGGTGGCCGGAATCCCGGCCCGTGTGGTGCGGGAGCTTTCCGAGGACGACGTGTCGCGAAAATCTCGCGGCACCGCCCAGTACCAATGGCTGGCCCGGCGCTGCCACGAGGGCCTGGTGGCCAGCGAGCCGCTGGCCGAGATCGATGCCGGCAGGCCGCGGGCGCATTGGGACGAGAGCATCCGGCCGCTACACGAAAAACCAGATGCTTCGTAAAGGAACGAAAATGGACATGGACGAACATCTGAGCGAGAGCGAACGCGCCATCGTCGAACGGGCGCGAATCTTTGCCCGTGACGAAGTGGCGCCCAAGGCGCCGGGCTGGGAGGTGACGCGGGAGGTGCCGCTGGAGACAGCGAGAGCGGCGGCCGAGGTCGGGCTCTGCGGCCTGGTGGTGCCCGAGGAACACGGCGGCATTGGCCTTGGCATCAGCGCCATGGCCCGGGTCATGGAGGAGATGGCGGCGGTCGACTTCGGCTTTCCTTTTGGGATGGTGGTGCACAACAATCTGGCCGGCTCCATCGCCCGTAACGGCACGGATGAACAGCGCCAGCGGTTTTTGCCGGACATGCTGGCAGCTCGGCGCATCGGTGCCTTCCTGCTTACCGAACCGGGCGTCGGCAGCGATGCGGCCGCGATTGCCACGCGAGCCGAGCGCGACGGCGAGAGCTGGGTGCTGAATGGCGAAAAGGCCTGGATCACCAATGCCGTGACGGCCGACATCCTGTCCGTGTATGCCCAGACCGACAGGGCAGCCGGATGGCGGGGCATCACCTGTTTTTTGGTTGAGGCCGAAACCCCCGGGGTCGAGCGCCTACCGGCCTACGAGATGATGGGCGGCCATGCTGCCGGGGTCGGCGGGTTCCGCTTCGAGAATTGCCGGATCAGCGAAGCAAACGTTTTGCTGGCGCCGGGCGATGCCTTCAAGGCGGCGCTTCACGGTATCGACATCGCCCGCATCGTGGTTGCCGCGGCCTGTTGCGGCATGCTGCGTACGGGCATCGATACGGCGCTTGAGTACGCCACGCAGCGCCGCGCCTTTGGCCAGGCCACGGCCGACTTCCAGGGCCTGCAATGGATGCTGGCCGACGCCGAGACCGATTGGCGGGCGGCCCGGTTGCTGACGGTGGAAGCCGGGCGCCTGCACGACGCCGGCGATCCAGGCGCGCCGCTAGCTGCTGCCCATGCCAAGAAGTTTTCGCCCCGGGTCTGCTTGGCCCGCCTGGCCGATTGCATGCAGGTCATGGGCGCTGCCGGCTACCGCCACGACTACCCGCTGGCCCGCCACCTTGCGGCGGCCAAGATGGCCCAGATCGTCGACGGCACGACGGAGATCCAGAACGTGGTCATCAGCCGCGCCATGCAGAAGGCGGCGGGGTAGGGGCTCAACCCTGCGGAAAAGCACGTCCGTTTCGGCGGCCGCTCGGTTACGCGTGCTGCGCCTTCCCCTTCAGCTTTCCACGCAGAACAAGGGCGATTTTTTCCGCCAATTCGGTTTTGCTCGAGGCAGGTCCGGAAAGCCCATCGACAAGAGCGGAAAGACCCAAAAGGACCTCGTCCGTCGGACCGGGCAGAGAGATGATTAGCGTTTCGTACAGTCGCCCCACAGCGATCCGAACGCTGTCTTTGTGCACGTGTCGCCCAACACCCAGCTCGTACTTTACGATCGTCGGCGTAGCTGCCTCCGGATCGAGCATAAGGACGGCTTCGATGGTTCGGTCCTTGTCCTCCGCGCCCACGCCTCCGGTCGTCACGACCAGCCCGAAACCTTCCTCGGCCCGTTCTCGCAGATTGGCCGAGATATGATATTCATCGTCCTTTAGCGGCGGCCCGAGGCTGACCGAATAACCTGCGGCGGTCAGCTTGTCGTGAATCGCCGGACTGTTGGTGTCCTTTACCTGGCCGTTGGCCAACTCGGTCCCGGTGGGGAAGACGACGACTGTTTTCGCCAAACGCTCTTGCAGCTCCTTTGCCATTTTTTCCGAGTTCGCCAAAGCTTCCTTGGCGAACTCGGGGTTGGCCGAAACCCAACTCAGCAGACCCCGGGATTCCACTCTTGCGTCGTCCCGGATCTCCACCCCTTCCAGCGTCGAAACCGAGTCCAGCAACTCCTTCTCCTTGCCAACGATGTCGTTGGCATCGAGGCCCCTCTTCAATATGTCGAGCACGAGGTTCTCGCCGAGGACATCGGTGACCAGTAGCTCGTTCCTGTCCAACCCCAGGACACCGGCCACCGTATCGGCGATTTCAAGCAAATCGGCGTTTTGCAGGAGAATCCCCGAAATGCTCAGCTCGGTCTTCCCCCTCAAGTCATATTCAACCATGGCCGCCGCCCGAAATCCTAGATCGCCTCGGCGGGATCGAACCCCCTTTGACGCAACCACTTGGGCATGAGTTCCCCTTCTACCCGCTGGTTGGCGACGGGTGCTCTCGCGATGAGGTGTTCCGCAAGGGGTTCGCTGCAGGTGATGGCCCCGTAAGCACCATCGAAGGCGATCACTTTGTCCGTCTGGGCGAGGCGCTTGGCGAACTTTATGGCAGAGGGCAGGGACTCCGCCGTGACGACGCTATCGATCATTTCGAGATTCATGCAATCCTCGGCGACCAACTCGGTCATCTCGCGGCCGACCAGAATCATTGGGCAAGCGTTCGCCAGTTCCATGTGCGGAACGCCGGTCCAGAAGTGATTCATGACCATCGCCCGGATGGCAGGGTTGACCGGTTTCAGCTTGGGCTGGCTCGGCGGCGGCTGATAGAGGCCAAATCCAAGGCTGATTGGGACGGCGTCCAGGTCGAAAAGGTCCAGTTCGGCCTCGGTCAGGTTGCCGAAGGTCGTGCCTCCGCCGACCATGTATCGTGGTTCGCCTGAGCCGTCCATGATGCAGACGCAGTCTTTGATCTCGTTGTAGAGCTCTCGAATCTTGCCATAGGACTTGAATGCCAAAAGCGCCAGTTTGCGATCAATGGGCCTCAGGTCGTTGCCGGCCTCGATGCCGGTGATCCCCTGCGGCGAGGCTGCCAAAAAGATGCCGAAGGTGAACTTCTTTTGCACGAACGGTGATTCAAAAATGAGTCTGGGCACCAGATTGGCGCTTCTGGGGCCGAAATTCATGTGTTGGACAGACCTCGTCTCGAAGCGGGCGTACGACATTGAAAACGGCTTCATCGTGCGGCTGATCATGCGATGCATGTCCAACTCCCGCAATTCGCCGTGGTGGGCATGAATGATGAAGTCGGCATCGTAAATCCGCTTGATGCCCATGAGCTTGCCGATCGGCGTTTCGATCTCAACGCCCTGGTCGATATAGAGGGCCGGAGCCACCTTCCCATTGAACATCTTGTCCAGCTCGAAATGCTGGATGATCTCCTCGGGTTCCTTCAGCCGGAAGCCGGTGGCGATGCGCAAGCGAATGTTCTTGCAGCCGGTCCTCCGTTCGACCACTTCCTTGATGGTCCGGATCATTTCACGATAAGCAAAGCCGCCCATGATCATGAAACCGTATTGCGAAGTCAAAATGTTGACCGAACTTCTCGGCTTGATCTTATCCATATTGACGTTGGCCAGCGACTCTTCGGTGGCCTTGCGAATGGGGGCAAGGTCGTCGCCTTCCACATAAACCAGGATCGGCTTTTTGCAAGAGGAAAACCACGGCTCCGATCACTGGGCGGGACAGGTCTCCATT
>PVBE011399458.1_pt1 | contig 14024 bp, 10 predicted proteins | sample 1631181 | NCBI WGS metagenome assembly PVBE01 (sample SAMN08397723, study PRJNA350692) | Marine metagenome, whole genome shotgun sequencing project. | isolation source: water | place: Pacific Ocean | collected 2012-04 | reverse complement strand
GTGGCCATTCAACATTGTGGACTATTGTTTGCTATGCCCGCAGAAACGTAAGTAGAATATGTTACATTCGTTCACCCTGTTTTCAACCAATGTGCGGCACCCCATCATATCCACTAAGGACTTGCCAGCGCGCCTTACGCTATTGGAGGTGGGCGTTGTATAATGGCCGCCTGGATCATTGGGGGTGTCTGAAACGGAGGTGGTTGAGCTTTGGCACACCTTGTTGAAATAGGCTCCGGCATCTACCAGGTGCATACGGGGGTGGGGCGGGAGGGTGAAGTGTCCTAGGTGTTCCTGGTAGAGGGGGAAAGGGCGGCGCTAGTGGAAACAGGACCGGCTGTGTTGGCCCCTTATGTACTGGAGGCGGTGGACGGTTGGCGGGGTGGCCGCCTGGGTATAGGCTACATTGTGCCTACACACCTTCATATGGATCACGGCGGTGGAGTAGGTGCCCTGGCCCAGGAGTTGCCCCAGGCCACAGTAGTCGCCCATTACCGCTCTGCCCACCACGTGGTGGACCCCTCACGGCTTATCACTGCCACGGTGCAGGTGTGGGGGGAGAACTACGCAGAGCAGTGGGGCTCTATACTGCCGGTGCCCCGGGAGCGAGTGTTGCCAGTCAACGACGGGGATCGACTGGACCTGGGGAGTGGGGGGCTGGAAGTGGTGTTCACCCCCGGCCACGCCCCTCACCATCTGTCCCTGTGGGAACCAGGGTCCAGAGCTGTCTTCTGCGGGGAGGCCTTAGGCAGCTACTTGAGGGCTGTCCAGGTGGTGGTACCTACGGTGGCTGTGCCCTTTTTTGACCTAGAACAGGCCTTGAGCAGTATGGACCGCGTACTGGCTCTGAGCCCAGAGCTACTGATATTCTCCCAGGGTGGTACCTGCCATCAGGTGGCGGAGGCTATTAGGCAGGCCCAGGAGGTAACCCTGGCTGCTGCTGAGCAGGTGCAAGAGGCCAAGAGATTGGGTTTGGAGGAGGCGGAGGTGGTGGCCCGGCTGAAAAGTTTCCATGAGGAGGAGCTTGGCCGCCTCTACGGCCCGGCGGGCGATGGCCTCCACTTGGAACACGAGCTATGGCCGGACTACTACGAGCAGATGGCCGCTGGGCTGCTGGCCTATTTCAGGCGGCTGGAGGCGGGATAGGCCTAACGCAGCGTCCCCGGCGTTTCCTGAAGTAAAGCCCTGGCCTGGGGGGCCACGGAGAAGGGCACGCTGAAGGCCCCGATTATCAGGTTCCGGCTAAGTTTCCTGACTTGCTCAAACTGCATATCCCTCTGAGACAACTTCAGGTTTTTCCAAACGGCCTCCTCCAATATTGCCAACTTATGGGCGTTGGCTACTCCCTGGTGCTGTGTTCGCCACCGCATGACGAACTTTTCAAATGCCTCAGCGCTCATTTTGTTGGCCACTTCAATGATGCGTTAGGGGGGGCATTGTTCTTACATTTCATGACGTAATTCTCATGACGTACCTCCGTGCCGCTTTATAGCCCTTTCTTTTTGCCCCGTCCTCTTCGACAGCAGACTACTCTAAGGCCTCTTTGACACCGGGGAACGTGCGGACTACACTTGGGGCAAATTCAAGTGGGAGGGGCATATGCCTGTTCGCAGACCCAGCGTTAAGGACCTCAAAGCTGCAGCCCTGCACTATAGCCTGGATCTGACTGACGAGGAGGCCACTGTCTTCTGCCGGCTGATTGACGGCGCTTTCCGCTCCCTTGACCGAGTGGACCAGATGGTGGAGCCCAAGCTGCCGGTGCGCTATCCCCGCACAGGAGGCTGGCGTCCCGCACTCGAGGAGAACCCCTATGGGGCCTGGGCGTGGAGGTGTTCGGTGAAGGGCGCGCCAGAGGGCCCCCTTAAGGGCAAGCGGATTGCCCTTAAGGACGTGGTGGCGGTAGCGGGTGTCCCCCTCACCAACGGGACCCGTGTTATGGAAGGCTTCATCCCCGATATTGACGCCTCCATAGTCACCCGCATCCTGGACGCAGGTGGGGAGATTGTAGGCAAGGCCATGTGTACAAGCTCAAGCCTCTCCGCCGGCTCCCACAACTCCTACCCATGGGGGGTGGTCAACCCACGGAAACCCGGGTATCAGGCCGGCGGCTCCTCCAGCGGAAGCGCCGCCCTGGTGGCCCTGGGGGAGGTGGATATGGCTACTGGAGGTGACCAGGGAGGATCCATCCGAATCCCGGCCTCGCTGTGTGGGGTAGTAGGTATGAAACCCACCTTCGGGTTGGTACCCTACACTGGATGTTTGTCCAATGAATGGACTGTGGATCACGTCGGACCAATGACCAGCACTGTGGCGGACTGCGCCCTGCTGCTGGAGGTCATGGCTGGCCCTGATGGACTGGATCCGCGCCAGGCAGAAGTGCCAGCCGGACTGCCATCGTACATGAGCGAGTTGAACGGGAGCGTGAAGGGGTTGCGCATCGGGGTGGTCAGCGAAGGCTTCGGCTGGCCAGCACCGTTCCACTCTGACCCTGCCGTTGATGACATAGTGAGGTCGGCCGCTGGCCGCTTCCAGCAACTCGGAGCTGAGGTACAGGAGGTCTCTATGCCTATGCACCGGGATGGAATCCATATTTGGCGGAGCATGCGGCTGGAGGGCACTTGGGCTACCATCGCTCAGGACCCTGGCAACGGGCATGGCTGGTTCAATTACTATGACACCCACCTGGTTGACTTCTACGGGCAGGCGCGGCGCGCAAGGGCAAACGACTTCTCACCAGGGGTCAAAATGTGGCTCCTCCAGGGTCACTATTTGGCCAGCCGCTATCATGGCCATTATTACGCCAAGGCCCAGAATCTGCGCCGGGTCCTGAAGGCTGCCTACGATAAGACATTGGAACAGGTGGATATCCTCCTCATGCCCACCACCCCGAAGGCGGCAGCGCCTCTCAAAGAGGGACTCACCTTGGCCGAACATATATCGGAGGGCTTTGAATATACCCCCAACAACTGTCCCTCTAACATGACGGGCCACCCTTCTATCACGCTACCTTGTGGTTCCCTGGATGGCCTGCCCGTGGGGCTGATGCTTACGGGGCGCCACTGGGAGGACGATGTAGTGCTGAAGGCCGCGCACGCTTTTGAACAGGGGGCGTGAGAAAGGGGGGGGGCGGAGGGTAGAACCATGAGCACCAGGAGTTCTAAATCCGGTTCTGCCTAAACAAAGTGTGTTGTCCGGGTGAGGGGCTTGCTGCCTCGGCCCGGCCGCTATTGAAATGGGGTACCGTTTTCTGCCGTTCTCTTGCGGATTCAGGGGCACAGCGGCCGGTATTCCCGTCTCTTCCTGAACTGGGAGCGTCGTGACCGAAAACTTGAGCTTAGTCCGTGACCTTGCGGTCATCATGTTTGTGGCCGGCGGTGTGACCCTAATTTTCCGCTGGTTGCATCAGCCGCCCGTTGTCGGCTATCTGCTGGCGGGCTTCTTGGTGGGGCCTTATGCGCTGCCCGTATCCCTGGTGGAGGATGTGCGTATGGTGCGTCTACTGGCCGAACTGGGCATAGTTCTCCTACTGTTCGGGCTGGGGCTGGAGTTCACCTGGAGCAAGCTACGCCGGGTGGGCCCAGCAGCCTTGGGTATAGGGGGCGCCGAGATACTGGCCACCATGGCCGCTGGGTATCAGGTGGGCAGGCTCCTGGGGTGGGCCACAGCGGACAGCATATTTTTGGGCTCGGCACTGGCAATCAGCAGCTCGGCCATCCTGTCCAAGATGATTCTGGACATGGGGTGGAAAGACCAGCCTTCGGCTCGGCTCATAGTGGGTATTTTGGTGGTGGAGGACTTCGCGGCGGTGACCCTGCTTGCCCTCCTCTCCGGAGTGTCCACCACCGGCGTCCCCGACCTGCTCGATGTAGGCTTGCTGCTTTTGAAGCTGGTGTTCCTGGGGGTCTCCTCTCTGGTGGTGGGACTGAGGGTCATCCCCCCCGTAATTAGCTTCGTCCGGCGGTTCCACTCCGAGGAGGCGATGCTTATCACCTCTCTGGGGATGTGCTTCGCCCTAGCCATGTTCAGCCAGAGCCTGGGGCTGACCGCTGCGGTAGGGGCCTTTCTCATGGGGGTATTGATAGGTGACACCCCCGATGGGGAACATGTTTCTAGGCTGGTCTCCCCAGTGCGGGATATGTTCGCCGCTATCTTCTTCGTCTCCATAGGTATGCTTATCCAGTTAATACCCAACTTAGACTTGCTGGTGGCCGTGCTGGCGGTTACTGCTATCTTTGTGGTGGTCAAGGTAGTAGTCAACACAGTAGCTGCCTTTCTGGCGGGGTTCGGCAGTTCCGTATCCCTCAAGGTAGGGATGGGCATGCCCCAGTCCGGCGAGTTTTCCCTGGTTATTTCCAAGCTCGGGGTGGATACCGGGGTGGTGGGCGGCTTGCTGTACCCGGTGCTGGTGGCCACCACGACCATTACAAGCTGGACCACCCCGCACCTTGCACGCTCCGCCGATGCGGTGGGTGCCTGGCTGGAGCGGCGCTCCCCCAGCCTGCTGCGGGCCTATGTAGCCTCCCTGGGGGACTGGCTACACTCGGTGCGTACCAGCTCGAGCCGTCACAGCCAAGTAGCCGTCATCGTGAGGCACGCTGTAGCCTCGGTTATGGTCAACCTGACTATTGTGGCCGTTCTCCTGGGAGCTGCCACGGTAGCCCTCCAGTTCGCCGCCGAGCTTGCTCCCTTGGTGCGGCTAAGGGTGGACGCCCTGGCTATGGTGGTGGGGGGTGGCACCATGCTGCTGGTCTTTCCCTCCCTAATGGTCATCTGGCGTGACTTGAGGATGTTGGTGGACGAGGTTGCCAGTCATACCTTAGGACATCGGCAGTCCGCACGACGCTGGCCCCAAGAGGCACTGCGCCATGTGTTGAGGGAGAGCATAGCCCTGGCACTGGTGGTAGTGGTAGGGCTATGGTCCATCCCCTTTATCGCCCGGTTGGTGGCCATTGGCTCCCTAGCCTTGGTGGTGCCGTTGCTACTGCTGGTGGTCGTTTCCTATTTCGCACTGGACTCGGTAAGGGACATCTACAGCCGCGTAGAGGCCGTCTTTCACCGGACCCTCCGGGACGGGGAGTTCCCCCAGCGCCGCAGGCGGCGGTGAATCGACTCAGCCCCACTCGCCTTTCCGGAATGCTTTTGGGTGCGCCCCCGGACAACCCTTGACTTGGTGTACAATAGGGGGGTAATATGATGGTGTTCTCACTAGGGACGGCAACTTAACAGGAGGCGGACACTATGACGTTTCTATTAGCGTCCGCCCTGGTGGTAGGGGGAGTGGTGGTAGGCTTCCTTGCCTTCTGGTTGGCGGGCCAGCGGAACCGAGGGCTTGCCCGGCAGGAAGCTGGGAGGATTTTAGGCGAAGCTCAAGCAAAGCAGAAGGAGCTCATACTCGAGGCCAGGGATGAAGCCCTGCGCCAGAGAGCAGCAGCGGAATCAGAAAACCGAGAAAGGCGCACTGAGCTCCAGCGGCTGGAGAACCGGGTCTCTCAGAAGGAAGAGAACCTGGAGCGAAAGCTGGAGGCTTTGGAGAAGCGTGACCGCTCCCTTGCCGCCAGGGACAAGGACTTAGAGAGCCGACACCAGGAGGTGGCGGCCATACTCGGTAAGCAACAGGCCGAGCTTGAGGCTATAGGTGGCCTCACCAGCGGCGAGGCCAAAGAATTGCTCCTGCAACGGGTGGAGGAAGAGGTGAAAGAGGATGCCGGTCGGCGCGCCCGGGAGTGGGAGGCCAGGATTTTGGAGGAGGCGGCGACGCGCGCTCGCAAGGTGCTGGCGGAGGCGGTACAGAGGTACGCCGGCGATGTAGTCACCGAGACCACCGTGAGCGTGGTTCCACTGCCCAGCGATGATATGAAGGGACGCCTCATAGGCCGTGAGGGGCGGAACATACGGGCGCTGGAACAGGCTACCGGCGTGGACCTTATCATAGATGATACCCCGGAAGTGGTCACCCTTTCCAGCTTCGACCCTGTGCGGCGGGAGGTGGCCCGTCAGGCCCTATCCAAACTCATTTTGGACGGACGAATTCACCCCGCCCGTATTGAGGAGATAGTGGAAAAGGCAAGGGCGGAGGTGGACCAGGCTATTATCAAAGCCGGGGAAGAGGCCGCTATTTATATCGGCTTTCCCGGGCTGCACCCGGAGCTTATCAAGCTCCTAGGCCGATTGAAGTACCGCACCAGCTACGGCCAGAACGTGCTCAACCATAGCATAGAGGTGGCTTCAGTTGCCGGCGTGATTGCTACGGAGCTGGGCGCAAATGTGAATATGGCCAAGAAATCCGGTCTGCTGCACGATATCGGCAAGGCTATTGACCACGATGTGGAGGGCACCCACGCCCTGCTGGGAGCAGAGCTTGTGAAGCAGTGGGATAAATCTCCCGTAGTGGCCCAGGCCGTCGCCCAGCACCACGGGGAATCCGATATCACCACGGTAGAGGGCTTTATCGTGGCCGCCGCCGATGCTGTTAGCGGGGCCCGGCCTGGTGCCCGGGGCGAGATGGTGGAGCACTACTTGAAGCGGCTCCAGGCCCTGGAGAACCTGGCCAACAGTTTCACCGGAGTGGAAAAGGCCTATGCTATCCAGGCGGGCCGGGAAGTCCGAATCATGGTGAAGCCGGACCAGGTGGATGACCTGGTGGCACTACGCCTCGCCAGGGATATAGTCAAGAAGATAGAGGACACCCTAGAATACCCCGGTCAGATAAGGGTTACGGTAATCCGTGAGACGCGAGCAGTGGAATATGCCAAGTAGCCAGACAGATGACCTTGTCCGCATTCTGATGATTGGGGATGTGATGGGTCGGCCTGGCCGCAATGCGCTCAAAAACCTGGTGCCCGGCCTCCGAAAGGAATACGGGCTGGACCTGGTTATAGCCAACTCCGAGAACGCTGCCGGGGGAATAGGGCTTACACCGGAGACGGCGCTGGAGATGATGGATGCCGGGGTGGATGTGCTCACTTCGGGCAACCATATTTGGCAGCATAAGGAGATTGTGCCGGTTATGGAGGACGGCAACCTGCCCCTTCTTCGTCCTCTGAACTATCCGCCAGATGCCCCGGGGCGGGGCCACCTTTTCAACGGCAAGTGCATGGTGATAAACCTGGTGGGCCGCACCTTCATGGGCCCCCTGGACTGCCCCTTCCGCACCGTGGATGCCCTGTTGAACGGACTGGGGAATAAAACCCCTAGGGTGGTGATTGTGGACTTCCATGCCGAGGCCACCTCAGAGAAGGCGGCTCTGGGCTGGTTTTTGGCCGGCAGGGCCAGTGCCGTGCTGGGCACCCACACCCACGTAGGCACCATAGATATGCGTATACTCCCAGGTGGCACTGCCTATGTTACCGATGTGGGAATGACCGGCCCCGTGGACTCTATTATCGGTGTGGAGGTGGAACCCGTGCTCCAGCGGTTCATTACAAGCCTTCCCCATCAACTCCCCATCGGCAAAGGCAAGGTGGCGCTGGACGCGGTCCTGGTGGAGGTGGATGAAGCTACGGGTAAGGCCCGCAACATCAGCCGCCTGCGCCAGGAGGTTGGATGAGGGCGGACTTCCACCTTCATAGCAATGTCTCCGATGGTAAATATACCCCCCAGGAGGTGGTTAGGCTGGCCGCAGCCGCTGGGGTCCGTGTCATGGCCCTCACTGACCACGATACCGTTGCCGGTATTGTACCTGCGCAAGCTGCGGCCCGCGAATTGTCTATCCGCTTCGTCCCCGGCGTGGAGCTGGGTACCGACATCCCGTTCCCCGAAGTGCATATCCTGGGCTTTTTTGTAGACCCCGGCCGCTCGGAATTTCAGGTGGGGCTGGAGCAGCAGCGCAACTCAAGAGTGGCTAGGGCACAGAAGATGCTGGAGAAACTGGAGGGGATGGGGGTTCACCTTTCCTGGGAGCAGGTGCGCACCCTGGCGGCTGGTGAGTCCGTCGGTAGACCCCATATCGCTCAGGCCATCGTAGAAAACGGCTATGTGCCGACTCTAGGGGAAGCCTTTGCCACCTACATCGGGCGGGAAAGCCCCGCCTATGTGAAGCGAGAAAAACTTACCCCTGAATCGGCTGTAGCGCTTATCTGCCGGGGCAACGGGCTGGCGGTGCTGGCCCATCCGGCTGAGATACAGCAGATAGATGAGCTACTGCCCCGCCTCAAGGCCGCCGGACTGGTGGGCGTGGAGGCCTATTACAACAACTACCCGCCGCATGTTGTCAATTCCATCTTGGCTACCGCTAGTCGCCATGAGTTGCTTCCCCTAGGGGGCAGTGACTACCACGGGGTGGGCGGTAACGATACGCCCATAGGTGGACTGGACATCCCAACCCAGGTGGTGGAAAACTTCCTGGCCCTTTCAGAGGAAAGAGACAGGTTCTGTTCCACGACGGGGTGACGAGAGGAGGCTCAGTTGTCGCCGATTAAAGAGAGCTATTGGATTGTGCCCGGGGTGGTGCTGTTTTGGGGGGCTTTTGCAGCAGCGGCGGCGCTGTCTCTGAACCGCATATTCTTTCTCTATCGCCAGCTACGCCGGGGCCAGAAGGAGTCTCAACCCCGTTGGGACCGGCCCCTGCAACGTCTGAGCGCTACACTGGGGAGGACTTTTGCCCAGATCTGCTCACTGCGCCGGGTGACGGCTGCGGACAGGGCAGGACTGGGGCACTTCTTCATCTTCTGGGGCTTCATGGCATATACGTTGAGCTACCTGCTCTATATTTTCATTGGGGACGGGTTGGGTGTGTCCGCCATTTTGGAGAGCACCTTTGCTACCTACTATAGCTATGTTCTTGACATAATGGCGGCGCTGGTAATGCTGGCCATCATGTGGGCCGCACTCCGCCGCTATTTGGTGAGACCGGCCCGGCTTGACGAGCGGGGTGCTGTTCCCAGCATAATTCTCGCCCTCATCTTCACACTCATGTTCCTAAGTGCTACGGCGGAAGGCATTCGGCTGAGCATGGATGGGGCCAACTCGCCACCCCTGGGCGCTGCCTTCAACGGGCTGATGCCCGGGGCGGGAGAGAGCACCTTCCAGGTCATGTGGTGGCTCCATTACGGCATTATCCTGGGCTTCATGGTATTTGTCACTTACTCCAAGCACCTTCATATCATGGCCTCTTTCCCCAACATCTTCCTGCGCTCAATGGGCCCCCGGGGTGCCTTGACCCCCCTTGACTTGGAAAACTCGGAGACCTTCGGCAACAGCAAGCCCCAGGACTTCTCTTGGAAGCAGCTTATGGACGGTATGGCCTGCACGCACTGCGGACGCTGCTTCAGCAGTTGCCCTGCGTGGCTCTCCGGCAAGCCCCTCAACCCGCGGGATGTAATCCTCCGTGTCACCGAGGAGTTGTTGGAGAAGGGTGAACGTCCGGACCTTATTAGTGAGGTTGTGACCGAGGAGGTGCTTTGGGACTGCACTACATGCCGCTCTTGCCAGGAGGAGTGCCCTGTACTGATTGAGCATGTACAGGAGATAATAGACATGCGCCGCCACTTGGTGCTAGAGCGGGCACAGATGCCGGATACCGCCGAGCAGACCCTACGAAGCCTGGAGGCCCGGGGGCACCCGTGGCGCGGCACCACCGCCAGCCGCACCGATTGGACCGCCGGCCTGGATTTGAAATACCTGGGCCAGGGTGGGGAGTCAGACCTGCTCTACTGGGTTGGCTGCACATCGGCCCTGGAGGAGCGCAGCCAGAAGATACCACAGGCTATGGTGAAGCTGCTCAAAGTGGCTGGAGTGGACTTTGTACTGCTGGGTGAAGAGGAGACCTGCTGCGGTGAGCCTGCCCGCCGCATGGGCAACGAGTACCAGTACCAGTTGCTGGCCATGCGCAACATAGAGAATTTCAACAAGTACGGGGTGAAGAGAATCATCACTTCCTGCCCCCATTGCTTCAACACCATCCGCAACGAGTACCCCCAGTTAGGAGGGCAGTTTGAGGTGGTGCATCACAGCCAGCTTCTGTCCGGCCTGGTGGACGAAGGCCGACTGAAGGCCCCTGCGGCCTCCGCCCAGAAGCTGACCTATCACGATTCCTGCTACTTGGGGCGCTACCATGATATTTACTCCTCACCGCGGCAGGTGCTGGGCGCCGCCGGGGCCTCCCTGACAGAGATGGGCCGCAGCCGTAAGCGGAGCTTCTGCTGCGGGGCCGGAGGGGGTCATATGTGGGTGGAGGAGACCTCCGGTGAGCGCATCAACAACCTGCGCGCCGACGAGGCCATGGCCACCGGGGCCGGGGGCGTGGCCACAGCCTGTCCCTTTTGTCTGCAGATGTTTGAGGACGGTATCCGCACCCGGGAGGCCGTGGATACATTCCAGGCCCATGACATCGCTGAGGTGCTGGCCGCTGCCATTCTCGAGGATTAAACCACATATGGCTTTCTTCCAACCAGCTTATCTGCTGGCACGCTTGGAATAGGGGCGTCAGGTGCTGCAACCGGTTCAAGGCACTGCGAGCGGTGTCCATGCATGTCCGCCCTAACCATAGGGGGGCTGGGGGACTTCGCCTCCCCCAGATATAACTTTCTGGCGGTAGAACGGGGAAAAAGGATGTTGAACTAACTTGAGTCACAGGGTTTGACCGGCCCTGTTGCCCCCCGTTAGAATTGGACAGGTATGTTTGAGACTCTCACCGAGCGGCTGAACGGTCTTTTCCGCCGCCTTACCGGGGGCGGCAGGCTATCAGAGAAGGACATAGAGGAAGCCCTACGGGAGGTGCGCCTAGCCCTGTTGGAGGCTGATGTGAACCTCCGGGTGGCCCGAGACTTCACTGCCCGGGTGCGGGAGCAGGCCCTAGCAGCCGAGATCCTGGAGAGTCTCACTCCCGGCCAACAGGTGGTCAAAATAGTCCACGCAGAGATGGTTTCCCTGCTGGGGGAGACCACCGCGTTGCTCACATCCTCTTTCCAACCCCCCTCCGTGGTCATGCTGGTGGGACTTCAAGGCTCTGGTAAGACTACCACCACCGCCAAGCTGGCCCTCCACTTAAAGAAACAGGGCCAGCGGCCTTTGCTCATGTCCGCAGACCCCTACCGACCTGCGGCCGTGGAGCAGCTTGCCGTGCTGGGCAGTCAGCTTGATATACCTGTGGTGGAGGGTAGCGGCCTTCCTCTGGAGATGGCCCCAAAGGCCCTGGACCAAGCCCAGCAGGGGGGCCACCATTGGCTGCTGGTGGACACCGCCGGCCGCCTGCATATAGACGAGCAGATGATGGCAGAGGTGCGGGGACTCAGCCAGGCTCTTTCCCCCGCCGAGGTGCTTTTGGTGGTGGATGCCATGACCGGCCAGGACGGGGTGCGTGTGGCCGAGGAGTTCCATAACCAGATGGGCCTCACCGGCTTCATCCTCACCAAACTGGACGGCGATGCCCGGGGAGGGGTGGCCCTCTCCGTGCGGGCCGTGACCGGGGTGCCCATCAAGTTCGTTGGCATAGGCGAGAAGGCGGAGGCCCTGGAGCCTTTCCACCCAGACCGTATGGCCTCCCGCATACTGGGCATGGGCGATGTGCTTACCCTCATAGAGAAGGCCGAGGAGGCCTTTGATGAGAAACAGGCCATGGAGATGGAAAAGAAGGTCCGCTCCGGTGAGCTTACCCTGGAGGACTTCCTGGGGCAGCTACAGCAGCTTAAGAAGATGGGCCCATTGCCGCAGTTGATGGAAATGGTGCCCGGCATGTCCGGCATGATGAACAAGTTGCCCCCTATGGACGAAGGAAAGCTGAAGCGGGTGGAGGCCATCATATTCTCAATGACACTGGAGGAGAGGCAGCACCCGCAGATTATCGGGGGCAGCCGCCGGCGGCGCATAGCCCGGGGCAGCGGCACCCAGCCCCAGGAGGTGAACCAGCTTCTGAACCAGTTCTCCCAAATGCAGAAACTGATGAAGCAGGTTCAAAAAGGGCGGGGCCTCCTCAAGCTGTTCGGCTGAAACCACCGGCGGGACAGCGCTATTGTGGTGAGGGAGACCATTGTCGCCACCCTGTCTGAAGAAATCCGGGCTCCTTTGGAGAGCCCGTTTAGGAGTGCGCCGTAGCCACGCTCACGCCTCAACAGGCCCTTCGCCGGGCTCAGGACTCCGCTCAGCATGCCCTCTTTTCTGAACCGATTCCGCCCCGGCTCCGAACCTTAACCGATTGGTCAGTGGCTAGATAGGGCTTTGACTTGACACCGTGCCACCGCTATGCTAGTTTTTAATACTCCGTTTATCCTGATACCTGAGGGGAGTTTTATATGATCGAAGGTCTACGCGAGACGGTGCTGGGGGCGGACAGGGGGCAGAAGATACTTTCCGCCATCATCGGCCAGGGGGATGCCAAGGAGAAGATTCTGGCCTCGCTGCTGGCCGGGCACCATGTCCTCATTGAGGGGCCCCCCGGGGTGGGCAAGACCACACTCACCAAACACATCGCCTCCGCCCTACCCGCCGTGGAGGTGGTGAAGGGCTGTGCCTACCATTGCAACCCCGTTGAGCCGGTGTGCCCCCACTGCCGGGCGAAGCAGGCCTCCGGTGAAGCCTTAGAGACGGAGACCATTTCCGGTGCCAGGCGTTTCATCCGCATACAGGGCTCCCCGGACCTCACCGCCGAAGACCTGTTGGGGGATGTGGACCCCACCCAGGCATTTAAGTTCGGCCCCCAGGACTTTCGCGCTTTTACACCTGGCAAGCTCCTCAAGGGCAACAGGGGAATTGTCTTCTTTGACGAACTTAACCGGGTGCCGGAGAAGCTACAGAACGCACTGTTACAGGTGTTGGAAGAGGGCATCGCCACCATCGGCCCGTATGACTTGGACTACCCGGCTAACTTCGTCATGGTGGCTACCATGAACCCCAAGGAGCGGGCCGGGGTGGAGGAGTTGTCCGATGTGCTCCTTGACCGCTTTGATGTAGTCAAGATGACCTACCCCGAGACTCCGGAACAGGAGCAGGACATCCTGGAGCGCTACGGCCTACGCTTGGATGGGGTGCAGGTGCCCCCTGAGGTTACCCAGAGTATAATATCCCTGGTAAGGGCCACCCGGGAGGAGCCGTGGGGCAAGGAAATGGAGCAGGGCGTTAGCGTACGGGGGAGCATGGCCCTTTACGAGAAGGTACAAGCCCTTGCCCTGTTGGAGGGCCGCTCCACCTCGGAGAAGGGGGACATCCACCGTATGGCCGCATCCTCCCTTACCACCCGGGTCAAACCCTCTCCGGACTCCAAGTACTATGATGACATACCCGGCTTCGTGGACGAGCTGGTGAAGGAAGTGATGGGCGATGCCGCTTGAGGGCCTCAGGCAGGGTTTCACCATAGCCGTTTCTGGCAAGGGCGGCGTGGGCAAGACGGCCCTGTCCGCTTTACTGGTGCGGATCCTCTCACGGATGGGTGGAGTGCTGGCCATCGACGCCGACCCCGACTCCAACCTGCCCCAGGCCCTAGGCCTGGAAGTGGAGACCACGGTTGGCGAGGCCCGCGAGGCCATCCTCAACGCCCCCGCCCGCAGCAGGGTAGCATCGGACAAGGCGGCCGCCTGGCGGCTGGCTCTGGCGGAGAAGGTGGAAGAGACCTATGACTATGACCTGCTGGTAATGGGCCGCTCAGAAGGTCCCGGCTGCTACTGCGCCGTGAACTCCATCCTGCGCGATGTCATAGACTCCCGTGCTGATAGCTATGATTTCACAGTGATAGACTGCGAGGCCGGGCTGGAGCACCTTAGCCGGCGTACCACCCGGGATGTTGATGTGCTGTTAGCCGTGGCGGACCCCACCAAGAATGGCCTGGTTACCGCTAAGAGGGTGCAGGAGCTTACCGGGGAACTGATGGTGGACTTCGGCACTACGGCGGTGCTGGTGAACAAGGTCACTCCGGAGAACAAACCGCTGGTGGAGTCCCAGGCGCGGGAGCAAGGTGTGGAGGTGGCCTTTTTTCTGCCGTTGGATCCCGTGGTGGCGGAGTACGATATGCTGGGAAAACCGGTGGCCCAGATACCCGATGACTCACCTATAGTCCAGGCGGTAGTTGCTATGATGGAGCAGGTGCTGGCCGCGGC
>PVBE012355992.1_pt1 | contig 14025 bp, 23 predicted proteins | sample 1631181 | NCBI WGS metagenome assembly PVBE01 (sample SAMN08397723, study PRJNA350692) | Marine metagenome, whole genome shotgun sequencing project. | isolation source: water | place: Pacific Ocean | collected 2012-04 | reverse complement strand
TTCCATCCACATTTTTCGCATTTATCATTTGCTCTTTCATGCATCCATCTTCTAATGTGCTGAGAGATTTGAGTATTGCCTCTACTTCCATCACGGGATTCTTCCAACCATTCTTTTATATAAGACTGGTAGTTATGATCTCTTTGGCATTTATTATTACAATACTGCTTGTAATTAACACCATACTTTTTATGACGGATTTCTTGCCCACAGAATTTACAATAGTTATACTTCATTTTATTTTATGGACGAGTGAAAATCATTCACAGCAACTACTTGTGGTCGAGGTCCATGGCTGTTAGGGGATCGTAGTAAATCGGAACCTAACCTACCCCATATAGAGGCAATGGCATTCTCGAAATCATGGAGAGTAGGGTCTTCTTCTTTATTCCAAGGAATGATAAAGGCTATCTTTCCTTCAAACTTTAATCCGTAGTAAGGCATTTATTTTCTTCCGTTTCTCGTTTTCCTTAGTTTTGCTGCTTGTCGTACTTCCTATGTACGCCGCGGATGTTGCAAATCTCCATTATACTTTTCCTCTTTCTTTACCCAACCATTTTTACAAAATTCTTTCCAAGTTCGTCGAGCGTGTTCAAGACTTTCATATCTTATCTTGTATGATTCGCCATACTTTTCGTGTGCCATCCTAACTGAGAAGAATGTTGCAACTCCAATCCGAAATAACATTATATCCTCCCCACGAACTAGACGAAACGTTTTCAATTCCTCTTGTGGAATAATATTTCTATCAATCGGGTTCATCTTTGTGGCCACATTCTGTTAACAGGTGCCATTATTCTCTTTCATACGTTTTCTAATCAGTGGAGGACATCGGTGTCTTGCTCATCGGCTCTCTATCACCTTCTCCAAGATTACTCCCTGCAGATAGGCGCCTCGTTTCTCCTGTTTCGCTTTCCTGTATGCCTCTACCTCCGTCGTGTCGAATCCAAAACAGTCGTACAATCCATGCACGACCTCCATGACATCGGCCAACTCGGCCGTGCAAGGATTCTCTTGGAACTCGCGGCATTCCTCGGCCAGCTTTTCGATCAACGCAGATCGAAACTCAGTAGGTGTGGCGGTATGGACTATTGGAGTGGCACCATTGGCTTGAATAATTTCGGGGATCTTATCTCTGACCAGCTTGTTATAGTGTGTCTCAGCCATCTTAAACATTCATATTTATGCCGGTGATGTATGTCTTTACAAAATTAGCAAGATTATTGTCGTTAAAATCTTCATATTGATCAGAGCACGCCTTCATTATAGCCATTTCTAATATCTTATCATGCTGTCTTTTAAATTTCTTTCTACCGGTATATCGAATGTGACTCATATAGGTATTAAACTCCAGATTAAAATCTTCCTTCTTTAAGTCCATTAGGTATGCATACTGATCTACTACAGCAGTAAGAAAACTAAACTTGCTTTCTTTAACAAATTTAGATCTCTTTTCAGCCATATCTCTAGTGGCTCTTGTCTGGTGGTAGTCTCTATTTCTATAAGTTCCTTCAGCCATTTTAATTAGGGTGGCGATTATTAGAATCGTCAGCTTTTTCGCCAGGCCACGCCTTTCCTTCTTTCTTATGCTTTTCCTTTAGCATTTTCATTTTTGCTTCGGTAGCCTCATAAAAGCGAGAGATATAGCTATCATACAATTTATGTTTTTCTTCTTTGTCGGTCCTATAGCATTTCCAGGCGATTACACGGCTTTCACATTTATGGCATCGGTAATCTATTATCTGCCGCAATGTAAAACTCTTACAATAGGGGCAGCGGAAGTGTCCCTTGTTTCGCGTCGAGATTGAATCATACGGTACTTTGTTTACGTTGAGTATTTCAATCTGCCCAAATGGTGGTCCGGTGAAGGGCGCCTGCTCATAGTCGGCCTCTTTGGGTTTACTGGCACCAATCTTTTCTGCTCGATCTAAATTTATCGGCATTTACATTTCTTCTACGGTGTCAATGGAACGCAACCGGACAGATACAGTCTTACCATCTACTTTCTTAAGGTGATACCAACCTGACCACATAGGATCAGCACCTTTTTCATTTATTGTATCTACCATTTCTTCCACGAATTGATCTCTTGGAATAGGTGAAACGATATCCATCATACTGCCCATTGCCTGCACCCGCAATACATAACCCTCAACTTCTGCTTTTTTCTTAGGTGCTTCTTGTAGAGCCTTTTTCTTGCGCCTTGCCTTGGCTTTAGGCTCAGTCGGTGACTCCGCCGAGTCTGGCGTGTCGCCATACATCTCGCTTGGCATTATACTTTATCCTGGTTAATCAAATCAACGCGAGTAATATCAGTCTCACCAACAAGCCATTCGATTATCTCAAAATTCTTTTTAATCAAACGGACTAACTGCAATCTTTCAATCAACCCATTCAACTTAGATTGAGCCTGGCTCGAAGACATAAAAACAGTGTCGGCATTTAAAACATCCAAACGATTTTCCAACTCGCGTTCAAGCGCAATCACATCAACGATCTTTTTCATTTATTTTTCCTTTCATATTCTTTGCGACAACCTTCGCATAAGTATTTTCCTAACTTTTCTTCAAGAATTGTTTCTTCATTGGTGGTTCGCCCGCACATCTCGCAATAAAACTCTTGCTGAACGTATTGCTCGGATTTTTTGGGTTTATGCGGAGCAAAACCACCTAATTTTCTATTCAATAACACTCAATCTCTCCATACCCTATAAGTGAATACGTATTTACCTTCAAACCGATTCTAAAGTAAATATACCCCTATAAAAGTAGGTCTTTTACCAAAGAGTTATTTTGAAGTTTAACAAGCGCTCTTTTTTCCGCTTTTTGTATCCCCATCGCCGTATAACCAGTAAGAGCAGAGATTTCTGATAGAGTTTTTGGATCAAACCCCTCTAAACCAAACCGATAAAAAATTGTAGTCTTTTCAATTTCAGTAAGGTTGGAATTTTCAATAGCAAAATGAAGATGCTCTTTTAACTCTTCCTTTTCTTTAATATGTAAGTCAGCCGAACTTAACGATGATTGCAATTCGATGTTATCACTTCTGCCTTCTTTTGCATCATCCGAGCCGCCTACATTATCTAAACTGATTTCAAACTGCGGAATCATGTCTTTATGTTTTTTGGTTTGTCGAGCGGCACGAGTAGTAGATCGCGCGGTTCCACTTACACTGGAAAACATATTGTCTTCATTTTTTTCCTTGATGTAATCATTAATACGATTCCAAGGAATATGCACATTTCTGTTTTCATAAAGAGTTTTTAACACTTCCGCCTTGACCCAATGACGAGCATAAGTAGATGGTTTTGTGCCCTTACCTTCGCGATACTTTTCTATACCTTGAATAAGGCCATAAAGACCAGCACTCTTTAAGTCATTATATTGCATCAAATGTCGATAATCTTTTATTACATGATCAACTACCCACATATTCTCTTCGATCATCTTATCTCTTTTTGCTTTATCCAAACATCTTCTCCTTATTTTAAAACATCGCTCATTATGGTTGGCGAGGCCGGAATCGAACCGAGCTATTCCGTGTATATAAGACACGTTCCTATACCTGTATTGGAGTCTCGCCGTCTTATTTTAAAATACCGATCTGCTTTAAATGAAGCGGCTGGCCATTCTTATCAACAACCAACTCTCCATTTACAGTGCCCGACATATATGAACCACCATGACCTTTATGATGACCATTATATAAAACATTAACTACTAAGTCTTCCCCTACATAACGCTTTCTTACTTTTGGTTTCCCTGGTACATCTACTTTACGTTTACCCATTTTTTTCCTTTCGTATATAGTTGGCTGGGACGGTAGGACTCGAACCTACAACCATTTGTTTAACAGACAAACGCGCTGCCAATTGCGCCACATCCCATACTTCTCTTCATGGTAGGGCCACCGGGAATCGAACCCAGAATTTTTCTTTAGAAGAGAAAGGTTATATCCGTTTAACTATAGCCCCAATAACCTTATGTTGATTCTTTCTCACTACCAATCCCCATAGCATCGAGCCGTTGTTTTCTATCGGTTTCCGGATATCTGAACTCATTGCTCTCAAGCGCAGCCAAGCGGATTCCATTAGAATCAAATTCGGGCATCTTAGGTGGTGCTCTGTCTGCCAACACCTTCTCAAATGCGTCCCACAACTTTTGACATCTTTGATCATGCAACGTCTTAATGCCAAGGAAAGTATTTGCTATGTCATCTTCTGACATATCACCTGCAGGAGATTCTAAATACCTATGTAAAAACGTATCTATATCATCTGCTGTTGCCCACATACTCAGAATCTTGTCTTCTAAATCATGCACCGTCATTATTAAAATCCCCGCTTCCATAAAGATCTTCTATCGCTTTTATTAATAATATTCATCTGTAAAATAAACCAGGCGAAGAATAAAATAGTTATGATTAAACATTCATACATAATATAGCGCTTTCCTTACCCTTTGTCAAGCCTTTTATTACTTTTCTTTCACATTAAATAGCCCTTTATACTCCAATTCCTGCCTATTCATTCCCTGCACCGCTTTTCCTACTTCGGGATTTCTACCCAAACGAGCCTTAACTTTTATTTTAGGTGGGCTCATGCAGTTAGATCACCCGCCTCTACGCGTGTTCTGCTCTTCTTACAATAGTCCGCACTCATTTCAAACCCTATGTATTGTCTATCCAAACATTTGGCTGTCAAACAAGTGGTTCCCAAACCACTGAAAATATCCAACACCACATCATCCTTATAAGACAACATCTCTATTAGTCTCTTGGGCAACTCTACCGGAAACATGGCATTTAGCCCCATCTTTTTCTGTCGAGTCTCTGGAGCAAAATTCCATAGAGCCAAAGAGTTCTTTATGAAATCATCTTTATGAACGGTTATCTTATCTTTGTCACCTACCTTCTTTTTAGTATCTTTAGCAAATACGAGAATGTATTCAAACGGCGTAGGAAACGATGGACTACTAGGAGACATATAACTGCCCCATGCTGTGCGATTACCTATCTGATTCTTGTTCCAGACAATAGTAGTCATGGGCACATAGTTTAAATCGTAAGACATAAACTGAATAATGTCACTATGGGTTGGCACACTGCCATTGGCCTTGTCGCCTATGTTAATGCATACACGCCCGCCCGAAACCATCTTATCTTTTACCTTACCAAAGATAGACTTAAGCCATTCAAGGTATTCTTGATACGGCAGGTTGTCTTGGTATAGGTCATAAGGATTTTTATGTTTCTTATTAAACCCTAAGTTTACATTATACGGTGGACTGGTAATTAACAAATCAATAGAGTCATCATCCAGTTCTTGAACCAGTTGCTCACAATCACCACACGTTATTTCATTTATAAACCTTTTATTCACTCGATGTATCCTCGTTGATAATATTTACAGGAGTGCCGATTTCTTTGGCATGTTTAATAGTATTTTCAGTGCCACCCTTTCGATCCGGTGCTACAAAAGCATATACTATATGAGAATACTCAGCAATTTGCCGGTTGCGTGCATAATAGGCTTTGGTATACTCCCACTTAGTACTACCGTTAGGCTGTTGCCATGAAGTCCTGCATAGTGGCACTTCTGGAAGAAACTCAACTACCTTTAACCCACGTTTTCGTGCAGCCTCAGCCGCCCAAGTATCAACACCACGGGCACCGCCAGAAACAACAGTAGTATCTGCCGCCAGAGTGTTTACTAAATTCTCTATAGCCTCTTTATTTTTCCAACGTCGGCTACCAACAATTCCTATATTCATTAAAAATAACTTTCATATAATCTTAAGGTTTTATTGATGGATGCAATCTCTGCATCAAACTCTAATACTGTGCCACTATTCTCGACATCCTTATACTCTTTCCAATTGTTTTTCTTGTATTGTATATAACAGTGGTCATTCTTATAATACTTCATACGCAAATTATCACACTGTTGTGCATGTTGTAACTCATGTGACAACAAGAAAAACAAATAGATATATGGGTAATCTCTAGGATCAAAATCAAAATACTTACGAAGGTACCACCTATCAGTATCTAAATTACTTTGCCTTCTATTATGAAAGGCATTATGCAAGAAGTCATAAGACAAACAAACACGGTGATATAAGTCACCATTCTTTTTAATCTCCGAAATAAACTGTGGTGTCCATGACGTAGGATATCTTTTTAAATCTGTTATCCAATCTCTACGATGATGACCATGACAAAGTGTAAGATTCTTGTCAATGTTAATATATAGTGGTTTCTTAATCTGAGAAAATCGTTTTACTATAGCACTTTTCAATAACCCTTCATCTATTTTAAACTCAGGATATTCAGAAATATTGGTTATTATCTTCATTACAGTAACTTAAAAATGAGTTGTGGAATCACTACCGTTACAAAATAACTTACAATAATCAAGAGCATTATCATCATCCATTTGGGGTAATCATCATTAGGGTGTCTCATCGCAAATTAATATTAGTCTTGCCTCTAAAGGGCCATAAAGGACAATGATAAGATTCACAATCTTTTGGGTGACTCTCATATCCCAAACATTCTGTACAAAAGGCTTTGATAGCAAGGGATCGAGTTAACTCCACTTCCTTCAATTTGCCTGATTTTCTTCTTATTGTATGTGTGGTTCCCATAAGTTTACATAATACCTTCCTGTCAAAATGTAACATCTAACATACTATAATATACGAAATTATTAGGGTTTTGTCAAGGCTATTCGTAAGTCTAATAAAAACAAGGGGTTACACCACCTATTTTTCAGTAGTGTCTTATTATAACACCGCTGTAAAGCGTTGCAGGAGAAGGAGTTACACCACAACCCCTAGGTAGATTTAGAGTCCGTAAGTGGTTGTTTTTATTGAGGTTACGACAGCCTTTCTTCAATAAGGGGCCTATAATTCTCATTTAATTCAAACCCAAGATAATTTCTACCCATTTCTTGACATACTGAAGCCACTGTACCGCCACCCATAAAAGGATCCAAAACCACATCACCTTCTGTGGTCAACCACTTCATAAACCACTTTGGCAAATCGGGATGAAAAGGTGCAGGGTGTTTTGCTCCGGTACTTCTCAAAGTACCTGCCCCTACGAAATCCATTACAGTTGTGGGTATTTTGCCTTTAGGATTAGCCTGTATTGTCTTCCTTGGTATACTAGCGATTCCATCTTCATCGACTGTTTTGTTAAAACCTACTGGCCTGTCGTTGCCATCCTTATCTCTCATTCTCTTTAAAGAAATATCTGCATAAGGCTCTCGTACTGGGTCAACATCAGCCTTAAAAGATTCGGGTGTACTCTTGTATTCGCCCTTATTGTTTTTCTCTTTCCGCACAAAATGAAAGATGTATTCTACTCTATCGTCTAAGCGTCTAGGTGCCGAACCAGATGGTAAACCATTTAACTTAGACCAAATGTATCTATCATGTAAACATAATCCTGTTTCTTTTTCTATCCTACACACCAACTCAAAGACATAAATACTTCTCTTTTTCTTAAAAACCTTATCACCTATGTTTAGAATAAAACTACCCGTAGGTTTTAGGAATCTAGCAGCCTCATGGAATAGAGGCAAAAACCAATCAACATAGTTGTCCGTATGGAAGGTGTTTACCTTTTCGCCATAAGACAAAGTGTCTGCATAAGGTGGAGATGTAACTACGAGGTCTACAAAATCATCTGGCAACTGCTTAGATAAATCCATACAATCACCATAATAAATTTCATTTACTTTCAATTAATTAGACTCCTGTAGAAGGCCATAAAAATTTTTAGGGGTAGAATGATAATCTCCATAAATAATATTGCTTCCATCAGTATGTTTATTTATTGTAAGTGTAGAATAACTATCACTCTGGCCAGTACCAGTTACCCACTTAGAACCCGTCCTTTTAAGAGATATAAGTGTTGCCATAGATGATTTGACTTTACTTCCATCAATGGCAAAAACTAGAAGAAGATGAGTATCAGCCTTCTTATTGTTGGTAACGGTAGCCTTATTTCCTGTCCAAGAGGTATTAACCACACCATACTTCTTCACATTATACTTACTATATGAATCATAATTAGTTAACATAGTTTTGACTTTTTGTTCGACATGAAGACCTTCATAAACCCAATCATGGCCAGTTTTGTCAACTGATTTTAAGGGTATATCGTTTTCTTCACAAACTTCTACGATAGCCTGTGTCACCAAATATTGAAAAAGTTTGGTACAAGTTTGTGTCCTTTGACGAGAATCAATATCTTTAAACATATGTTCAAAGCCAGCGCGGCCAAAAATACTTTCGATTTGTAACATTTTCTTGTCTATTCTAGACTTAATGTCACCCCACACTACAGTTAACTCTGCAGCGAGTTTTTGTTGAAGATTCATACTTATCCTTTGAAAAGTGAACTTCTTAATTTCTATACTATAATATAGGGAATAATTAGAGGTTTGTCAAGGCTTTTTTAATCTTTTTTTAACACCTTAAGTCCTTGTTTTTACTGAGATTAGGCGTCAGTTTTAGGTAAAAGAAAGATATTTCCATTCGCATATCGGTATGGTTTGTCAAATTCTTGGTCCCACACAGCCATATCAGTGCCGGTGTATTCCCACAATTTTTCTTCTCTCTTAATATAACCAAACCAATCGTATTTGTCAAGGTTATCTTTTACATAGGTGTCCAACTCGTTATGATAGCGGGTTCCCCAAGTAACGAAAAAGGAGTTTGATTCGTTAGTGATTTTGTCCAAAATGCGAATAGCCTTTTGGTCATCAATATCGGGGTTATCATAATCTTCTTTGCCTATGTGTTCTACAGTAGAAAGACATAAAACATCGCGGCCTGTAAAGTCGCAGGTTTCGGCATCAACAGCCTGAACATCGCCCGCCGGATGATCATCAGCAAACAAATCAATAATATGGTGCTCACAATAACCATAGTGCGGCATAACTGCGCCAATCTCTGTAAGACTTCCATGTCCTACCGCATCCATGTATCGAATACCTAATGCAAGTTCAATGCATCTTTCGTTAATCATCGTAGTGTTTACGGGGTCATCAATATACTCATCAAGCGTCAGTTCTTTCTGTATCATTAACCAATATCCTTGTTTTAAGGTTTTCTCCACTTATTCTCACTACTGGAATTTCTTCTTCATTACCATAGGTTGTCGCTGCGTAAGCGCGATCTGCTCCCAGTAATTTTATATTAATGCCTTCTACAGTAAAACTAAACTTTCCGTGTGTCCAAGATAAAGAATTAATTCCACCATCAACTCCCTTAACATTTTCTCTTTCACCAGGCCAGCGAATCGTCCTTTTGCCCGATTCTCTCACCGCTATAGTATCTCCATTTAAAGTTACGGGGCGATTGTGGGGAGTATCCAAAGACCAGTTTTTTCTATGCCTCCATATCCACCACCAATCCCATTTAGATTCTGTAAAGAAATGATTTCTTGGGCGACGCCACTTAAAGGGCTTTTTCATTACATGCTTGTAAGATGGCATTCCACTACCTCTTACTATCCAATCTTTACCATGCGCTATCATTATTTCATTACAATGTGGATGTTGGTGTAAAGCAAAGGAGTTTATGCGATGGTGTTGTATAACTAACCATAAACCGTTACGAGTAATTGTCATATCGTCATAGGTGAAATGTCCTTCTTCATCAGTAGGAATAACTTTTTCATACCATCCATCACCAATCACCGCCATCACACCGTCAGTATCAGATATGCGTTGTTGCCATTGTTTTACTCGCGCAACATTATCTTTAATACGTTGGTAACTATTCTTTAAAACTTCATTGTCGTTTTTACCATACCATTCATTAAATAAATTTTCTGATCTATCAAAACAATCTGTTACATATTTAGAATAATGCCCGCCCTCAACAAAAGCGCCATCCTTAGTTACTTTCTGCAGTGCCTTATCTAAAGTAAGAATATTTTTTTCATCTACTTTATTTAAGACAGCATCTAAACAGCACTGACCCACATAGTGAGATATACTTTTATTAGAGCAAAATGGCATTGTAGAATATAGCTTTTTATATTCTTTCCAATACGACTCAAGTTCCTTATGATAAGTACCATAATCACCAGATAGTTGACAAGCTATTTCCATAGCCAGTCGGTGTGACCAAATGGCATTCCAGTGTATTCTCCAAAACCCATATTTTCTGGGAAGCCATTGTTCAAAAGGAGCTAAGCTGCCTACACTTATTTCTTTCTTGGAAAGTTTATGATAAGTATTTGCTACTTCTGCTGTTGATTTTGCCATTGTCTTTCTCCCACAAAAAAAAGGGCAGCGGCCCGAAAGCCGCTACCCTTCTAAGTAAGGTTATTACCTTATATCTTCTCCGCTACTCTCTTATTAGTTGCTAGCCGGAGAACCAATCACGTTAAGATCAACGACATTGATGTTCCCGTAATACTCGGGACGAACCATCTGGTTAGCATAACGTGTCATCGCACCCTTGCGAGGCGTGAAGTCGTTCGGCTCAAAGATGGTCGGAGTGAACACCAGCGGCACATAAGGAGCGTATACAAAACCCGCATCCAAGAAGCCAGCGCCCTTGTAACCCACAAGAATTCTATTCACGGGGAAGTAAGGATCCTTATAGACCGTGAATCTATTGGTGAGAGTACCAATCTTTTCAACACCGAGCGAATACTGAACCTCAGTAGGATCGAACGTCGCATTCGGTTTGAAGTAAGCGATAGCTTCGATAATCGTAGCTACGTCAGGAGAAGTAACAAGCCAGTTGGCGCCACTTCTCAAGTTACGCTTGTGGATTTCATTGGAAACAGTAATAATCGTTTCCGCTAACGTCTGATACCAATCCTGCTGAGTGCCAGTAAAACCAACATTCGTGGAATAACCACCAGGAGAAGCAACAGTATTAATAGTATCACCAGAGGCGGTGACATAACGACCAACACTACGCGACCATGCCGCCTTAACAGCAGCGCCACTCAGAAGTTCCGAAAGAATTTCACGGTCAACTTCTGTCGCAATAATGTCAGAAAGAATCGTTGTAAGTTCAACTTCAGCATCAATCGCGTGATACGCATTGATATCTTGAGCCAACTCAGGTGTCCAAGTGGCTTTGAGCTTACGAGTATTCGCCATAACAGGAACACTGGAAACAGCGATATTGATTTCAGGAATCGCGCTCGTCGATTCAAAATCGCCCAACTGGTTATCCGAAGGATTATCAGTAAGGTTCGTGCGGGCAGGACCAACCAAAACAGCAGCGGTCATGGAACCATCGTTACCCCAAGTACTATCTGGACCCCAAGGCGAAGCAGCACCACACTTGTTAGAATAAATCTGAATCTTAGCGGCGGTAAGAACCGTCAGCGTCGGATCAGTATGAGCAAACCACTGAGTACCCGAAATAGATTCAAGAGCCCGAAGGCCACGGAAAGTTTCACCCTTATTACCAGTCTCAGCTTCACCCGATGTGGCCAAACGAATTTCCATCAAAGCACCAAGATCAGTAGCCGCCGAGCTAGACAATGCAAAGTCATAACCCGAAACAGTTACGTTACCCAGAACTTCTGAAGTCGTGGTAACACCAGAGAAGGTAGGAGCAGCATTCGTAAGAATGAAGTTTCTACGCGAGTAGCCAATACCGGCGAAGTTATAAAAACCACCCGAAGCTGATTGAGCACCAACACCCGACAACTGCTTGTTGCGATTCGGGCCAGCATCAGTAAGGTTACCATAAACACTACCACCAGCGGTACCACCACTCTTATTACGATCATACTTAAAGTCGAGGAAGAATAACAATCCAGAAGGCAACGACATCGGCTGCACAGCAACCAACTCCGAAGCCAGCAACTGACCAAACACTCTCCGTACCAGCGGGAAAGCAATCTTGTTATAGCCAGCGACGCTCTGAGTTCCACTTTCCTCAGTTAACATCTGATTGCGAAGCTCGACAGCCTGGTTTTCCAACAACTGAGCGACAACTTGCGACTTTTCGTCGTCAAGCTTCTTCAGCAGGCCGGTTCGACTCCACTTTTCCATAATTGTCTGCAGCTTAGCATTCCGATTAACGGGATTATACTCTGCAGTCATTTGTTCAACAATATTTGCCATTATCTAAATCTCCCAATTAGATTTATAGACCAGCCAACTCAGCCATACGATCATACTGACCGTCCTGAGACTGCTTTTGCTCTTCAGAAATAACACTCTGAACATTGGGTCTTGCCACACGCTGCTTTTTGACCGACCGATTTGCAGCGGTGTAGCCTTCAGTCAACGCCCTATGAGTTCTCTTAACTTCACCAACAGTGCGAGCCTTATCAAAATGCTCAACAACTCTTTCCTTCTCACCCTTCGTCAGACTAACCTTACGCATCAGATCAGATGCAGCAGCCAAACGAGCATTGAAAAGATTAACCTCATCAATTCTCTTCTTCAAGAAAGTAAGAGCCTTTTCGTATCTGCGATTTTCCTTACGCAGCTGACGATTTTCTTTAACGGTAGCTTCATACTTCTCACTTTCGTCAACGTCTTCGTCTTCGTCGTCGTCAACGTCGATGTCAACATCAACATCGGCATCTTCTTCGTCTTCGTCTTCAATGATTTCAAGGACTTCATCAATATCTTCGTCCTCGTCGTCATCGACATCAATGTCAACATCAATGTCAGCTTCTTCTTCATCATCATCTTCAAGAGCCGCTTCGACGTCCTCATTTTCATCTTCGTCATCACCTTCATAATCGCGATGACTGCGGGATTCATCTCCCTTATTACCACCGTACTCATCATCCTCATCCAGACCAGCTTCGACGATCGCGGGACCATCACCTTCATCAGTAAGGTCGTCGCCATCTAACTTTTCTTGACCGGAGGGATCATATTGAACATTAAGATCGGCGCCCTTGGGGTTGCCAGTCTCTTCAATCTTTTCACCGATAGCCTCTGAGACGGCTGCCTTCAGGTTCGTACTCATTGCATCTACCAAAACACTCTTGGCATTTTCATAAGCAGCTTCCTTCATGGCCTCAGCCTGCTCAACGGCTTCCTGTACAATGTCTTTTGCCATGTTACAGTTCTCCATTAAATTGAATTAGAAATTTTATTTTTATTAGCATAAGCCAACTAAAATAAATATGGTTTATATTCTGCAAAATACACAATACGCTAATGTAACTCGGTACCGTCTATTGCTTTTCTTCTTCTTTTCTTCGCCTTTTTAATTTCGGAAGGTTTTTTATAATACTCACGATTTCTTAACTCTAGAAAAAACCCATCTCGTTTTAATTTTCTTTTTAGTAACCTTAATGCGTGTTCTAGATCCTCTGGTTTTTTAACTTCTACACTTACGCACCTCTTACAACCTTCTTTGTTCATTCAAACCTTCTTTCATTAATCTTTCTCTATTCTAGATGGAACTCCATACTTATCATATTGCGCCCAGGCTAATGCCCAAGGATTTGTTTTCTTTCTTTTACCAGTCTTCTTATCTACATATGTTTTAGGTATTTTATCTTTACCCTTCTTTTGAGCCATATGTTTTTTGATACCTTTTACTTGGTGCTCTCTATCGGGGGGCGAAACCTCTAAAGCTTGTGATAGTTTCATTAGCTTTTGACTGTATATTGAGCGGCTTGTTGTTGCGCTGCTTTTTTAGTCTCACCTGCTGCTTGTTTCAAGAAAGACCCGATGCCGTTGCCCTTTTCTTTCTTCTTATCATCATCCATTTTATCAAGAGCAACATCTTCATATTGTTTGGCCTGAGATTTAGCAGCGGCAACACCTTGTGATGCTGCTTGTGTAGCTACTTGTTTAAAGAAACCAGATTTCTTTTTATCATCATCGGCGTCATCGCCATTGTCGCCATTATCAGCCTCCGGATCTTTCTCACGGGATTTGGCAGCTTGTTCTCTTTCTTTTGCTGCCTGATCTCTTTCTCTTTCTTTATCTTTTCGATCCTGTTCTCTTTCTTTTTGTTTTGCTGCTGCATTTTTTTGTGCAGTTCTCTTTGCAGCCATGTCACC
>PVBE010164468.1_pt1 | contig 14025 bp, 11 predicted proteins | sample 1631181 | NCBI WGS metagenome assembly PVBE01 (sample SAMN08397723, study PRJNA350692) | Marine metagenome, whole genome shotgun sequencing project. | isolation source: water | place: Pacific Ocean | collected 2012-04 | reverse complement strand
GAACCCGAAGATCCTCACTGTAGCTGCGCGACATCAAACCCTCCTTCGAATCAAAAGATCAAATCGAAGGAAAGCGAATCACATCCCAAACTAAATGGGAATCCCCGAATTACGACTCTGTGTTCATTGAAAATGCTCTAGACTCGTTCAAGTTTTGACGGAAGCGTATCCCGGGTTATTCACCCTGCCCGCTCATCCCGGTAAATAGTGCGATATCATACTAATAATAGTACGATATCGTACTAATTTGATGATGGCACCGCCGCGCACTGGCTGCCTTTTCAGCACGCATCCTAAACCACACGGTCGGGAGCGAGAGAATTTCCGATCCCGATTCAATATGATCGGAAAACGCGCTATTCGCCGTTCGGAATTTCCGCCAGCGCCGCCTCGATGCCGGCGCCGACATCGGCATTGATGCCATGTTGGCGCACGGCGGCGCCCAACACGGCGATTGCCGCGACGGCGTAAACCGGCTCGGCCACCGGACCCATATGGCCGATGCGGATCAGCTTGTCGTAGGTCTCCTTGAGGCCGGCCGAGAGCATCACACCAAATGTTTGCCGCGCCGCGGAGATGATTTGCTCGGTCGTCAAATTGCCGGGGATGGTGACCGCCGTGGTGCTCGGCGCGGCGATCGATTCGCGCGCCGGCCACAGCTCAAGCCCCATCGCCTTGATGCTGGCCCGGCACGCCCGCGCCGTCAGGTCATGGCGCCGCCACACGGTTTCCGGCCCTTCCTGCAAATATTGATCGAACGCGGCATCGAGGCCGTGCACTTCCGACACCGAGGGCGTGAACGGAAACCCTTCCTCCTTGCGCCACGCATTCTTCCAGTCGAGCAGGCTGAGAACCGATGCCCGGGGCGCGGTCTCGTTGCTCTCCATATGAGCCCAGGCCGCCTCGGTGACATCGAGGACGGACAGCGCCGGCGATCCGCCGAGGCATTTCCCCGGTCCGGTGATGAATATATCCGTAGCAGCATCAATCGGGTGAACATCCATGCCGGCAAACGAGGAAACGGCGTCGACCAGAAAGAGCGCGCCATGCGCCTTGACCACCGCGCCGATCTCGTTGATCGGATTGAGGGTGCCTGACGGCGTATCGTGATGAACGGCGGAGACGATCGTAACATCCGGGTTGGCGCTGAGCGCGTCCGCCACCTGCCCGGGATCGATGGCCTCGTTGTAGGCCACTTCCACTTCCTCCAACCGCTTGCAATAACGCGCCGCCCAATAGCCGAAGCCCTTGCCATAGACTCCGGAAGCCAGATTGAGCACGACATCGTCGGGCGATATCAGCGATGCCGCCGCCGCCTCGATCGCCGCCGCCGGCTCGACCTGCAATATCAGCGCCGGGCGATCGCTCTTGAGCGCCCGGCCGGCCTTGATGCTGACCCGTTCATAGAAATCTAGAAAATAGGGATCGTAATGATAGGGAACGGGCCGCGACAACGCTTCCTGAACGCGCGGATAGATCGTCACCGGGCCGGACGTCAAGGTCATGGCAGGCGCCTTGATGGGTGAATTTTCCATGCGCGGGTTCCTCTTCTGTGCCGGGCGCCAATATACCGTGCATCACGGCGCCGGGTAAGCCATTATCCCACCCGATCAAGGCGAATTTGTTGCCATGTTCCGCAAAGCATTTTTTCTCATCGCGCTGATGGCGCTGGCCATGGCACCGCGCGCCGGCCTGGCGATCGAGCCATCCGGGCCGAGCGCACCGGTGCGGCTTGAGATCGTCAACGCGACGGCGGCGCCGCGCCTGCTGTGTCGGCTCGTGCTGGCCCATTTCGTGACCCAGGATCTGGCGCCGATCGGCGCCGGCGATGAAGCCGTCATCGAGCTCCGGCGCGATGCCGATGACGGCACGTTGATTTACCGGCATGGCGGCGGGCGGCGCATGGCGGTGGAAAACATTCTCTGCGGAATCGCCGGCAATTGGTCGGCGACGCGAAACGATCTGAGCATTGCCGAACTGCGCGCCGGGCGGCGCGCCAACTTAATAATTATCTGCGATCAGGCGAAAGCGCTTTCGTGCACTGTTCGCGGGGCGGCGCAATGAGCCGGCCCAACGGCTATTCGGGGTTATTCGGCGGCGCGTGCCTGATCCAACGCGCCGACCGGATGATGAATGATTTCGGTTCCCAAGACGGTCATGAATTCGCGCATGAAAGCGGCAAGCGCCGTCCACCCCTCGGCGGTCACCAGCAAGCCGTCGCGAAGCGCATCTTTCGGGCCGATCTTGACATAGGTTGCTTCGGTTAAAGCGACCTCCGGTTCAACGGTGAACAATCCGGACACCTTCTTTCCGGCGATGATTTCGGGCACCGAAATCAGCACCTGAAGCCCGTGGCAAATCGAGGCGATCGATTTTTCGTCGCGGTGAAACTCTCTCAGAATTTCGCGGGTGCGGGGGTAGGTGCGGATATATTCAGGTCCGCGTCCGCCGGCCACATAGACCGCGTCATAGTCGGCGGTATCGACGGCATCGAAGTCCTTGCTGATTTCGACATAATGCCCGCGATGTTCGCTCCACGTCATCAGATCCGGGCCGAAATCATGCACGCTCGTGGCCAGCCGATAACCGGCCTTGGTTTCCGAGCAGACGATATCGACGCGATGCCCGACCGCCTCGAAAGCCTGCTGGAACACAAGAATTTCATATTCCTCACTAAATTCCCCGACCAGCATCAGAATATTCTTCGCCGACATGATGAAATCTCCCTGACAAGTGATAAACCGAAAAGCAATTTATCCATCATTTGCTGTAAACCGATATCAATCAACCCCATCCCGGGCATGTCAAATTGTCCGCGGCGGCGCTGGGGATTGACATGAAATTCAAACAAGTGTTTGGTCAAAGCACAGGCCAGCAGGGGCCGCAAACAGCAATAATTGGAGAGCGTCGGGATGTTGTCCGTTCCCAAGCAGGAATTGAATGGCCAGTTCGCCATGTTGCCGATGGACGATGTGCATTTCGGCTCGGGCAGCGTTGACAAGCTGGGCGCCGCGCTTGAGCAAAATGGCGTCGAGCGGGCGGTGATCATCACCGGCAACAGCCTGGCGCAAAAGACCAATCTGGTGGCGCGGGTGGAAGCCGCCGCCGGCGGTCGCACGGCCGGGGTATTCTCCGCGACCAGCCAGCATGTGCCGCGCGAGAGCGTCATTGCGGCGGCGGATTTTGCGCGCTCCAAAAATGCCGACGCCATCATCAGCTTCGGCGGCGGCACCCCCAACGATACCGCCAAGGCGGTGACCATTTGCATCGCCGAGGGCATCACCGAGCCTGGCGGGCTCGATGCGGTGCGTATCAAGTTCGAATATCCCGACAAGCTCGAAATCCCTTCCCTGTCGACCGATCCGCTGCCAATGTTCGGTATTCCCACCACTCTCTCGGGCGGGGAATTCACCTTTTTTGTCGGCGTCACGGATCGCGAACGCAAGGTCAAGGACCTCTATCTCGACAAGCGTATCACCGCCAAGAGCGTGTTTCTCGACCCCGATCTGACCCTCGCCACGCCGGAGCGCCTGTGGCTCGGCACCGGCATGCGCGCGGTCGATCATTGTATCGAGGCGATGTATTCCGCGACCCGTCAACCGTTTACCGACGCGTTGGCCTATCGCGCCCTCAACATGCTGGTGCGCTATTTGCGTGAGACCAAGGCGGATCCGAGCGATCTGGCGGCGCGCGGCCAATGCATGGTGGCGGCCTGGATGTCGGTGTGCGGCCTGGGCAGCGTGGCGCTCGGCCTCAGCCACGGCATCGGCCACCAATTGGGCGCGCACTGCGACGTGCCGCATGGCGAGACGTCGGCGGTGATGTTGCGCAACGTCATGACCTTTAACCGCAAGGAGACGCTGGCGCAGCAGGCCTGGGTGGCCGAGGCGATGGGTGTGGATATCGGCGCCATGAGCGAGGCCGAGGCCGCCACCGCCGCTTCGGACGAAGTTCTCAAGCTGGTGCGGGACGATCTCGATCTGCCGTGGCGGTTGCGCGATGTCGGCGTGAACGAAGAGGATTTCGACGGCATCGCCAAGGACGCGCTGGAGGATTTGATCGTCGCCTCCAACCCGCGCAAAGTCGAATCCAGGGACCAGGTCATCGAGCTTCTCAAAGGCGCGTGGTAAGCACGGCCAGTCAAATACCAAGAAACAGGGAGAGCAAGTATGAGCTACCGCATTGCCGTCGATACCGGCGGCACCTTTACCGATGTCGTCGTCGCCGATGCGGACGGCCGCTTGACGGTCGGCAAGGCGCTGACCACGCCAGAGCGCACCTATGACGGCTTTTCCGGCGCGCTCGCCAATGCGGCGGATATCATCGGCGTGCCGGTCGAAAATCTCCTGAGCGCCGGCGAAGTTCTGATTTACGGCACCACGCGGGCGACCAATTCGATCATCGAGAACAAGACCGCCAAGACCGCCCTGCTGGTAACGCAAGGTTTTCCCGATACCCTGCTCTACCGCCAGGGCGGCAAGCGCGAGCCGCTCAATCTGGCGATGGAATTTCCGCCGCCTTACGTGCCGCGCCGTCTCACCTTCGAGATTCCCGAGCGCATCAATGCCGAGGGCGGCGTCGAGACGGCGCTCGACGAGGCGGTGGCGCGCGCCGTCATCGAGGGCCTGCCATTGATGAATATCGAGACGGTTGCGGTCAGCCTGTTATGGTCGATAGTCAATCCCGACCATGAAACGCGTCTCGGCGAGATGATCGCGGAAATCATGCCGGGCATTCCCTATACGCTGTCGCACCGGCTCAATCCGATCATCCGCGAATATCCGCGCACCTCCTCGACCGCCATCGACGCGTCGCTGAAGCCCTTGATGCAGAGCCATCTTTCCGAATTCGAGAGCGATCTGCGAGGCACCAACTATCAGGGCGAGATCCTGGTGAGCGCGTGTTCCGGCGGCGTGATGCATGTCGAGGACGTCGTCGAGAAGCCGATCTATACGGTGAAATCGGGGCCGGCCATGGCGCCCCTGGCCGGCATCGCCTATGCCGAGGCCGAGGGTGAGGGCAATGACGTCATCATCGTCGATACCGGCGGCACCACCTTCGATGTCAGCCTGGTGCGCGCCGGGCAGATCAAGTTCACCCGCGAGACCTGGATGCTCGGCGAGTGGATCGGCCACAATCTGGGTCTTTCCTCGGTCGATGTCAGGAGCGTCGGCGCCGGCGGCGGCTCCATCGCCTGGATCGATTCGGGCGGCTTGTTGCGCGTCGGCCCGCAAAGCGCCGGCGCCGTTCCGGGCCCGACCTGCTATGGCCAGGGTGGCGCCGAGGCGACGGTCACCGATGCCGCCGTGGTGCTCGGCTATATCGATCCCGACTTCTTCCTCGGCGGGCGCATGGCGCTCGATGTGGCGGCGGCCAAGCGCGCCATCGGCGCCATTGCCGAGCAGAGCCAGATGAGCGCCGAGCAGGCGGCCTTCGCCATCATCACCATCGCCGGCGAACAGATGATCAAGGCGATCCAGGAAATCACCGTGCAGGACGGCGTCAATCCGGCCGAGAGCATTCTCGTCGCCGGCGGCGGCGCCGCCGGCCTCAACATCCTGCCCATAGCCAAGGCGCTGGGCTGCGCCAAGGTGCTGGTGCCGCGCACCGCCGGGGCGCTGAGCGCCTGCGGCGGGCAATATTCCAATATCGCCGCCGAATTCAGCGCCAGCCAATATGCCCATTCGGGCAATTTTGATTTCGTCGGGGTGGAACGTGCGCTCGGCGGTATCCGCCGCCAGATCGCCGAATTCAGCGACCAGCTGCGCGGCCGCGGCATCGACAGATTCGAGAGCGAATTTTTCGTCGAGGCGCGCTACATCAATCAGCAGTGGGAAATGGAATTCGCCATGCCGCTGGAGAAGATCGAAAGTGAAGCCGATGTCGAGGCGCTGGTGAACCAGTTCCACGACGTGCATTTTCGCCGCTATGCCGTCAAGGAAGAAGGCGGCGCCATCGAATGCGTCAATTGGAAGGGCCGGCTGACCGCCATCCTCGACAAGCCGACACTGCCGCGCGAAGCCGCCGGCGACGGCACGGCGCCCACGGCCAAGCGCATTTCCAAAACCCATTTCGGCGGCGGCGAGGCCGTCGATGCGCCGGTCTATGTCGGCACCGATCTCAGCCCCGGCGCCGAGATCGCCGGGCCGGCGATCATCGAGGAGCCGACGACGACCATCGTGGTCTATCCGGGCGCCACGGCGCGGGTGACGGAGCGGCGCAACTATGTGCTGGAAACCGAACCCGAGAGAAGCGCGTAAGGGAGCATATGATGGCGAATTCCGAAGCAAAATCCGGGACCGGCCCCAAGCCGAGCCACGACAACCGTTTTGATCCCGTGCTGCTGGCGGTGATGGCCAACCGCATGGAAGCGGTGTGCCGGGAAATGACCAACACCATGCTGCTGGCGGCGCGCTCGTCGGTGATCGGCATGGCGCGCGATTTCTCCTGCGCGGTGATCACTTCCGAGAACGAGATCCTGGCGGTGGCGGAAGGTTTTCCGATCCACGTCTGGGGCATGAACATCCAGACCGAATCGATGTGCGATCTGCATCCGGACTTCAAGCAAGGCGACGCCTTCCTGCACAACGACCCCTATCTCGGCAACACCCATGCCGCCGATCACACCATCATCGTGCCGGTCTTTTTCGACGGCGAGCATATGTTTTCGGTCGCCGTCAAGGCGCATCAGGCGGATATCGGCAACAGCCTGCCGACCACCTATATGGCGCCGGCGGCCGATGTCTATCACGAAGGGGCGCTGATTTTCCCCTGCGTCAAGGTGCAGGATGATTACGCCGATATCGACGACATCATCCGCATGTGCAAGCGCCGCATCCGGGTGCCGGACCAATGGTATGGCGATTATCTCGCCGCCGTCGGCGCGGCCCGCATCGGCGAACGCAACCTCAAGGCATTCGCCGAAAAATACGGCATGGAGACGGTGCGCGATTTCGTCCGCGAATGGTTCGACTATTCCGAACGGCGCTGCATCGACGCCATCAGAAAATTGCCCAAGGGGCTGCTTCGCGGCCAGCAAACCCACGATCCGATGGAGCCCTGGGTGCCGGAAGGCATACCGGTCGGGCTGACCATCGATATCGACCCGGACGCGGCCAAGGTGACGGTCGATCTGCGCGACAATATCGACTGTATCCCGGCCGGCCTCAACCTGACCGAGAGCACCTCGACGATGGCGGCGGCGCAGGGAATCCTGACCTGTCTGGGCGAGGATCTGCCGCCCAATTCGGGCAGCCTCAGGCGAATCGATGTGCTGCTGCGCGAGAATTGCGTCGTCGGCATACCGAAGTTTCCGCATAGCTGCTCGGTGGCGACGACCAACCTGACGGATCTGATCGTCAACGTCACCCAGTCCGCCTTCGCCGAACTCGGCGACGGGCACGGCTATGCGCATGGCAATTATTGCAACTCGGCCGCCGCCGGCGTCGCCTCGGGCACCGATTGGCGGCGCGGCGGCGAGGCCTATATCAATCAGATGTTCATGATGGGCGGCGGCGGCGGCGCCTCGGCGAAATGCGACGGCATGCATTATCTCTTCGTGCCCGTGGCCGCCGGCCTCTTGTACCGCGACAGCATCGAGATCAACGAGCAGCGCTTTCCGATCAAGATCGATTCGATGGGCATCAGCACCGATTCCATGGGCCATGGCCGGCGCCGCGGCGGGCCGGCGACGCAGGTGATCATGGGGCCGCGCAAGGACGAGATGAAGATTCTCCATGTCTGCAACGGCCTCGCCAGCGCGCCCAAGGGCGTGCGCGGCGGCAGCGGCTCGAAATTTGGCGGCAATGTCAAAATCGCCAAGGACGGCACCGAGACCAAATATCCCGCCGTGATGGTCTGCGAGCTTGCCGAAGGCGACAGGCTGCGCGCCAACGATCAGGGCGGCGGCGGTTACGGCGATCCGCTCGAGCGCGAGATCGAACGCGTCTTGAACGATGTCGCCGAGCGTTATGTCTCGTCCGAGACCGCGCGCGATATCTATGGCGTGGTGATCGTCGGCGAGGTCGCCGATGACAGCCTGGCGGTGGACGGCGCGGCGACCGAAGCGCTGCGCGCCGAAATGCGCGCCTGACGGCTAGGCTTGACGGGAGCGTATCCGGCGAGCCGCGGATGCCGCTCCGGCCCCCACCCCATGATTGGCGGAACCCACAAAGATTCATCCAAGCGGAACCACACACCCGGAATGCGTCTCTTGCATTCCGGCAAGCGTGACTGCGCGCCCGAGTTAATACGAGGTAGCCAAGGGGGCGGACGCCCCCGCCCGGCGCTTGAGGGGCCAACTAAAGAGAGCGCCCGGATGCCTCTCTGCCCTTCGCCCAGAACGCTCCGGAACCGAGAAAGATTCTCGCAAACGGCACAAGCCTCCGGCGTCCGAGCAGCGCGCTTCGCGCGCTATTTCCCCCTTCTTCCCAACCCTTCTTCCCCACAGGTTACGCCATGGGGAAGAAAGGCTTATTCGGTAATTTCCTTAATCCGCTCCAGCGGCCAGGCTTATCTCGTCTTCGAGCAGATCGTCGAGCGCCGTGGCGCCCCAGCCCTCAGCTCGTTTCTTCCAATACATATCGCCGAGCTTGCCGGTGGTGAGGCCCGGTGCGCCGTTGCCGACGGGCTTGTCGTTGATCGTCGTCACGGCGATGACGCCGCCGCCGGTCGACGAGATAAACACCTCGCCGGCCTGGCGCAGATCCTCTTCCGTCATGTTCACCGCCTCGGCTTGCAGGCCGGCTTCGGCGCACAGCTCGAAGACGCATTGGCGGGTGATGCCTTCGAGCAGATTGTCGCCCGGCGTCAGCACCTTGCCGTCGCGGATGATCCACACATTGAAGCCCGGCCCCTCGGTGATGTAGCCGTCGGTCGAGAGCAGCACCGGGGCGTCGGCGCCGGCGTCGGAGGCTTCGAACTGGGCGCGCGTCAAATCCATGCGGTTGAAATTCTTGACGCGCTGGTTGATCGCCACGTCGGGCGCGCGCCTGGTATCGGCGATCCAGATATGGGCGCCGGTGTTGATGCGCTCCTTGGGCACGATCCAGTAATAGGGCACCGAGTAGGCGATGAACCCGTTTTCCGCATCCTTGGGATGGCCGAAGGCGGCACCGCCGGCAAAGCGCCCGCGCGTGCACAGAATAAAGACCACGGCATGGTCCATTCCGGAGCGCCGCACGCATTCCGCCATGATGGTGCGCATTTCATCGTCCGAATGGGGCGGCTGCACGCGGATATACTCGCAGGAACGCTGAAACCGCTCCATATGATCATCGAGCTTGAAAAACGCCCCATCCCAGGCGGATATGGCGTCGAACACCACATCGCTCTTGGTGAAGGCCGGATCGAGAATCGGAATCACCGCTTCGTCCACCGGCAGATATTTTCCCTGGCAATAGGCGATGCCTTTCGATTCGCTCATGACTCCGTCCTCCGTTTGCTTGCCCGCCGCTTGGCGCGAAAATCCCAGATCGAGGCCACTACTAACCCAACAAAACCGATAATCTCCAAGGCAAAAGAATAGCTGCCGTAGAACACCCAAAGCAACAGCCCGGCCGCCGCGATCGACAGCAAGAGCGGCCCCGGATTGCGGTGGCGGCGAAAGGTGAACGCGGTGCCGGCGACCGCCACCACCAGCAGGGCGGTGATGACCTTGACGAAGACGCCTTCGTTGATCTCGACGCTGACGCCGACCACGGAGAGCAGCGCGACCGCCGTCATGGTGCCGTAGCAGGTCGCCACGGCCAACAGGCTGGTCGCCGAGCCGAGCCAGGAGAGGCGCTCCGGGGGTGGCGCTTTTGTTTCTGCCATGGCGCAATGAAACAGCGCCGGCGCGTCGCGTGCAAGCCGAATTATGGCGCTTGAATGAAAGCAGCCGGTTGGCGATGATTGGCGTCGGGAACAAATCAAGGGAGGTGGATCATGGCGGTGGACGAAAAGGCGCTGGCGGCGTGGCTCGGCGATTCGATCATGGCGCGGCGCGGCGTCGGGCGGGACGCGGTGGGCGAGACACATCATCTGACGGAAGAGATGCAGGGCACCTATCATTACACCATGGGCCCCTATTCGGACCCGGTGATGACGGTCAAGCCCGGCGATAGCGTCGTGGTCGAGACGCGCGACGCCTTCGAGGGCAAGCTCACCAGCGAGAGCGACAAGCCGAGCGAGAAGCTGCGCCTGCCTTTCGTCAATCCGCAGAACGGGCCGATCATGATCGAGGGCGCCGAGATGGGCGACGCGCTCGCCGTCTATATCGCCTCCATGCATCCGCGCGGCGACGACCCGCACGGCATGGTCGCCATGATCCCCGAATTCGGCGCCCTCACCGGCACCACCTATACCGCCACCCTCAACGATCCGCTGCCCGAGAAGGTGCGCCGCGTCAATATCGACGAGGACAACGTCTATTGGTCGAAGCGCGTGACGCTGCCCTACAAGCCGCATATCGGAACGCTGAGCTGCTCGCCCGAGATCGATTCGATCAATTCGCTGACGCCCGACAATCACGGCGGCAACATGGATCTGCCCGACATGGGGCCGGGCACGGTGACCTATCTGCCGGTGCGCTCGCCCGGCGCCAGGCTCTTTATCGGCGACGCCCATGCCTGCCAGGGCGACGGCGAGGTGTGCGGCACGGCGGTCGAATATTCCTCGACCACCACCATCAAGGTCGATGTCATCAAGGGCTGGACGCTCGACTGGCCGCGCCTGGAAACCCACGACATGATCCTCGGCATCGGCAGCGCGCGCCCGCTGGAAGACGCCACCCGCATCGCCTACCGCGAGCTGATCCGCTGGATGGAGGCCGATTACGGCTTCGACAAATGGGACGCCTACATGATGCTCAGCCAATGCGGCATCGTGCGGCTGGGCAATTTCGTCGATCCTAAATATTCGGTGGCGGCGGGGATTCGGAAGAAGTTCCTGAACGACTAAGCCCCTCTTCCCCATGGCGTAACCTGTGGGGAAGAGGCGGAGTCTGACGGAACCCACAAAGATTCAACCAAGCGGAACCACACACCCGGAATGCGTCTCTTGCATTCCGGCTGCGCGACTGAGCGCCCGAGTTAATACGAGGTAAGCCAAGGGAGCGGATGCGACCGCCCGGCGCTTGAGGGGCGAATGGATGATGCGCAACGGCCGGTCCGAAGCGTATGTTCGCTACAGCGACGGAGACACCCGCGCCGAAAGCTTCGCCAAGACGGGCAGGCGGGGGATATGGGCTGGCGAATTTGAGATGCTGTGGAAATGGCGAAAGGCCCGGCATTAGCAGGCCGCAAGCGCTAACGCCGCCGTTTCACGGCAGCGTCATGGCAACGCGGAAGCCGGTGTCGAATTCCTGCTTAGCGAAGGAGATCCCCGTGCGGGTGGCGGAGCGCACGGCCCCGGGATAGCTGAACCACGAACCGCCTCGCCGAACGCGTTCATAACACTCGCCGGCCATCCACACATTGGTATCCGACGGCGCGTCCGCATAGCTTTCGTTCCAGCAATCCTCTACCCACTCCGACACATTGCCGTGCACGTCGTGCAGTCCAAACCTGTTAGACGGATAGCTCCCCACCGTAACGGTCTGTCCGCGATAAACTCCCATCGGGCCGTCGCCGTATGTACGGTCTCCACTATAGTTCGCCTGATCGGTATTTATCGTCCCGCCAAAATGAAAAGGCGTATCCGCCCCCGCCCGCGCCGCGTATTCCCATTCCGCCTCGCTCGGCAGGCGGTACGCATGGCCCGTCTCGCCGCTTAGCCACGCCGTGTAATCCCTGGCATCTTCTCGGGTCACATTGATCACCGGCCGATTGCCTCGGCCCCAGCCCTCGTCGTCGGGTCGATAGCCGTTACAGCCTCCGCCGGCGACGCAGGCGTCCCACTCGGCGAACGTAACTTCATACTTGCCGATCGCGAAGGGCTGGCGCACCGACACAAGATGTACCGGCCCCTCTTCGTCCCAACGCCCCTCCTTGCCCTCCGGCGAGCCCATCATGAACTCGCCCGCCGGCAGCTCGATCATTTCAGGGCAATCAGCGCAATCACGGAAGGTCTCGCCGACGTCTGGGTCCGCTGCCTGCGCGTTTCCCGGCGGCCTGGCAACGCGGAAGCCGATGTCGAGGTACCGGAAATAGTTGTCGATCCTGTAGCGGTAGGCGGAGCGCACGGTCCAGGGTTTGCTGACCCACGAGCCGCCCCGCAGAACCCGTTGACGACAATCGCCGTCCGTCCATACATTCGTATCCGACGGCGCACCCGCGTAACCGTCGGTCCAGCAATCCTCTGCCCATTCCCGCAAATTGCCAAGCATGTCGTGAAGGCCAAAGGCGTTTGCTCTAAACTTACCCACCGGCGACGTATGAACATAGCCGTCACGGCATTCGAATATTATCCAACTCGAATATTTCTCTTTCATAGAACGGTCGGCAACGTTGGCGTAACTACAGGCTTGGTTCGCGCGCGTCCCCCAATAGCGCGCGGAACTCGTATTGGCCCGCGCCGCATACTCCCATTCGGATTCGCTCGGCAAACGGTATGCAAGACCCGTCTCAAGGCTCAGCCACGCCGTATAATACTTTGTGTCTTCATGGCTCACATTGATCACCGGACGTTTGCCACGCCCCCAACCCTTGTCATCAGGACGATAATTGTTGCAGCCGCCGCCGGCCACGCAGGCGTCCCACTCGGCAAACGTCACTTCGTATTTTCCGATGGCAAACGGCTGGCGCACCGACACATGATGCAATGGCCCCTCATCACGGAAGCGCACCTCCCCCTCGCCGCATGGCGACCCCATCATGAACTCGCCCGCTGGAACAAACACCATCTCGGGGCAATCCGGGCAGTCGCGGAAGGTTTCGCCGGCGCCTGGGTTCTCCGCCTGCGCGCTTCCCGGCGCCATGGCGCACACCACCAGAAGTCCCAAAGCGCCCAATACATGTGCCAGTTTCATTTCTGAACCTCACCTCAAGACCTTCGCGAAAAATTCATGACTCAAGCCAATTAAGCAAGGAGCTTGGGTAGCCGCTTACCGGCGGAACCATGCCTCGGCGGTCATGCGTGCCGGCGCCGCGATCACCGACGGAAGCCGGGCGGACGCTTGACCTCCTTTTCGCGATCCACGGTAAATATTACTTTTTCCTCGCCATGCAGTCATGCGCACCGTGGGCGAATGTACGCGTCCTCGAATTGGCGGCGTTGAGAATTATTTCAAATCAAGGGGCTTGACGATAATGGAGAAACCAAGCCCGATTAAGGGCCTCAATATGAAACATGTGAAGGCAAGAATAATACTAAATGAGGGATTCGATAAAACTGTACGCATCGACAGGGTAAAGAAAAACGGAAAAATTGAAGAAATTCCGACCATAGGATATGGGTCAAATTTGAAAGAAGATTTAGTTAGAAATAAACTAAAAGGCCTTGGTTACTCAATTAAAGAATTAGAAAAAGGAAATGTGGAAATAAATCAAAAAGACGCTGCATGTCTTAGAGATTTTACTATCGACAAATCGATCAGCAGTTTACGTCAAACATTTTTGGTTCAGTTCGACAGCCTGAAATCAGCTAGACAGGCCGCTTTGATAGATATGCATTATCAACTTGGATCGAGTGCATTCAACAGCTTCAAACGCATGATTAAAGCGATAAAAAATAACAATTTGAGTATGGCCGCATGGCATGTCATTAACAATTTTAACGAACCAAATGACGCAGCCAGCGGCTACGCTCCGGGAATTTATGAAACGAGTTATTTCAAACAAACTCAAAAGCGCGCTGAGAGAGTGAGAAAGGCGCTCGAAACTGGGGTAGCGGCTCTTTTAGTGCCAGATTCGAAGGCGACACTAAAAATTTTGCTCAATGAATCAAGAGGGAGTATGTGGGAGAATCCTGATCGGATTCGTATTGAGGATATTATAAATCTTGAAATTTCCATGCTCAAACGTTCGATGATATTAAATATACCCATGTCCGCGCAACGGAGGTCGCTTAAACACCGTGAGCTTGAACAAGTTAAACCGTGGAATTTTG
>PVBE012290957.1_pt1 | contig 14026 bp, 10 predicted proteins | sample 1631181 | NCBI WGS metagenome assembly PVBE01 (sample SAMN08397723, study PRJNA350692) | Marine metagenome, whole genome shotgun sequencing project. | isolation source: water | place: Pacific Ocean | collected 2012-04 | reverse complement strand
CCCAGGGCTCTGCAAAACCTCCACAGGATCGCCGGCTTCTTCCTGCAATCCCCAGCGGACGCGCCACCGCATGCGGCTCTGGAGGAGAGCCAGCACCGCGGCCTCGCGGAGGTCACGGGAAGCCGGGATCTCTGGTTCCTGTGGCTGATGATCCCGGGCGCCTTCGGCGTGGCGGTCTGGAGTAGACGCCGCCAGGCGGATCCGCCGGTGCGGGGTCGTGGGGTGGGCCTGGCGCTGGGCGTCGGGTTCCTGGTCGCCGTCCTGGCCAGCCAGTGGGCTGGCGTGCTCACCCTGCTGTACCGCTTCCGCTACCTGCAGCCCCTGGTCGTGCTCCTTCCGCTCCTCGTCTTCGGGGGGGCCGCCACCCTCGCCAGCCTCTTCTGCAGGCCGGGTACGCCGCGCCTCGAGCTGGCCTGGCTTCCCGTGCCTCTGGTCGCGCTGCTCGTCCTGCAGGGCGCGGGGCCCCTGGGCTTCGGCCAGGCCGCGATCAATGGGCGCAAGGACCAGCTCGAGATGCAGCCCCTCACCGACCTGCTGCGTCTGGTGCCGGAGCTGGAACCCGACGAGGGCATCACGGATGTCAGCTGGCGCCACCTGGCCTGGTACCTGCTGTGGCACCAAGACGTCCCGTTGCAGGCGGCGGGCACGATGGATCACGCTAGTGGCCAGGTCGCGGTCGATGTCGAGGGTGTGCCCTGGAAGCGGCGCTACCTGGTGTCCGAGTGCCGAGGTGGGGAGCAGGGCAGCTCGCAGGACTGGTCCTACTACGACTACGACCGAGCCGTCGCCGCCCAGCCCGAGCGCCTGGTGCGGCTCACCCCGTGCGTCGTCGAGGACCTCCGGCCAGGGGATCCCCTGCGGCTGGGTCCGTCAGAGTAGGTCGTACAGGTTCGCGATGGGCGTGGTGCGGCCCAACCAGCTCCCCTGGGAGAAGCCGACGTCCCAGACCACCTCGCCCTCGGGCGTGACCTCTCGGATGCGCGCCGCCGTGCCGTAGTTGTGCAGCGTGTTGCCTCGAGGCAGGCGGTGGGCCTCACCCAGCTCCGGTGCGAAGATCCCCTGGTCCTGCCCGAAGCTCCAGATCTGACGCAAGGTATCGCTGTCCTCGTCCAGCTCGTACTCCCTGATCACGGTCTCCTCGATCTCGGTCGAGCGCCGCGCGCTGACCAGCAGGGTGCCCTGTTCGGTGAAGTGGGCGCCGTGCTGCCAGATGAACTCGGACTCGTCGGGATCGAAGGCCCAGCCGTCAGGCATCTGCCCGAACCAGCGGGTGGTCTCGCCGTTGTCGCCATCGATCTCCACGACGGTGTGGGTGGTGTAGGAGGAGAACAGGTAACGATCGGTAGTGGGATCCCAGGCGAGGGTGTTCGAGGAGCAGCTGGTACCCGCCGCGTCGCGTTCTTCGTGAAAGTCCGTGCAGTCCCAGAGGGTGCGTTGGTTGCCGTCGACGTCGAGGACTTCGATCGTCTCGAGGTCTTCACCCCATGCACCCCAGGCGAGGGATCCGTCGTTCGTGTCGGTGAAGGGGTGGTGCAGCCCAGGGGTGTCCCAGCTGGCCTCCACGGTGCCCAGGACCGTCACGCGCTGCACCCGGGACGCCGCTCCCCGATCGAAGATACCGAAGTGGCTGTTGAGGTCGATGAGGAAGGCCTTGCCATCTCGGGCTACGCGGGGATGGAGGGTGAGCCGTTGGGAGGGGGTCGGCAGGGCCCATACGATGCGGCCCTGGCGGTCGAAGACGATGGTCCAGCTGGCCTCGGGCGTACCCACCTCGCTGGGCTCGTCGATGCTGGCCAGCAGGTAGTTCATGGAGGGGTCGTGTAGATCGGGGACATCGGCCAGGATCTCGATCTCGGGTAGGCCATCGGGGAGGGGGTCCGTGGCGGTGTTGCCTTCGGCCAGTCTGTCTCCCTGGGACCCCTGGACGTACCAGTCCACGGTCGCGCCGTAGGGCAGCCCCAATAGTGGCAGCTCCTGCTTCCCGGCATCGAGCTGGGCCATCAGGGTGGGCCGCCAGTCCTCGCCTGCGACCCTGTAGTGCAGGTTGACGGTTCCGGTGCTGGGTTGCTCCCAGCAGGCGTGAACGATCGAGCCGACGGTGGAGTCCACGCGGGCGCAGTCGGCGACCTCGCCGCTGTCGGTGGGGCCGGAGCAGCCGAGGAACCAAGGGATCGGTACGAGCGCGCGCATGGACATTGCAGACTGCATGGTAGCCCGGTGGGATAGGAGGCGTTCACCATGCATCCCGTCCTCTTCTTCGTGCTCGCCTCTGTCCATGCGTCCGCCCAGGACGACCCCTGCGCCGTGAGTGAAGGCTGCCGGAACGATGGGGCCTGCCACACCGTGGGCGAGGTCTGTTCAGCACGGCACGACGCGGACTGCCAACAGGCCAAGGTCTGCGGAGAAGTGGGCCAGTGCTTCGAGCGCGAGGGCCTCTGCGTGGCGACGGCCGAGAGCTGCCCCACCTCGCGCGCTTGTCTCGAGCGGGGACGCTGTGAGCTGGACGGTTCGAGCTGCGCCGCGCCTGAAGAGATCGTCCAGTCCGGGCTGCTGGGGGAGATCTCGAGGACACCCTCGGACAGACTGGTGCTCACGCTGCTGTCTCCGCCTGCGTCCGGGGACGGTGTCGACACGGTCCGCCCCTTCCGGAGGCTCGATCCCTCTTGCATCCAGTGTCCCACCGACACGGCGCGCCGCCACGAAAAGGACGACGACGGCGACACCCGCATCTGGTGCGCCTTGCCCGACGGCCGCAAGAAGGGTCCGGAGTTGGTCACCTATGTGGGCCGGGGCCAGCGCATGTACACCGAATACCGGTTGGATCAAGCCCACGGCGAGCACGTCATCACCGAAGCCGACGGCCGCGTGATGGTTCGAGGCCAGTACGAGATGGGCCGCAAGTCCGGCTCGTGGGAGAGCTGGTATGTCGGTGGCGGCCGTGCATCCCAGGGCGAATACCAGGCTGGCAAGAAGGTGGGTATCTGGACCGTGTGGCAGCGGAGTGGTAGCGAGAAGCTCTGCGACTACCGGGATCCCGCGGTACCCGACATGCAATGCGTGGCGCCGAAGGACTGAGGGCTCGGGGTTGGCCGCCGCGGTCAGTCCGCCTCGCCCCCCGCGTGTACGCCGGTCTCGCCGTCGCCGTCCACCGCACCGCCGAACTCGGTCTCGTGGGCGTTCCACTCGTAGCCGAAGCTCGAGTCGTCGGCGGGGACGGGGTGGTCGCCGTCAGGCCAGTCCCAGCTGTCGGTGTCGCCGCCGGAGTCCATGAACAGACCGATGGTGTCCACCGCGGTGCGGGAGGTGTCGATGCACTCGCCCGAGTGGTTGCCCAGGCCCGTGGAGTAGGTGCTGGACACCAGGTAGGTGTCCGAGCCGTCGTTGTCGACGAACAGGCCGATGCCCTCGCAGTTCGAGGCCCCTGCGGCCAAGCCGCCGTACAGCCACGTGTCGTCGCCGCCTTCGTCCACGATCACGCCCACGGAGAAGTCGTGACCCGCCCCCACCATCATGTAGTTGGGGGTCATGTTCGTGTTGTAGGCGTCGTCTCCATCACCGTCATCGAGCAGCGCTCCCGTGGCGTAGTGCGCCGCTCCGCCTTGCACGTAGTAGTAGGCGTCGTACTCGTCGTGGCCGTCACCATCGAGCAGCAGGCCCACCGCCTGCCAGTAGCCAGAGCCCTGGGCGAAGGTGCCCGCGGTGTAGCTGTCGTCACCGCTGGCGTCGCGCAGGACGCCCAAGCCGCCAGACAGGAAGGCCCCGTCGCTGTCTCCGCGCCGACCGAAGCCAGCGCCCTGGCTGAAGCTGGAGTTGCCGCCGCTGGGCAGCTGGGGGGAGTAGTAGAGGGTGGTGCCGCCGTCCTCCTCCTTGCCCGGGTTGGCGTACCAGACGTCATCGCCTCCCCCGTCCCAGACCATGCCCACCGCTTGAACGTATGCGAAGCCCTGGCTGGCATGGAAGGAGCGGTGCTCGTCGTTCCCGCTGGCGTCCATGAACAGGGCGATGCCCATGCTGGCCGCACCCTGGGCACCTTCCTCGGCCAGGTAGGTGTCGTCGCCGCCATCGTCGTACAGCACCCCCACGCCCAGGTTGGCCCACCCCTGGCTCATGCGCAGGGACTGGTAGTGGTCCTGCCCTTGGCCCAGGTCGAACAGCATGCCCACCCCCAGGCGGCCCGAGCCTTGTCGGCCGATCCTCGACAGGGAGAAGGCGCCGTAGCTGGCATCGCCCGCGTAGCGACCGTCCTCGTCGTTGGGCAACAGCGCCTCGGTACCGCTGGTCAGCTCTTCGTAGCCGTAGCTGTCGTCGCCCCCCAGATCGACGTGCACGGCCACCGGGACGTCGAGTGAGGAGGCGCCGGCGGGGTGCACGTAGGTGTCGTCTCCACCCAGGTCCAGGTAGAGGGCGACGGGCCCGATGTCCCCGGGTGCGTCGTCACCGCGTCCGGCCACGACGATGCGGCCGATGTTCGTCTCTACGTCCAGCGACGTGTCGGCGTCCGCGAAGCGGCCCAGGTCGGCGTGCTCGATGGCGTAGGCCAGCACCAGGGCAGGATCGTAGAGCACTCGGGGCCCCTGGTCCGGATCGAGCACCCAGTCCTGGACGCCCGCCGCGGCGAAGTCCGGATCACCGTAGTAGTCGATGATGACGCCGCCGTGGCCGTACTCCACCAGGAACTCTGGCTCGGCCGGCGGATCGACCAGCATGGCCTCCCGGGCGGTAGCCACGGCCTGCATGGCCTGCAGGATGGGGGTCAATGCCTCGGCCAGTTCTTCGGGCAGGCTCGACAGGTCCACCAGATCCTGGGTGGCCTCGGCGGGGTCGATGGGCTCGAGGTCGCGCTCGAAGCCGAGCTTGGCGGCGGCCTCACCCAGGGCCGTAGCTACGGGGTGATCGGTGGTGGCGGCGTGGTCCAGGTCCGCGGCCACCTGGCCTCCGAAGCAGGGCAGGCGCAAGGGATCGAAGTGTACGTCGTAGAACCAGGAGAGCCTGAAGGCGTCGTCCAGGTAGCTGCCGTAGGAGGTGTAGTTCCAGTCCGCGTCGTCGAAGCCCACGTCCTCGATGGACAGCCCGGCGTCGGCCAGCACGGCGTCCAACAGGGGGGCATCGACGGAATCGACCGCGCAGCTGATATCGGCGGCTTCGGCGTCCCAGGATGGGCTGGGTACGACCTCGGGGGTGGTGTCGCCTGTGTCGCCTGTGTCGTCGGTGGGCTTGGGGCAACCTGCGAGGGCGAGCAGGAAGATGAGGGAGGTGCGCATGGGATCTTTCTCGCGGCGAAGGGGGCTGACATCGTAGCGCATCGTGGATCAGCCCATCTGGCCTGGCTAGGTGAGCGACATGCCCTACGCTTCTCCCTGGTGTGCCGTCTGCCTGCTGTTGGCCTCTGCCAGCTGCGCGGGTCGGGCGCCCAATCCGAACGACGTGGTCGAGCTGTGGAGCGGCGACCGTGCGGCGGCCCTGGAGGCCTTGGCCGCCCTGCCCAGCGAACGCGAGCGGGCGATGGTCGTGGAGGTGTTGGTGTTGGCCCACGGGCACACCCTGCTCGACGACGGTGGCTGTGGGCTCTTCCCGGACGGGGCTCCCCGGCGCCGCTGCGAACAGCTGCTCTCGCGCGCTCACCTGTACCCCGAGCGCGGCAGCGAGGAACCGGATGTCTCGGCGTTGAACGGCAGGGATCCCGCGGGCTGTGGAGGCGAGCGCACGCCCACGGAGTGTGCCCTGTCGAGCGCATTCGAGCTCGTCGTCAGCGGCCAACCCGATCCCTGGGGCCCGTGCGGCGAGCTCGCACACCCCAAGCTGGCCAGCGAGTGTGGGTTCCTGGTAGCGGAGGAGTTGATCCGCGCTCGGGGCTTCGATGGCTACGAACCCGCCATCGCGGCCTGCGGGTCCTCGAGTCTCTACCTCGAGCCATGCCAGGACCACCTCTCCAGCGAGCTAGCCCGCGCGTGGGTGGGTTCGCTCGAGGGCTGTCCGGGCGCCGCGGAGGGTGTGGATCCCTGGGGTTCGGCGCGACACCAGGCCGACGTGATCCGGGAGCGCTGGGCTCCGAGCGATTTGGATCGGGGAGCCGAGCTCGCCCAGATCTTTCTGGCGGTGGCCGCCAGGAGTGTCCTGGTGGCGGCGGATGCCCAGGAGCGCCGGGCGGCCTTGGAGCGGCAGCAGGCCGAGCCTGTGGGGACAGCGGGAACGATCTTGGCCACCCGTTGGGATCTGGGCAGCCTCACCTTGGACACGGCGCCGTCCGGGGAGGAACCCACCGGGCCCTCGGGAGGCAGCGAGGCCTCCGCCGGTCGTCTGTCCGAGCTGGCCCGCGCCCTCTCGGCGTTGGACGCCGACCTGCTCGTGCTTCGAGGTGTCGAGAGCGAGCCAGCCTTGCTGGCACTACGCGACGCCACCGCCTGCCTGGGTGGGCCGGTCTACGAACATCACCGGTTCGAGGCGGACGCCGATTCCCTGTTGGCGCGGCGGCCGCTGGCCTCCAAGGGGGCGGGGCTCGCCGGGAGCTGGGTACCGCTGCCCGCCTCGGTGCAGGAGTGGCGTCAGCCCTTCCTGCTGGATCGTTCCGGGCAGCCCATGGCATACAATCCCGCATCGAAGAGGGGATTCTCCAGCGAGCTTCCCGTCGCGTACTCCCTCGTCGCCTCGCGCTAGAACGGCGTGCTGAACCCGATGCGGCCACTGACCGTGGGTCCGGTCAGGGGGCCGGCCACGAGATAGCCGCCGTCCAACGAGAGCTGCAGCACGGGCCCGTCGGCGATGACCTCGACGCCGAGGTCGCCCCCCAGGGCCACCCAGCCACCCAGGCCGCGGGTGGGAACTCCGGGGGCCTCGCCCATGCTGTTCCAGTTCTCCTCGTGGACGGGGCAGAGCCAGGCGGCCGCGCCGCCTTGACCACGCAGGCTGGGTTGGAAGGTGCCATCGCGGGGCTGCCAGCTGGCCACGGGGCCCACCAAGCCCACCATGAGGTCGCCCGGAACCGTGACCTGGCCCGTCCCTGCCTGAATCTCCCAGTGGGTGACGTCCTGGTGGCTGGCGTCCAGCAGCAGGCCCAGGCGCAGGCTGGGCAGCAGCTGGGCGCCGAGCTCGAGCCTGGTGGACTCGCTGAGGCTCGCGACGTCCGCCAGCCCCAGCAGCTTGACCTTGCCAGCGCTGGCCAGGGCGTAGAGGCGGTGGCCTCCGGCATCCGGAGCCGGCTCGTCGGCCATGGCGGGTAGGGAGAGGGCGCCCGACAGGGCGAGCAGGGGGATCATTCGCCGAGCCATACGGTCACCTCCAGGGCCCATAGCAGGGTGCTCTTCATCTCCAGGGTCAGAGAGCTGACGGTCTCTACGTAGGTGGTGCGCTCGAAGCGCAGGCGCCCGCGCACGGTGTCCCCGCCGACTTCGCTGAACACGCCCCAGGTGGCGGTGGGGTGGTTCTGGCTGGCGGTGGCCAGCGCCCAGGGGTCGTCTTCCTGCTGCAGCGCCTCGAGGTCGTCCTCGGTGTGCACGACGCCAAGGCCGCCGTAGGCTCCGGTGTGGGCCTCGAGGATCCCGATGCGGTGGATGAAGGGCACCACCCGCAGCTCGCCCCGGGCCTGGGCCGTCATGAGGCTGATGTCCGGAGCGATGTGGTTCTCGTTGACCATCTGGCTGGTGAGTGGGGTCCAGTTGCCCTCGCCGAAGTCCGGGTAGTAGGCGCCCGACAGGCCGAAGCGCAGCTGGGGTCTGGGGGCGAACTCGAGCCCGAGCCGGGGGCCAGCGCGGACCACGAAGGGGTCGTTGCCCGTGAACTCCATGCCGCCAGTGAGGCCGACCTGGCCGGCCAGGGCGCTGGAGAGGACGCACAGAAACGTGATCATCGTGTCCTCCTTGCTTTAAAGCCTGACCAGCAGGTCGAGGGCGAGTGTGGGGGTGGCTTCGAGGCTGGAGTCGGCCGCTCCGTCCCAGGTGGGGTCGTAGACCGGGTTGGATTGGACGCTGAGTCGTGCGTACCAGCCGAGGCGGAGGGTGACTCGCTGTCAGGCCTGCATGTCCAGGCCGAGTCCCACCACGCCCATGGGCTGGATGGCTGCGGCGCCTTCGCTCACCTCCACCTCGGTTCCGTTCCAGGAGGCGTGGAGACTCTGGACGCGGCGCACTTCCACACCGCCGTACAGGTGGGGACCGGCGGTGAATCGCTGGCCGGCGGGTCGCTCGCCGAAGCCCCAGTCCGCGAGGGTCGAAAACGACCACCGATCGACCGAATAGGGTTGTTGGAAAGCGACATCCGGACTGTACTGGTAGGCGATCTGCACCAGTGTGTCCGTGAGGGAGCCGTGGTCGTTCGGGTTTGTGCGGTAGAAGGCCGCTGCCTCGACGGTCACCGGCCCCAGGGGCAAGCGACCGATCAGCCGTGGTCCCTCGAGGGTGCCCGGATCGTCAAGACCATCCAGCGAGTTGCGGAAGCCCAGGCCAACTTCGGGACGGCCTGGAGGGGTGGGCTCTGCGGCGAGTGTCGCCGCGAGCAGCGGGAGCGTGAGCAGCATTGGCTCCTCCGGGTCAGGGGTGGCTTGTCACCTGTCAAACACCTTGTCGCGTCCCTCTGGGAACCTTCATTTTTTTCTGGCTTACAGACGCCACCGTGGCGGTGGAGGACTACTGTCGGACGGGCGATGTGCGGCGGTTTTGGGCGGGGCGCGTGGCGGTTTTCCTGGACTGACGTCCCGCGCCGTTGTTGACGGTGCAAGACGTTTATTATGGAAATTCTCTTGACTCCCCGGGGGGCGGCCAGCGACAATTAATTACATTGCGGTCCGAATTCCGAATAGCCGCCAGAGCCTTGCTCCTTGGAGGTAGCCATGACTGCCGCAGCGATCGCCCGCGTGTCCGCCTATTTGATGCTTGTTGTCGGTGTTCCCCGCGGGTGTGATACCTGCCGCAAGGACCCGGATCTCGACACCGCTGCGGTCGAGGTGCCAGAGGACACGGCCGATACGGGATGCGAAGACACGGGGTCCGACGACACCGCCATCGAGGACACCGAAGCACCCGTCCCCGACATCAACGGGCTGATCCGCGGCACGGTCCGCGTCGAGCTGTACTGCATCAACGACGAGGAAGAGACCTTGGAAGTGGCCTGGGACGACTACGCCAGCAGCTTCCCGTTCGGCTCGATCTTCGTCTCGGCCTTCAACTTCGACGAGGAGACCGAGGAGACGACTCACTACGCCTACGACACCGTTCGATACCCCAACATCCCGGGAGACGAGTACACCCTGGACCTCTACGTCCCGGGCGTCGACAGCGTCCAGGTGGGTGCCACCCTCGATCGCAACAGCGACTATGTCATCGGCAGATGGGATCCCACGGGTGTGTACTTCGAGGCCGTGCAGGTCTACGACGGTGACGAGGTCGATGGCGTGGACATCGTCATCATGACCGAGGTGCAGGTCACGAACTGCGTCGAGGGCGGCGGCGGTGACGGTGGAGATGGCGGCGACGGCGGCGGCGACGGTGGTGGAGATGGCGGCGACGGCGGCGGCGACGGTGGCGGCGACGGTGGTGGAGATGGCGGCGGCGACGGCGGCGACGGTGGTGGAGATGGCGGCGACGGCGGCGACGGCGGTGGTGATGACACCGGCGACGATGGCTGCACCACCATCTCGGGCACGGTCTTCGTCAACGACGGCGAGGCCGACACCGAGGACCTCGTCCTGGCCATGCTGCAGAACACCGACGGCACCGGCCCGGTGATGACCTCGGGCGCCGTGACCATGGCCACGGGCAGCGACGGCATCGAGGGCGACTACGAGATGACCACCTGTACGGACCTCGGCACCATGAACCTCATCGGCGGCTGGGACAGCAACGGCAACTGGCTGATCGACCCGCTGGACACCTACGGCGAGTACGCGGTCGAAGGCGAGAGCGGCAACCCCATCGAGGTCGATGGCGTCACCGATCTGGACGATCACGACATCGACATCCCCCTGGGTGACGTCGGCTTCGAGCTCATCCCGTTCGTGTCCATCGTCGGCGTCATCGCTACCGACGATGGCAGCACCATGGACGAGTTCCTGGCGCTGTTCGACGATGCGACGGGCTCGTCGGTGATCTACATCACGACCCTCAAGTTCAACTCCTTGAGCGACATGGAGGTCACGGAGTACGAGGACGCCTACGACGTGGAGTTCTGGGAGCCCTCCGAGTGGACGGGCCAGACCGAGCTGCCCTTCCGGATCATCGCACCCAAGGAGACCATCACCTACGTGTGGTGCACCGTCGATCTCGAGCCAGACGGCTGGGTCAACGAGCCCGAAGAGCCGGCGTCCACCCATAGCTCCGAAGACCAGGGCCGGGTGATCACCGGGACCTCCACCATCACCGGTCACAACATCGTCCTCGTGGAATAAGGGAGAGGGCGAGGACTCCTCGCCTTTGCCCACCCCTCCCGCTTCTCCCCGCGTTTCCGTGCCCTCCGTGTTGGAGCGGGCCCGGCGAGCGTGGTTGGCCCTCCGCCTGGCAGCCGTGCTGCTGTTGGCGAGCGTGCCCTTTTGGGAATCCCTCGCCCAGTGGGCGCTGGAGCGGCTTCCCTACCCCCACGGCGCGGTGAAGTGGGCTCTGGAGACGTGGCACCTGGTCCTCCTTCGCGAGGGTGCGCTGCTCGCGGCTGGTGTCGCCGCCCTGCTGGCCGCGGTCCTCCTGGCCATCGTCCCACCCCGTCGGACCTGGTTGGTCGGCGTCGGTCTGGCGATCCTCTGTCCCGTGCTCCTGCCGGGCGAGGCGATCTTCGCGGCATTCGTGGTCGCGGTGCTGCTGGTGCTCAACACCGCGCCCACCACGGCGTGGAGCCGTGTACGGCCTCTCCTGCGGGGTCTCGGTTGGCTGCCCGGGAGCTGGCTGCTGTTGCCCGTGCCCCTGACCCTCGATCTGCTGGGTCCCGGTCGGCAGTCGACCGAGCGCTACCTGTTGGCCCTCGCTCCCCTGCTGTTGGTTCCGCACTGGTTCGGGCTCGACCTGCAGATCGGGCGAGACAGCTACGGAGCGCAGCTGCTCGCCTGGAGCCAGGAACGGGTCGATCCGCGCGTGCAGCTGCTCGATCGCGCAGCCCCCGGCGTGCGCGGGGAATACCACGACCTCGAGATCTTCGGCGAGCATGCGGTGGTCGTGGCCGAGGACACTTGCCGCCTGCTCGCCTTCCCCCTCGGCGGCGGACCCGCCGCCGTCTACTCGCTCGCTTCACGCTGGCCGCCCTTCAATGCCGGGGCCCTGGATGCCTGGGTAGAGCCCTACGGCGATCCGCGCGGCACCCCCGGAGCCGGACGAGCATGGGTGATCACCTACCCTGGGCGCATCAGCGCGATGAGCGTGGTGGGCGGTGCCTGGCGCGAGGTCGAGCACCGCGAGATCGAAGGGCCCTGCAACTTCATGTACCTGCGGCCTGCGCTGGACGTGCAGAGGCTGTTCCTGGTCTCGGTGAACGCCCATGATCGAGAGCCGGGATCGTTGGTGATCTTCGAGCTGCCCGGCATGGAGCCGTTGGGGCGCGTACCCCTGACGAGAGAAGACGGGTCCTGGTTCCCTACGCCCCGCGATGCCGTCTGGGTTCCACCCCTGGGGCGCCTGCTGCTCGCGCCCAACTTCGGTGATCGGCTCTACCTGGCCGACCCGGAGACGGGCGCGGTGCGGCCATGGCTCGAGCTGTACTCGGCCAATGCCAAGCCGATCTGGGTCCCGGAGCTGTCGCGGCTGCTGGTGGCCATGCCCAGCGGTGACAGCATCGCCGTCGTGGAGCCGATCGAGGGGGTGGTGGAGCGCTCCATTCCGACCCAGCGCGGCGTGCGGGCTCTCGCCGTGGACGTGGAGCGGGGCTTGCTGGTCACCGGCTCGGTGCTGACCGGCGCGGTGGTGGTCCAGCGGCTCGAGGATGGCGTCGAGGTCGATCGGTTTGGTACCCTCATGCCCATGATCCGGGAGATCGAGCTGATCCCCGCCAGCGGCGAGGCTCTGGTGGCCACCTGGACTGCGCTCTATCGCCTGCCCTACGCACCGTGAGGTCCCTCATGCGTCAGCCGCTGTTCCTGTTGTCCCTCTCCCTCTCCTCGGGCTGCCTCGGATGGATAGGCGGTGTCATCCCGGACACGGGCCGGCTGGTCACCGATGACAGCTACGGTGTGCCCGGCGACACCGACGCCCCGGTGCTGCCTGAGTGGCTGGGGACCGGCGCGGACGGGGCGCTCGAGCTGGACGGCCGCCTGCTGCTGGACAGCGAGGTTCACGGGCTGTCGGGTCGGGAACACCCCGACGCGGTGCGCTACGTGGTGGAGTCCCTTGACGGCGCCTCGGTCACCTTGTCCGACGAGGCCCTGGGGCTCGCCGAGGGCGACGAGGTCCTGCTGCTGAACATGCGGGGATCGAGCTCCCACTCCAGCGCCGTGGGCGCCTGGGAGTTTCTACGAATCGAGTCGGTGAGCGGTGAAGGCGTGGTGCTCGCTTCCGAGCCTGCGGTCACCTTCGGTGAGGAGAGCAATGACGATCTCGTCGAGCAGGTCGTCGTCCTGCAGCGGGTGCCCAACTACTCCACCTTGCGCTTGGCCGAGGGTGCGGAGCTGACGGTGAGCGGGTGGGACAGGAGTGGTGGGGGAGTGCTCGCGCTGCGCGCGTCCGAAGGCGTCATCGTCGAGGCGGGCGCCGCCGTGGACCTCTCGGTCAAGGGATACGAGGGCGGAGACTACGGGTCGGCAAGCTACGATGGCTACCAGGGCGAGAGCTACCTGGGCCGCGGCATCGGAGGGGGCGGCAGCAGCAGCTACAACGAGGGCAACGGCGGCTACGCCCCCAACGCCGGCGGAGGGGGTGCGAACATCACCGGGGGCGGTGCCAGCCACGGTGGCTACGGCACGCCCGGTGACGCCTGGAACACCGGCTACACCGCGCCTCAGGCGGGCGAGACCTATGGCGAGGTCGATCTGTCCCGGCTCTTCCTGGGCTCGGGCGCTGGAGGCATCTGGAACGGCAGCGACGGCACCGAGGGTCCCGGTGGCTCCGGCGGTGGCATCGTCTTCGTGGCCGCGGCGACCCTCGAGGTGCAGGAAGGCGGTGCCATCCGGTCTACGGGCGGAACCACGACCGGCCTTTCCGAGGGCAGCTACACCTACGGTGCGGGGGGCGGCTCGGGCGGAAGCCTCTGGCTCGTGGCCGACGAGCTGAGCTTGGCCGAGGGCACCGTCGACGCGGTGGGCGGAGAAGGGCAGCACAGCTGCCAGCGCGAAGGGGGGGACGGTGGCGTGGGCCGAGTGCGGATCGACTGTCAGGTCTGCAACGGCGCCCAGCAGGGCTCGGCCGACGCGTCTTCGGCCCTGGTCTTGGCCTCGGAGCCCGATCCGGAGTGGTCGGAGGCGCCGGAGTAGTCAGCGGTACCTCGCGACCTCGGTCAGCACCCGCGCGGCGTCCTGGAGGTGCCTCAGGTTCTTCAGCCGTAGGCATCTCCGCAACACGAACCCTGGTCGCAGGTAGAACTCGCGGTAGCCCCGCCGATGGAAGTCCCAGACCACTTCCGGGTCCACCGTGGGCAGGCGCACGGTGGTGCTGTTGCGGTCGTACAGTGCCCAATCCCGGGTGACCAGGTGGCCTTCTGCCTCTGCCCAGCGAAAAAACTCCGTGCCCGGGTAGGCCGTAGCCACCGAGAACAGGGCGACGTCCAGGTCCAGCTCGAGGGCCAGGTCCAGGGTGGCCTGCATCGAGGCCGCCGTCTCGCCCTGGTTTCCGAACATGAAGGTGCCGCGGGGTTCGATGCCGGCTTCTCGGGTGAGGCGCACCGCCCGGCGCACCTGCTCCGCCTCGATGTGTTTGTCGATGGTGGTCAGGGTGCCCGGATCTCCCGACTCGACCCCCAGACAGATCTGGTGGCAACCCGCGCTGGCCATGTCGGCGAGGCTCTCCGCGTCCACGCGGTCTACCCGCCCGTAGCAGGTCCAGCTGATGCGCGGGGCGTCGCGCCTGAGTCGCTGACAGAAGTCCCGCAGCCACGCGGCCTGGAGGGTGAAGGTGTCGTCGTAGAACTG
>PVBE011562472.1_pt1 | contig 14026 bp, 11 predicted proteins | sample 1631181 | NCBI WGS metagenome assembly PVBE01 (sample SAMN08397723, study PRJNA350692) | Marine metagenome, whole genome shotgun sequencing project. | isolation source: water | place: Pacific Ocean | collected 2012-04 | reverse complement strand
TGGCCTTGCCGCCACTGCCGCTGGTGACCGAGTAGTCGATGTACTGGCCCCTGTTGGTCATGCCGTTGATGGCGAACCAGCTGATGCCCGGCTCCTTGAACATCTCGCACTTGGCGGTGTAGGTCTTGGCGCCGATCTTGATCGTGAGGGTGTAGGTCTTGCCCTCCTCGCCGAGGATGGTGGAGCCCACGTACACGCCCTTGTCGGCGTAGGGGCTGGTGCCAGCGTCCGGCTTGCCCTTGCCGGCGTCCGGTTTGGCCTTGCCCGCGTCCGCCTTGGTCTTGCCGCTGTCCGGCTTGCCGCTGTCCGGCTTGCCGCTGTCCGGCGTGCCCTGGTCCGCCCCTGCGTCGGGCTGGCCGGCGTCGGGCTGGCCAGCATCGGCGGACCCCGCGTCGGTTGTGCCGCTGTCCACGCCGCCGTCGCCGCTGGTGTAGCCGATGCCTGCGTCGGCCGCGGCCTTGGCCGTGACCAGCCTGAGCACCTCGGACTTGCCGTCCACCGACAGGGTCACCGTGGCGTTGTTTTCGAACTTTTGGGCCGTGGTGACCAGGGCGTCGATGTCCTCGGTGTAGCTGATGTGCGCCCAGGCGACCTTGCCCTTTTCGATCTCGGCGTTGATCACCAGCACCTCGGTCATGTCCTGGACCTCGGGGTTGACCTCAACGCTGGCGGTGCCGAAGCCGTCGCACGCTGACAGCAGCAGCACGACCAAAAACCAGCAGAGATGCATGTTCAGTCTCTTCGTCATGGTCATCTCCTCTAGTATTCCACGGTCAGCGTGGCGCTGGGCCGGAAGCCGTAGTAGCTGATGCCGTAGGGGTTGTAGAGCGGCTTGTTCGGGTCAACTGTGGTGGTGCCGCTCTTGGTCTTGCCGGGGGTGTTGAGCGAATAGTTGATGGTGTTGACGTTGCGCTGGTCGTAGACGTTGTAAAACGATAGCTCGAAGCTGGTCTTGAGCGTACGCCAGAGCTTGACCTCGTACTTGATGCCGAGGTCCAGGCGGTGATAATCCGGCAGCCGGTAGCGGTTACGCCCGTCCCAGTAGGGGAAGGGTACCCCCGAGATGTAGTAGTAGCCCTCGGGCAGGGTGACAGCGTTGCCCGTCTGGAAGAGGAACAGCGCCGTGAAGTAGAGCTTGTGCTTCTTGACGCCGAAGAACCGGCTCAGCGGCTCGACGCTGACCAGGATCGACAGGTCGTGGGTCTTGTCGAACTTGCTCGGGTACCACTCGCTGCGGTTGATGCCGTCGATCTGCTGCTCGGACCGGCCCACGTTGTAGCTGATCCAGCCGGTGAGCCAGCCCTTCTTCTTGCGCAGCATCAGCTCCATGCCGTAGGAGCGCCCGTCTCCGGTGGCGACGTAGGCCTCCAGGTTGTCCACCAGGTAGTTGTGCAGCCCGTCCTCGAAGTCGGCCACGTCGTTGTGTTTCTTGTAGTAGACCTCGGCCGAGGCCTCGAGCTTGTCGCCGAAGAGGCTGGTGAAGTAGCCGAGCCCCCACTGGTCGGTGGTCATGGACGGGATGTTCTCCGTGGACGGCATCCAGACGTCGTACCAGGTCAGCTGCATGCTGTTGGTCATCAGCCGCAGGTACTGGGCCGAGCGATTGTACGAAAACTTGAGCGAGTGCTGCTCGTTGAAGGCGTAGGTCACGTTGAGCCGCGGCTCGGGGTTGGTGTGCGTCGCCATGACCTCGCCGGAGCCGTGAGGCACGGTTTTGCCCGGCAACGCCTCGTTGGTGCTCGGGTCCCACTCGTGGGTGTCCCCGGGCCCGAGGCGGAAAAACAGCGACCAGCGCAGACCGGCGTAGACCGTCAGCCCGGGCAGCAGGTCCCGCAGCTCGGCGCCGGCGTGCAGCGCGGTCTCCAGAGACTGCATGCCGGGCATGAACTTGCCGCCGGTGTCCTGGGTCGAGTCTTCGAGCTTGCCGTGGTTATAGTCCTGGACCTCCAGGTCGCCGCCCAGGGTCACCGTCATCTGGTCGAAGGGGACCCAGTCCGTCTTGTGCCGGAAGCCGCCGGTCTTGATCCCGGAGCTGAAGATGTAGATGCCGTTGGCGTTGTCGGTGAAGTACTGGCTGTAGTAGGCCGTGGTCTCGGAGCGGACCTTGTCGGACCAGGTAGCGTTCCACCGCAGGGCCCCGGCCCGGTTGCCCCACCAGGTCTCGCCGATGAGGACCGCGTTGTCCTCGGAGAAAAAGCCGGTCAGGTTCAGGGCGTGGTCCTCGTTGACCTGCCAGACCACCTTCGGGTTGATGTCGTACCAGGACTCGGGCCGGCCGAAGAAGTAGAACTTCTCGTTGGGGTTGATGCCGCCCTTGTCGGCGTACATCCCCCCGGAGAAGCGGGAGCAGGCGCCGCCCTTGCCCAGCTTGGCGTTGGCGTCGTCTTCATCGCAGTCGTCCTTGATCACGTCGTGCAGCTTGCCGATGCTCAGAGACGACGAGCGCGCCGCGATGCTGGCCCACAGCTTCCCGGTGATGATCGGCGCCTGCACCGCGATCTTGGAGGTGATCAGGCCGACGCTGAGCTTGGCCCGCAGGCGCTCCACCTTGTCGCCGATCATCTTTACCGACAGCACCGAGGCCGCCCGGGTGCCGAAGTGGGCCGGGGTGCCGCCCTTGTAGATCACCAGGCTGTCCACGGCGTCGGAGTTGAACACCGAGTACAGCCCCTCCATGTGGGAGGTGTAGTACAGCGGCATGCCGTCCATCAGGATCATGTTCTGGTCGATGCCGCTGCCACGCACCACGAAGCCGGAGCGGCCCTCGGTGATGGTGGTGATGCCCGGCGTGAGCTGCAGGGTCTTCATGATGTCTTTTTCACCCATGAAGACCGGCACCTGGGCCAGCTCCTCGATATTGAACTTTTCGACGCTGAGCTCGGTGTTGGTGATCTTGAGGTTCTTCTTCTGGCCGACCACCGTCATCTTGTCCAGCTGCATCACGCCGGACTTTTTGCCGTCCTTATTCTTGGCGTCCTTGGCATCCTTGGCGTCCTTGCCGTCCTTGGCATCCTTGCCGGGCGCCGGCTGGCTGGCCGGCCGGGACGCGGGCTGGCTGACCGGCGGCGGGTCCGACTGGGCCAGGGCCGGGGCTGCCAGGCACAGGCTGGCCAGCACAAACGGCGGTACGACAGTGTGAAGCAATTTCATGAACTTACTCCAGGAGGTGTTTGAGGGAACGTTCATGGGTATATGTCTGTGGTCGGCGCCAAAATTTGAAAACCTATTCCAGATCAAAGAACGTGGAGTGCAATTTTCCAACCTCCGGGCCCTTTTGGCAAAAAAGTCACGCTTTTGGCGGCCTTGCCCTTTGGTGCAATAATGGGCGCCAACTTGCGGAGGACAGATGGAAGCGCTGCTGCAAATGATCCCGATGTTCAAGGACCTGACCCCGGAGGAGCGCAAGGAGGTGAGCCTCATCTGCGAGCCGGTGAGCTACGCCCCCAACGAGCACCTCTGCCGTGAGGGCGAGCCCGGCGACTTCATGCTGATCATCGAGTCCGGCATGGTCTGGGTCTATCGCGAGACCCCGTCCGGCGAAAAGGCCGACCTGGCCACCGTGACCCGCGGCGCCATCTTCGGTGAGATGTCGCTGGTGGACAGCGGCGTGCGCTCGGCCAGCGCCGTGGCCAGCGGCTCGGTCAAGGCCCACAAGATCGCGCGCACGGACTTTCTGCTGCTGCGGGCCGAGATGTGCTCAACAAGGCCGTGGCCCGCACCGCCGGCTACAACCTCGACGACGTACAGGTGGTGATCCCCCAGGGCACCCGCCGCTGGGGACGGTAGCAACCAGCCTGCTCAGCTCGGACGGCCCACCTTTCTGCTGGTGTCCGTTGCCTCGATCCGCGCGTAAAAGTGGCCGGGAGAGTAGCCCCCAGCCGCAACCTCCCGTGTGCACGTGTAGTCAAATACTCAAAATACGTATTAAGTTACGCGCCCTGTGGGGGCCACTGAACAAGCCGGGTCGATAATGGCTTGAAATTACAGCACCCATGATGTAGATCGCCAGGCCCGCCATGGGAGAGAAAAACCACCGTTGGTGAAATCATTGCGGAAATATCAGGGGGCCTGTCTGGCACGGCAGTTGCTTCGTCCAGGGAAACAACCAGACACTTCAGAGAGATCGACAATGCATAGACCACTATTCACACTACCGATGGCGCTCCTCCTGCTCGGCTTCACCCCGCCCGCCGCGGCCCAGAAATGCGGCAAGATCCCGCGGGTGCTCATCATCCAGGATCGCTCGGGCAGTATGAAGGAGCTGGTGTCGGCCAAGTCCAAGTGGGACATCGCCCGCGGGGCCCTGACCAGCATCGCCAACCAGTACGGCACGCAGCTGGAGCTGGGGCTGATGCTCTACCCCCACTGGCCGGACACCACGTCCTGCGCCCCGGGCAAGGTGGCGGTCAAGCCCGGGCTGAACCATCAGTCCAAGATCATCACCGCGCTGAACAAGGTCTACCCCCAGGGCAACACGCCGCTGGCCGCAACCCTGGACGAGGCCGTGGCCCTGGTGGCCGCGGGCACCAAGGTGCACCACGTCATCCTCGTCACCGACGGCAAGGAGACCTGCCTCTCGCCGGCCGCGTCCCTGACCAGGGGCGGCACCTGCCAGTGGAAGAGCGGCACCAACTACCGCAAGTGCGGCGGCTGCGGCTGGCAGTTCTGCCTCGGCACCAACGTCTGGTCCACGACCTGCGAGTCCAAGCCAGATCTGTTCACCTGCCCTGGCGGCCAGACCTGCGGCAAGGACGCCCTCTGCAAGGGATCGATCAAGGGGAGCCTGACGGCCAAGGATGCGATGAAGAAGCTGGCGGCCTGGGGCATCAAGGGCCACGTCATCGGCTTCGGCGCCGCGGTGGACCAAAAGACCCTCAAGGCCCTGGCCGTGGCCGGCGGCACGGGCACCTACTCCCACGCGGCGAACCCGCTGTCGCTGCAGGCCGAGCTGGCCAAGATCGTGGCCGGCATCAATTGCTGCGGCAACGGCATGCTCGACCCGGGGGAAAAGTGCGACAAGAAGATCGCCCCGGGCCTGCCCGGCGCCTGCCCGACCAAGGGCTCATGCAACGACGGCAAGGCGTGCACCGTGGATTACACCGCCGGCTCGCAGTGCCACGTGATCTGCAGACACACCCCGGTGACCCAGGCCAAAAGCGGTGACGGCTGCTGCCCCGCCGGTGCCACCTCCTACACCGACAGCGACTGCAAGGCCAGCTGCGGCAACGGCGTGCTGGACGCCGGCGAAACATGTGATCCCGGCATCGCCAAGGGGCAAAAGGGCGCCTGCCAGCTCAAGTGCGACGACAAGAACGCCTGCACCAAGGACTACCTCGGCGGCACCGCCTGCAACCCCAAGTGCGCCCACTCCAAGGTGTTCGCCAACGCCAGCGCCGGTGACGGCTGCTGCCCCAAGTCCCCGCCCAACCTGATCAACACCCAGGATCCGGACTGCCCGCCGCCCTGCAGCCCGACCAAGAAGACCGGCTGCGTCGACATGTGCAAGGGCAAGACCTGCCCGGCCGGGCACTTCTGCCGCCACGGCAAGTGCGTGCCCTATCCCAAAAAGGACGGCGGCGGCGCGCCCAAAAACGACGGCGGCAGCCCGGACGGCGGCCCGGGCGGCGGCAACCAGGGCGGCACCGGCAAACCGGGCAGCGGGCCCGAGGTGCGCGAGGGCGCCGACCTGAGCACCGAGGGCGGCTGCGACTGCACGGTCTCGTCGGTGGACAACGCGCCCCTGCCCCTGCTGCTGCTGGCCCTCCTCGCTCTCGGCCTGCGGCGGCGTCACTCCAGCGAGAGCAGGTAGGCGGCCAGGTTAACCCCGCGGCCCCCGAGCCCGAGCTTCTTGCGGATGCGCCGCCGGTGGGTATCCACCGTGGACGGGGCCAGCCCCAGCTGCGGCGCGATCTCCTTGGTCGACATGCCCGCCCGGATCATGCCGCATATCTCAATTTCCCGCGGGCTCAGGCCGTGGGCCGCGCTGGACAGACGGTTGGACAGCGGCGAGGTCAGCGCCCCGAGGTTTTCGCGCAGCAGCTCGACCTCTCGCAAGCGGGCGCCCGCGACCCCGGATCCCAGGCGTCGCAGCGCCGGCTCCAGCAGGGTGCGGGCGTTGTGCAGCAGGTTGGACTCCACCTCCTCCCGGGCCCGCTCCACCTGGGAGAGCATCTCCTGCAGCGCGGTGTTGCGGTCCTGCAGCAGCTCGTTCTGTCGCGTCAAGACGCGGGTGCGCTCGTGCACCTGCCGCTCCAGCTCCTGGTCCAGGCGCGCCAGCGCGTCCTCGGCGCGGGACCGGGCCACGGCCATGGCCAGCAGATCTGCCAGCGCCGCCATCAAGATCAGATCCTCCGGCTCGAAGCGCGGCCGCACGGTCGTGCCGAAGGCCAACGTGCCGAGGACCTCCCCCGAAGCAAACAGGGGGTGGCTGGCGTAGGCCCGCACGCCCAGGGAGCCGATCATCTCTGTGCGCGCATGCTTGGACGGGAAGATGTTTTCCACGACCACGGGGCGCCCTCGCTCGGCCACCAGCCCACACACGGTGTTCTCCAGATCGAGGGGGGACATGCCACGGGCCAGGGCGTCATCCACGCCGGTGTAGGCCGCGAGCTCCAGGCGCTCGCCGCTCTGGATATAGTTGAAGAAGACCTGACACCGCACCAGATCGCAGGCCTCCGCGCCCAGCGCATCTAACCGGGATGTCAGGTGCTCCACATTCAGCAGCTCGCGCGCAAAGCGTGTGAGGAAAACCCCACGATCATCGATCCCTGTTCGGTTTTCTTTGGGCGATGTCATGACTGACTTGTTTGAGTATTATCTATCCACGTAAATTACTCAAACATTACTCACTGCAAGAGAGGTCAATTATGCTTAGAATGGTAGTTGATGTCGGGGGACATATAAAAGGCTGAGCTTCGATGTAAAGCCGGGCACCACAGGCGGTCGACCAGATCGACCATGCGTCACGGAGAACCTCGAGCACCTTCGGGAGCTCGAGGAGCTCCGGGACGACCTGCCGCACGAGATCGCGCGCAATACTCAAAGCGCTGCCTCGAGGATTTTTCGTATCCTTGTTCCATTTCGCTCGTATCCTGTTCAACCACATCAATGAAGGAGCAAGGATGAGCGCCAGCAGAACAACCACGGGTACCCTGATCCTGGTCACGATGGCCGCAGCGTGGCTCACCGCCTGCGACACCGAGCGCGTGGCCGGTGATGATGGCGGCATCGGCGTCGACGGCGCTGTGGGCGACCTGGGCAGCCCCGCGTCGCTGACCTACCCCATCGTGGACACAGATCAGGCGGCCTGCTTCGGCGCCAGCGCTCCCTCGGCCTGCCCCGCCGCTGGCCAGGCCTTCTTCGGCCAGGACTCCCAGTACGCGGGCCACCGGCCGAGCTACGCCCTGAGCAAGGACGGGCTCACGGTGAAGGACAACATCACGGGTCTGACCTGGCAGCGCAGCCCGGACACCGGCGGCGACGGCAAGATCACCGCCGGCGACAAGCTGACCCTGGCCCAGGCCCAGGCCCGGCCGGCCAAGCTCAACGCCGCCAAGCACGGCGGGTTCACCGACTGGCGCCTGCCCACGATCAAGGAGCTCTACTCGCTGATCCTGTTTTCGGGCACCGATCCCAGCGGCGCGGGCTCCAGCACCGCGGGCCTCAAACCGTTCATCCACACCGGCTACTTCAAGTTCGCCTACGGCGACACCAGCGCCGGCGAGCGCATCATCGACGCCCAGTACGCCTCCAGCACGCTGTACGTCAGCACCAAGGCGGAGAAGCTGCTCTTCGGCGTCAACATGGCCGACGGTCGCATCAAGGGCTACGGCCTGAAGAAGCCCGGCGGCGGCGCGGAGAAGACCTTCCTCGTCATCTGCGTGCGCGGCAACAAGAGCTACGGCCGCAACGCCCTGAAGGCCAACGGCGACGGCACCATCACCGACAAGGCCACGGGCCTGACCTGGGCCGCCGCCGACAGCGGCAAGGGCATGACCTGGCAGCAGGCCCTGGCCCTGGCCGCGACGAAGAACGCCGCCGGCTACCTGGGCCACAAGGACTGGCGTCTGCCCAGCGCCAAGGAGCTGCAGAGCATCGTCGACTACTCGCGCTCACCGGACACCAGCAGCTCGGCTGCCATCGATCCCCTGTTTTCGGCCAGCAAGATCACCAACGAGGCGGGCCAGGCCGACTACCCCTACTACTGGAGCTCCACCACCCATGTGGCGTCCAACGGCAAGGCCGCGGCCGGCGTGTATCTGGCCTTCGGCCGCTCCCTCGGCTACATCAACGGCTCCTGGCGCGACGTGCACGGCGCCGGCTCCCAGCGCAGCGATCCCAAGGCCGGTGACCCGAAGAAGTACCCCCAGGGGCACGGCCCTCAAGGGGACGCCATCCGCATCTACAACCATGTCCGCCTGGTCCGCGGCGGCGCCACGCTCAGGCCCGGCGGCGGCCCGCAGCCAGACGGCGGCGTGACGCCAGCGCCGGACGGGGGCAAGCCCCCCAAGCCGGACGGTGGCAAGCCCCCCAAGCCGGACGGCGGCGGCCCGGGGCCCAAGGCCTGCAAGACCCAGAGCGACTGCACCAAGGCGGGCGCCTGCCCACCCGACGCCAAGCTCGGCTGCAAGTGCGCCTCCACGCCCGGCGGCTCGGCCTGCATCCCCGCCTGCAAGACCGACGCGGACTGCCCCAAGCCCCCGGGCATGACCCTGGTCTGCGGGGCCCAGGGCGTCTGTGTCCCCAACAAACCCTGAAACGAGGCACCTCGCGCCTCTTCCTCCCTCCATGGTACTGTGGCATCGCAACACACATTGGAGGACGTATGATCCAATCTTCACCCCCGCTCCGCCCCCTGTGCGGTGCCGTCTCCACGCTCTTTCTTTTTCCTGCCCTGGCTTTGGCAACCCCGGACCTGCACGTCAACAGCTTCAAGGTGTCGGTCAACGACCGCACCCTGACCTACGAGGTGGAGGTCTGCAACAAGGGCTCAACCTTCGCCGGCAACTCCGCGCTGGAGCTGTACGCCAACCTGACCAACACCCCCTCATGTGGTCTGCAACACTCCTGGCGCTACCTGCTGCCGCAGATAAAATCCGGCGAATGCAAGAGCTTCAAGCAGATCGAGTCCGGCTCAAAGCCGGGCAGCTTCACCGCCTGGGCCCTGATCGACGCGGACTGCTCGGCCTGGGCAAGGGCAAGTGCAAGACCATCACCCAGGTGGAGGGCGGCGTGAAGCCGACCAGCAGGACCTCGTGGGCCTTCGTCGACGCGGGCTGCGCCGTGTCCGAGGGCGACGAGGCCAACAACAAGAAGTCGATCAAGGTCACGGTGACACCGGACGCCGGGCCGCCGGACGCCAGCCCGCCGGACCAGGGGACGCCGGACCAGGGGACTCCGGACATGGGGACGCCAGATCAGGCTGCGCCGGACCAGGGGACGCCGGACAAGGGGACGCCGGACAAGGGGACGCCGGACAAGGGGACGCCGGACAAGGGGACGCCGGACAAGGCCGCGCCCGACGCCAAGGATGTGGCCCCCGATGCAGGCCCCGACGCGTCCATCCCGGACACCCGAGGGCCCGATGCGCCCCTACCGGACACCAGAGGCCCCGACGGCGCCCGCCCGGACCGGGGCGGTCCGGACACCTCGGCGTCCACCGAGGGTGGAGCCAGCACGGTCGATGCAGGCGAATCGAAGGACCCCGAGGACACTTCGGGCTGTGGTTGCGACGTGCGCAACCAAGACAGCGACGGCGCCACCGGGGTGGTGCTGCTGGCTCTGCTGCTGGCCTGGAGACGGTCGAGGAAATCGACCCCCTGTCGCGTTCCCCGAATCCATTGATGCGGCCAGGCGACGCCGGGCGGCTCGCCGACACTTGATCGAGCGACAGGGGGGATAGCTCTCGAACCCTGGCGCTACTCGGCGGAGTCCTCCGTGGAGGTCTCCTGGTCCTCGCCCTCGCCCTCGCCCTCGCCCCCCTCTTCGTCGGGGAGCTTTCCCTCCCGCTTCTCCCGCTTGCGCTTGGCCTTTTCTTCTTTCCTCTTCTTCTTGAGGAGCTCTTTCTGATGCTTCTGAAAGCTGTAGTTGGGTTTACGTGCCATGACGACTATATAACACGAAACCTCGCTCAAGCCTTTAACTACCTGACGTAGATCTCCATGTCCTCATTGGCGCCGCTGCTGCTGACGTAGACCCAGTGGGCCTGGGTCGCGCCGCCGTTGATGTGCAGGCCGCCGGTGTTGCCGCAGGCCCAGTAACAGTAGCCCGGGTAGGTGCCGCTGACGGTGCAGGTGTTCCAGAGGTATTTGCCCGGCGACATGGGCCCCGACCAGTAGGAGGCGCTGTGCTTGAGGTTGAGGATGTTCCCCTTGCGCAGGTTGACGATGGGGGGTGTGCCGGCCTTGCTCGTCACGGAGCGGGTGGCGGCCTTGTTACGAGTGCGGATGTGCTCTCGTCGCCGTTTTTGACGTTGTCGGTGCAGGTGGGCAGCGGCGGGTCGGGCAGGAGCAGGTCGGGCACGGAGCTTAGCACGGCGCCCCTGGTCTCTGGATATCGGTAGCCACTGCTCTGGCCACCTGGCCCATGCCGGGGCGCCGCGGTTGATTTTATTGGAATTTTCCTCTGGCATGGATCTGGCAACTACCCCGCGCATGCCTCGTACAGCACCATATACCTGGGCTCTGCTCCTGTCGCTGCTGGTCCCCACCGCCGCTCATGCCGATGGAGCAAAAGGCGCCCTGGGCCTGGGCCGCGAGGTGCTGCGGCAGCATGGCAACCACCGTTCGGGCCGGCACCGTCCAGGACTGAGCGCCCTGGTCAAGGGGCGCATCTGCGCGGCGCAGCCCCGGCTGCTGCAGCGCCAGGTCAAGCTGAGCAAGCGCAAGCTGGAGCAGAACCCGGACCCCACCTTCAAGCGTCAGCACCCCATGTTTCGGCGCCTGGTCAAGGAGGGGTGGTACACCCAAACCGACGCCATCAAGGGCCTGCAGAAGCTGGCCAACGGCCTGCGCACCACGCGCAAGCTGGAGTCGCGCAAGCCGCTGTCCCAGGTGGAGTTCCTCGCCTTCGACCTCGAGGCGACCAACGGCCGGTCGGGCAAGTTCCACAAGGGCAAGGGGCGCTTCCTCAGCGGCTACGACGAGGTGACCCAGTTCGGCTACGTCATCTACCGCGGCGGCCGCAAGGTTGGCGAGGGGAGCATCCCGATCCGGCCCGACGTGGAGATTCACCCCAAGGTCCAGCAGATCACCGGCCTGACCCCGGCCAAGCTGGCAGGCGCCAAGCGCTTCGAGGCCGTGGCCGGCCAGATCCTGCAGCTGATGAAGGGGCGGGTGCTCATCGGCCAGAGCGCGGTGAAGAAGGACTGGTCCTGGCTGGTGTCCAACTTCGCGCGCATCGGCGTGGACCTGCCCGGTCCGAAGAAGATGATCATGGACACCTATTACATGTCGTTCAATCACAACCCGGCCGGCGAGGGGCTCAAGGACCTGACCCGCCGCTTCGGCGTGCGCCAGCAGCACCACCACGACGCGCGCTACGACGCCGAGGCCACCGGCGGCGTGTTCTTCCAGATGATGCAGCGCCAGGGCATCACCACCCTGGGCCAGGCCTTCACACACCAGCAGCAGGGGGAGGCCGTCATGCGCCAGCCCCGCCCCCGGCAATAATCTCGGCCATGCCGAAACAGAGCTGCTGCCTGGCGTTGCCCCTGGTCCTGCTGGTCGCCTGCAGCTCCGGGGACGAACAGGCAGCCCCCTGCGGCGAGGGGCCGATGTTCAAGGCGTGCGAGACGGACAGCGGGCAGCCCGGCGTCTGCCTGCTCGGCCGCTGCGAGTCCCTCGCCCCCTGCGGCGCGTCGGGCTGCAAGAGCCACCGCCTCCTCTTTCCCCTGGCCGACACCAACGTGCGCGGCTGCTTCGGGCCGAGCCCCAAGCCGGGGCAGGACGGCCGCATCAGCTGCCCGGGCAAGGCCGCCAGCGCGACATGCGCCAGCACCGACCATTGCGGCCAGGACGGCCAGTATGGCTGGGACACCGTGCACAAGGCCTCCGAGCGCTTCACCGTCACCAGCCCCGCGGCGGTTCAGCCGGTGGTCGTGGACCACGTCACCGGCCTGCGGTGGCAGCGGTGCGCGGGCGGCCAGCAAGGGGCCGACTGCAAGGGGACCGCCGCGTTGCAGGACTGGACCAGGGCCAGGACCCACTGCCAGCAGTCCACCTGGGGCGGCCACGACGACTGGCGCCTGCCCGACAGCCACGAGCTTCACTCGCTGCTGGACTTCGGCACCACCTCGCCGGCCCTGGACCGCGCCGTGTTCGCCAACGCGCCGAGCAAGTTCAAGGACGAGTACGAGCAGTGGTGGAAGGAGTGCTACTGGAGCTCCACCACCTACGCCGGCGACTCCAGCGTGGCCTGGGTCGCCATGGTCAACAGCGGGGACATGGCCGAGGGCTCGGGCACGCCATACCACCCCAACACCAAGGACCTCTCCACCAAGGACGGCAAGAAGTGGGAGGGCTGCTACGTCCGCTGTGTTCGACGGGCCGATGCGCCGCCAAAGTACAAACGCTTCGTGCGGCTGGAGCGGGTGGCCGACCAGCCCATGGTGGCGGACATCGACACGCGCCTGATCTGGCAGGGCTGCGCGGCGGGGCAGCAGGGCAGCGGCTGCAGCGGTGACGCCGCGATGAAGTCGTGGAAGGCCAGCCTGGCCCACTGCGAGGGGCTGACCTGGGCCGGCCAGGACGGCTGGCGCCTGCCCAGCGTCAAGGAGCTGCGCAGCCTGGTGGATACCAGCCGGAGCTCTCCGGCCATCGACGCCGACGCGTTCCCCAACACGCCGTACTACGGGCCGAAGCTCACCACCCAGAACGCGGGGCAGTTCTGGACGAGCACCGCCCGCTGGTACAACGACTTCGCCCTCTACGTGGACTTCCGCAGCGGCTTCTCCCACTTCTACAAGCAGCCCGAGGGCCGCCACGTGCGCTGCGTACGGTGAACCGGCTCAGCGGCGGGCAAGCCAGCGCTTGAGCGTGCTCTTGAGCTTCTCCAGGGCGATGGGCTTGGAGAGGTAGTCGTCCATGCCCACCTCGAAGCAACGCTGGCGGTCCGAGAGCATGACGTGGGCCGTGATGGCGATGATCGGCACCCGCTCTCCCGGCGCCTCCATCTGGCGGATCCTGGCGGTGGCGGTGTAGCCGTCCATCACCGGCATCTCGCAGTCCATCAGCACGAGGTCGTGGGCGCGACGCGCCACGGCGTCCACCGCCTCCTGGCCGTTGTGGACCATCTCCACGTCCAGGCCGAGGCGGGTGAGCATCAGCTCCGCCACCCGGCGGTTCACCTCGTTGTCCTCGGCCACCAGCACCCTGGCTTGCTGTACCTGAATCTCGGTGGTGGACGATGCGACCTTCGGGCGCGGCAAACTTTTGCGCTCGAGGGGGACCGTGAACCAGAATGTGGAGCCGCGGCCCACCTCGCTCTCCAGCCCCATCTCGCCGTCCATGGCGTCCACGATGTGTCGACAGATGGCGAGGCCGAGGCCGGTGCCGCCGTGCTGCCGGGAGACCGAGGCGTCCACCTGGACGAAGGCGTCGAAGATCTGCGCCCGGCGATCCTCGGGGATGCCCACGCCGGTGTCCGAAACGCTGAAGCGCATGCGGGCGGCCTTGGCGCTGCGCTCATCGATCTGGACCGTGAGGCGTACGTCGCCCTCGCCGGTGTACTTGATGGCGTTGGTCACCAAGTTGAGCATCACCTGCTGCAGCCTCGCCCGATCGCCGCGAAGTTCATCCGGCAGGTCGGGGTCCACCTCGGCGTGGAGCGTCGTGCCCTGATCCCGGGCCTGGCCCCGCACCATCTCCAGGGTGCCGTCCACCACCGAGGCCAGGTCCAACACATCGGAGCGCAGGTCAACCTTGCCCGACTCGATGCGAGAGATGTCGAGCACGTCGTCCACCAGGCGCAGCAAGGCCTGGCCCGATGTGGAGACCGTGCCGGCGAGCTCGCGCTGCTCGACGTCCAG
>PVBE010855178.1_pt1 | contig 14026 bp, 14 predicted proteins | sample 1631181 | NCBI WGS metagenome assembly PVBE01 (sample SAMN08397723, study PRJNA350692) | Marine metagenome, whole genome shotgun sequencing project. | isolation source: water | place: Pacific Ocean | collected 2012-04 | reverse complement strand
GTCTATTCTGACTGCTGGCGAGGTTATAACGTGCTGGATGTCTCGGATTTCCACCACTTCCGTATCAATCGTTCCACGCTGTTTGCAGACCGCCACAACCACATCAACGGCATCGAGAATTTCTGGAACCAAGCCAAGCGTCACACGCGTAAATTCAACGGTGTTCCAAAGGCGCAATTCGGGCTATATTTGAAGGAATGTGAGTGGTGTTTTAACAACAGTGACCCGTCAAGCCAGTTATCACAGCTAAGACAATGGGTTAGAGTGTATTTGAACTAGTTATCTGGGTCAACCCCAATAAGCTTTAACAATCCCCCCGCGCTGTCATATTTCGCCGCCGATTAAAAACGGCCTTTCGGCCGTCGATTCAACAGGAATTACTTCTCGCATGAGCCTCAGCGTAGCGATCATAGGATCGGGTCCGGCGGCCTTTTATACCGCCGGCGCCCTGTTGAAGTCCGACACCGATTGCCGCATCGATATCATCGAGCGCCTGCCCTGCCCCTACGGATTGATTCGCTTCGGCGTGGCGCCGGATCACGAGAAAACCAAGAATGTGTGGCGCGCCTTCGCCAAGACGGCGGCGCACGAGAAGGTCAATTTTTACGGCAATGTCGAGATCGGCAAGGAAATAAGCCTCGGCGAATTGCGCCGGATGTATGACGCGGTGGTGCTCGCCGTCGGCGCCGGCAGCGACCGCGCCGTCGGCATTCCGGGCGAGGACAAGAAAGGCGTCTTCGGTTCCGCCACCTTCGTCAATTGGTATAACGGCCATCCCGATTGCCGCGACCTCGAGCCCGACCTCGACGTGCAGGCGGCGGTGGTTCTCGGCAACGGCAATGTCGCCATCGATGTCGCCCGCGTGCTGGTCAAGACCGAGGCCGAAATGGCGGCGACGGATTTGCCCGACTATGCGGCCCGGCCGATCCATGCCGCGCCCTTGACCGATGTCTATATGGTCGGCCGGCGCGGCCCCAACGAGGCGAAATACACCAATGTCGAGCTCCGTGAGATGGACCATCTGGAGAATTGCGTGGCCTTGGCCGAGGCGGCGCAACTGCCCGATTCGGTGGCTGGCGAGATGTCCGACCGCGACCGCCGGATGAAGGAAAAAAACCTCGCCACGGTGCGTGAATTCACCGCCCGCAAGGGCGACGAGAAGCCCAAGCGGGTGCATTTCAAATATTTCGCCCAGCCGGTCGAGATTCTCGGTGACCAGCGGGTCACCGGCGTGCGCTTCGAACGCACGCAGGTGGTCGACGGGCGCGCCGAGGGTCTGGGGGAATATTTCGAGATCGCTTGCGGCCTGGTGGTCGCCGCCATCGGCTACACCTCGCGCCCGGTCGCCGAGACGCCGTTCGATGAGCAGGGCGGCATCGTCCGCAATGACGACGGCCGGGTGGAAGACGGCCTCTATGCGGTGGGCTGGATCAAGCGCGGCCCGAGCGGCGTTATCGGCAGCAACAAGCCGGACGGCAAACTGGCGGCCGAGCAGATTCTCGCCGATCACGGCACGGGCAATGGCAATGGCAGCGGCGAAAAGAGCGGGCGCGCGGCCCTTGAAGCGCTGCTGGCCGAACGCGGCGTGCGCGCCGTCAGCTTCAGCGAATGGCAGACCATCGAAGCGGCCGAAATCGCCAACGCCCGGCACGGCGCGCCGCGCAAGAAATTCGTCACCACCGGCGAAATGCTGGCAGTACTCGGCTGAGGCAGACCGAGCCGGGCATAAAGGCGCCGGTTTCACCGCAAGTTCACTCGGATTTGACAGCGTCAACGGTGGACGAAGCCATTGATTAGGCATATGTACTGACTGACCGGGGAGGGTGACGAAGCCGCGTGCGCGGCGCTGTTTGCCGGCTGCCCGACATTTTTCACACTATCTTGCTATCCATGGAGAGTTGCGTGAGTTCGGATGGAAATGCGGCAGTGAAGCTGGCCGAGGTCGAGCGCGAGGAAATCGATGCGGTGGTGGTTCGTTTTGCCGGCGATTCGGGAGACGGCATCCAATTGACCGGCGGGCGCTTCGCCGAGACGACGGCGATCGCCGGACAGGATATCGAGACATTTCCGGATTTTCCCGCCGAAATCCGCGCCCAGATCGGCACCACTTACGGCGTCTCGGCGTTTCAGATCAATTTCGGCTCGGGCGCGATCTTGACCTCGGGCGATGCGCCCGACGTGCTCGTCGCCCTCAACCCGGCAGCGTTGATCGTCAATATCGAAGAGATCAAGCCGGGCGGGCTGATAATCGTCGATTCGGGCTCGTTCAGCGACAAGAACCTTCAGAAAGCCGGCTACAAGAGCAACCCGCTCGAAGATGGCAGCCTGGAAAAACACCGCATCTTTCCCATCGACATTTCGCGCCTGACCCTGGAAGCGGTGAGCGGCGCGGAGGTCAGCAAGCGCGACGGCCTGCGCTGCAAGAATATGTGGACGCTGGGGCTGATCAGCTGGATGTATGACCGCGGTCTGGCGCGCACCACCGATTGGCTGGACGGCAAGTTCGGCAAGAGCATACCGAACGTCGCCAAGGCCAATATCGCGGCGCTCAAGGCCGGCCATGCGTTCGGCGAAACGGCGGAAATGCCCGACGGCGTGCGCGGCTTTACCATCCAGCCGGCGGAATTCGAGCCCGGCGTCTATTGCACCGTCACCGGCACCGAAGCGACCTCATGGGGCCTCGTCACCGGCGCCCAATTGGCCGGCCTGAAAATCACCATGTGCTCCTATCCGATCACGCCGGCATCGGGCGTGCTGCACGTCCTGTCGCGGCTGAAATCCTATGACGTGACGACGTTTCAGGCGGAAGATGAAATTGCCGCCGTCTGTGCCGCCATCGGCGCTTCCTACGCCGGCGCGCTCGGCGTGACGTCGAGCTCCGGTCCGGGCATCGCGCTGAAGACCGAGGCGATCGGCCTCGCCATCGCCACCGAATTGCCGCTCATCATCGTCAACACCCAGCGCGCCGGGCCGTCCACCGGCATGCCGACCAAGACCGAGCAATCCGACCTCTATCTATCCGTCTATGGCCGCAACGCCGACGCGCCGCTGGTCGTTCTCGCGGCGCATTCCTCCGCCGATTCCTTCGACGTGGCGATCGAGGCGGTGCGCCTGGCGACCAAATATATGACGCCCGTGGTCATCCTCTCCGACACCTACATCGCCAACGCCGCCGAGCCGTGGCGGGTGCCCGACGCCGATCATTTCGAGCCCTTCAAGGTCGAATTCCGCACCCACAGCACCGGCTTCCAACCCTTCATGCGCGACAGCGAGACGCTGGCCCGGCCCTGGGTCAAACCCGGCACGCGCGGCCTCGAGCATCGCATCGGCGGGCTGGAGCGCGCCTATGGCAGCGGCAACGTCTCCTACGATGGCGAAAACCACCAGCGCATGACCGATGTCCGTTTCAGGAAAATCGAGCGTATCGCCGACGATATCCCCCTACAGGCCATAGAATCGGGCGCCGACAGCGGCCAGTTGGTGGTGCTCGGCTGGGGCTCGACCTATGGCCCGATCTCAAGCGCCGTCGGCCATTTGCGCGCCGGCGGCAAGGCGGTCAGCCATATCCACCTGCGCTATATCAATCCGATGCCGAAAAATCTCGGCGAGCTGCTCGCCCGCTTCGACAAGGTGCTGGTGCCCGAGATGAATATGGGCCAGCTCACCACCATGGTGCGCGACCGCTTCATGATCGAGGCGCAAGGCCTGCACAAGGTGACCGGAAAACCGTTCCGGATTTCGGAAATCGAAGACGGCATCCGCGCCAGCCTGGAGAAATGAGATGAACGATATCGCGACAGCGGCGCAACTGAGCGCCAAGGATTTCACCTCGGACCAGGAAATTCGCTGGTGCCCGGGCTGCGGCGATTACGCCATCGTCAAATCGGTGCGCAAAGCCTTGGCCGAGATCGGCACGCCGACCGAGAATGTAGTGTTCGTCTCAGGGATAGGCTGCGCCGCGCGCTTTCCCTATTACATGGCGACCTACGGCTTCCACACCATTCACGGCCGCGCCCCGGCGATCGCCACCGGCGTCAAACTGGCCAACCCGGAATTGGACGTCTGGGTGGTCGGCGGCGACGGCGACATGCTTTCGATCGGCGGCAATCACACGCTGCATGTGCTGAGGCGCAATGTCGATCTCAATATTCTGCTCTTCAACAACGAGATTTACGGCCTCACCAAGGGGCAATATTCGCCGACCTCGCGCGAGGGCACGCTGTCGCCCTCGACGCCGATGGGCTCGCTCGACCATCCGGTCATGGCGACCTCGCTGGCGCTCGGCGCCGGTGCGCGCTTCGTCGCGCGCTCGGTCGATACCGATCAGAAGCATATGCCCAAGGTGCTGACACGCGCGCACGACCACAAGGGCGCGTCCTTCGTCGAAATTTTCCAGAATTGCATCGTCTATAATGACGGCGCCTTTGCGGATTTCGCCGTAAAAAAGACCGCGCCCGACACCCAACTCCATGTCGAGCACGGCGAGCCGCTGATCTTCGGCGCCGAGGGCAATAAGGGCATTCGCGTCAACCGCGATATCCTCGCCCTCGAAGTGGTAACCGTCGGCGAGAACGGCATCACCCTCGACGATGTGCTGGTGCATGACGAGACCAACCGCACCCTGGCCGGCTGGCTGGCGCGCATGGAGGCGCCGGAATTTCCCGTCGCCATCGGTGTGCTCTATTGCGACCCGACGGAAAGTTACGAGGCCGCGGTGATGCGCCAAATCGAGGAAGCCAAGGAAAAGAAACCGGCCAAGGGCCTCAACAGCCTGCTGCAAAGCGGCCAGACCTGGACCGTCGAGTAGAATTAGAGCTTGTTAGGGCCTAGGGGCCTGGGGGGCGTCGTGCCAGTTGGTTTCCGCCGTGAAGGTGCGGTCGAATCCGGCGCCGTTCCAGGTCGTGAACTTTCGCGCAATCACGTAAAACGGCACGCGCGGGAAGCCGAAGGTCGATTCGGCGTAGGCGACCCCGGGCGCGCCGAGATAGCGCTCCGCCATGCGCCGCGCCGGCGTAATCCAATCGAAATCATCGGGCAGAAACGTCACCTCGCCCTGCACGCTGACCCTTTTATAGGGCGTCGTCGGGTTGTCGACGAGGAGGCCGCAACGCGCATCGCGGCGCAGGTTCTGTACCATGGACGTGCGCTCCTTGCTGACCACCAGGAAAGCCTGGTCATCGGCAAGCCAATTGAACCAGACCGGGCTCAGCACCGGCCACCCGTCGGCCATCGTGGTGGCGATCTTGGCAAATATTGCGCCCGAGGTGAGGAACGCATCGCGTTCCTCATCGGTCATGCCGCGGCCATTGTTCGATGTCATCGCCATGCCGGTTCCCCCTGGTTGCACCGCATTCGAATAAATTATCGCCGTTGCGAATTAGCGCCTGGCCTCGGCCCTCAGGCTGCCGGCGATAACCAGGGCGAGGCCGAAGAAAAGCAGCACCAGCGCCAGCCATATCCACAGGCTGTGCGCTTCGCTGTGAAACAGGATGCCCCAGGCAATGCCGGCCAACGTGGCGACATAATTCTGCACCGAGAAGAACACCGGCCCGGCAAGGCGGATAATCTCGAGCAGCAGCCAGAAGAAAAAAGCATTGATCAGCACGACCGCGATCAGCGACCACTCGCCGGGGCCGAGGCCGCCCGCGGCGCTCTCGAACCACCACCACTCGCTGGAATCGAGGCCGCCGGCGACGGGCGCACCGGCTCCGAACCACCACCACTCACCCGTCGCCAGCATCACCAGGCCCATATAGATGGAGGCGGTTAGTAATATGGCGGCGGCCAGCGCAACGGAGGTGGATTGCGGCGGGCGCATCAGCGAAATCGTCACATTGGCGATGCCGTAACAGAGCGGCGTCAGGAACGAGACCAGCACCCAGATCGCCATGTCGGGCGAAGGCAGGCTGGTCTGCGGCAGCACGACCACGAGAACGGCGCCAAGGCCAACCCCGAGCCCGGTCAATTTGATCGCGTTCACCTTTTCGATGCGCAGCAGCAGCGCGAAGGCATAGGTCAGCATCGGCACCAGGGTTTGCTGCAACCCCACCACGCCGGCCGGCAGCTTTGCGGCGACAAAGTTCAACACCAGCAGCGGCGCCGCCATGGCGATCGAGCCGAACATTGCGTATACCTTGAAGTGGCCGAGCGTCAAGCCGGGCGGGCGGCGCAGGATGAACGACAGGGCCAACAACAGCAGCCCGGCGCCGAGCGCCTGCCAGAACACGTAGGGAATGAAGGGAATGCCGCTGGTGATGGCGATGCGGTTGAGCGAGAATGTCAGGCCGAGCGAGGTTCCGGCACCGAACAGCATCAGCGTCGGCACCAGGGGCAAATCCGCCACCGACGGCCTGCCCCGCTTTGCCGCCCGCGCCGGTGCCGTGGACGCGGTGGTGCTGATTTCGACTGGCTCGATGCGTTCGGCCGGCGCCGGCTGATGCCAGCGATGCCCGCATTTGGCGCAGCGCACCTCGCGGCCCGCCCGCCCCAGCGCGTTGGGCCCGAGGCGGTAGCGTGTCGCGCAAGAGGGGCAGCTGATGATCATCGGTGGATAATACCAAGGAGCGGTGATAATGACCCATAGGGATCGCCCCCGCGGCCCGTCGGGCAGGAGGGAGGCCGCAGGCGATGCGGCCCCATCGGCAAGGTCTTCCGACGCCCTCCGACGGGCCGCGGGGGCGACCGGAACGGCGGCTTGCCAAGGCTTTTGGACGGCGTCGCGCGGGGCTTCCGATGTCCCGCATCGCTACGCCCCACGCTCCTAGCCGAAAACCTTGGCAAGCCGTCCCTATGAGTCATTATCATCGCTCCTTGGTATAAGATATGTCGGCGGTTGTTGGCGGAACGCCGGGCGAGTATAGCGCCACAACAGGGCGCCGGGGTATCGCAATTACGAAAACTCGAGCGCGGCGCCAAGAAAATCGATGACCAGGGCCGCCATACCATGCTCGTAGAGATCGTTGTGCCCAGCCTCGGGATATATTTTTAGCTTTTTGGGCTCGCCGGCGGCGGCGAACAGCCGCTTCCCGAAGCGCAGCGGTATCGTGCCGTCGCGCCCGCCATGAACGATCAGAAGCGGTGCCGCCACTTGGGCGATCTTGCTCTTCGAATCGAAGCGGTCGAGAATCAGATGTTTGACCGGCAATATCGGAAAGCGTGCCTGGGCGACGTCGGCGATCGAGGTGAACGGCGCTTCCAGCACCACCGCGGCGGGCGCCCGCTCAGCCGCCAGATGCACGGCGATCCCGGTGCCGAGCGATTCGCCGTAAAGCAGGATGCTCTCGGGCGCCGTACCGGTCTCCTGCAGATATGCCAGGGCGGCGGCGCCGTCTCGGTAAAGCCCGGCCTCGTCGGGTTTGCCCGGATTGCCGCTATAGCCGCGCCAAGTGGTCAGCAGCACCCCGAACCCGGCATCGAGATAGGGCCGCACCTTGTCGGCGCGCATGCCGATATGGCCGGCATTGCCGTGAAAATAAACCAGCGTGGGAAGCGCCGCGCGAGCCGGCGCGCGGTGCCAAGCCAAGAGCGCCAGACCGTCTTCCGTAGCCAGCGAAACCTCGGCCATCTCCGGCACGCCGCTCAGCGCCGGGCTCGGGCGCTCCGAAGAGGGGAAATATAGCAGCCGGCGCTGGCCGGCAAAGGCGCCGCCGAACACCAGGCCATAGGTGCTGACACCCGCCGCGATACCGCCCCAGATCCAATTGCTCATTCCACCTTCCCCTAGAGACAAAAAACACCCGGCACCGAAGGCCGGGTGTTTTCGTCTCGAAGCGTCCGCCCGCTATTCGCGCCCGCCGAAAAGAGCCAACAGCAACATGAACAGGTTGATGAAATTCAGATAGAGACTGAGCGCGCCCATGATGGCTTTTTTGGTCATCACGGCCTGGCCATCCGATTCGAGATAGGTTTGCTTGATGCGCTGCGTGTCATAGGCGGTCAAGCCGGTGAAGACGAGGACGCCGATGACCGAGATGGCGTAATACAGGAACTCGGACTGCATGAAGATGTTGACGACCATGGCGATGATGACGCCGATCAGCCCCATGAACAGGAACGAGCCCCAGCGCGCCAGGGAACGCTTGGTTGTGTAGCCGTAAAGACTCATGGCGCCGAAGGTGGCGGCGGTGATGAAGAACACGCGCACGATGCTGGTCGCCGTATAGGTGAGGAACACGTAGGACAGCGACGCGCCCATCAGAACCGAGAACACCCAGAACAAAGTCTGCGCCGTGCTCGGCTTCATGGTTTTGATTTTGGCGCCCATGAAGAAGACGATGCCGAGCGGCGCGAACATGACGATAAAGCCGATGCCCGAGCCGTAAAGGACCTGATAGAGCCCGGTATGGGCGACGACATAGGCGACGATGCCGGTGAGCGCCAGGCCCGAGCCCATATAGTTATAGACGCGCAGCATGTATTTGCGCAGACCCTCATCGACCTGGGTCTGTGTCAGTGTGATGCCGAACGGGCGACGTTCCGAGCCGGTGGCCATGGAATATGTCCTCACATCAATTTCGAATTTCCTGCAGCCTATATAAGGCCGAAATCGCGGGTTTTCAACATTTTAGATGGTTTTAGCGTATCGATTCGCGGTGTTTTGGGCGTAACATGGGCGCGATGCATCGTCTCTTCGTCACCCTCGATACGCCGCCCGCCGTCAATGACCGCCTGGTCGGCCCGGCCAAAATTCTGTGGGCCGGAGTCGAAGCCGAGCCCAAGCTCCAGCGCCTGCGCGATCAGGTGACGGCGGCGCTCGATGCGCTCGGCCTCGAGCCGGAGCACCGCAAATTCGCGCCCCACATCACCCTCGCCCGTTTCAAGCGCGGCGCACCGGCGGCGCGCACCGCCGATTTCCTCGCCAGCCACGCGCTGTTTCACACCGAGCCCTTTGCGGTCACGCAGTTTCATCTTTATTCGAGCCACCTTCGGCCTGAAGGCGCGTTGCACCGCATCGAGGCAAGCTATCCGCTCATTGGCGGAGAGGATTAGCCGCCCCTCTCGATGCGCTCCATGTCATCGTCCGAGAAGCCGAAATGATGGCCGATTTCGTGAATCAGCACATGGCGCACCACGTCTTCGAGGCGCTCGCCGCTCTCCACCCAATAGTCCAGCAAGGGCCTGCGGTAGAGGAAAATCATATCGATATCGTGGCGCACATCGCTGACGCTCTTGTCGCCGAACGGCACGCCCTGATAGAGGCCGAGGAGATCGAACGGCGTCTCCAGCGCCATCTCGCGCATGACTTCCCGGTCGGGAAATTCCTCGACCCGGATGCGCAGCTCGTCGGCGCGCAGCCGCAGCACTTTGGGGATCGTCCGATAGGCTGCGGCGGCGATCTTCTCGATATCGCCGGCATCGGGCGCGGTTGCGCCACTGGCATCGGGCGCCGTCGCGCCGCCGGCGTCGCCGCCAGCCATGCGATGCTATCTCGGCGCCATGCGCAGCGCCCCGTCGAGGCGGATCACGGTGCCGTTGATATAGCGGTTTTCGGTGATGTGCCTGGCCAGCGCGGCATATTCGCCGGCATGGCCGAGACGCTTGGGATAGACCGTCGTTTCGATCAGCGATTGGCGCACCTCGTCGGGCAGGCCGTCCATCATCGGCGTGTCCATCAGGCCGGGCGAGATGCAGTTGACGCGGATGCCCTCGCACGCCAATTCGCGGGCGAAGGTAAGCGCCGTCGCCGCGACGCCGCCCTTGGAGGCCGAATAATCGCCCTGCCCGATCTGCCCTTCGAAGCCGGCGATCGAGGAAGTGGTGACGATGACGCCGCGCTCGCCATCGTCGAGCGGCGCGAGGCCGGCCATGTCGGCGGCGGCCAGGCGGAGCGAATTTATGGTGCCGATGAGATTGACCTGGATCGCCTTTGTCAGCCTCTCGAGCGGCGTCGGATCGCCGTCCCGGGTCACCAGCTTGGCGCCGGTGGCGATGCCGGCGCAGGCGATGAAGATGCGCGCCGGGCCGATCGCCTGGCGCAGGCTGGCCATCGCCGCCTCATGGCTGGCGGCGTCGGAAACATCGCACACGGCCGCCGCGCCGCCCAGCTCGCCGGCCACTTTTTGCGCCAATTCCTCGTTCATGTCGAGCACGCCGACCGTCGCCCCGGCCGCCGCCATCATGCGCGCCGTCGCCTCTCCGAGCCCCGATGCGCCGCCCGTGACAAAAGCCGTCTGGCCTTTTATTTCCATCTTTCGTCTCCTCTTAATCTTATTATTCGCGCCACCGCTCCGACGTTACATAGCAGAAGCCGGCGCATGGAATCCACCGGCGCCCGCATGGCGGCCGCTATGCCCTCATTCGCCCGCAGCGGCGCGCTGCAATTGCGCCTCGCGGCGCGCGATATAGATGGCGCTGGCGGCGATCAGCGCCGCGCCCGGCCAGACCCACACATCCGGCACCTCGCCAAGGGCAAAATAGCCGATCACGGCGGCAAACGGCAGGCGGGTGAAGTCGAGCGGCACCACCGACGACGCCTCGACCAGCGACAGCGCCCGCGCCATCGAGAAATGGGCGACGATGGCCAACGTGCCGATAACGAACAGCCATCCCAATTGGCTCAGATCGGGCATCGTCCAAAAGGCGATGGCCGGCCCGAGCGACAGCGGCGTCATCAGCAGGTTCATGTAAAAGACGATGGCGATCGGCCTTTGCGTGCGCGCCAGGAGGCGCACCAGGGCCATCGAAATGGCGAACAACAGGGCCGCGAATACGGCCAGCAGGCTGCCCAGGCTGACGGTTTCGGCGCCCGGCTGCATGACGATGAGGACGCCGCAAAATCCGACGATGGTGGCGCCCCAGCGGCGCAGCCCGACCTTCTCGCGAAGCAGCAGAATGGCCACCGGAATCATCCACAGGGCGACGGTGAAGTTGAGCGTGATGGCCTCGGCCAGGGGGGTGAATTCGAGCGCCGAATACCACACCCACATGGCGCAAATGCCGATCACCGCGCGGATGCCGTATGCCTTAAACGCCGGCCCGCGGGGAAATTCGAAGCCGAGCCGCCACATCACCGGCAACAGAAAGATAAGGCCGATGGCGTTGCGGAAAAAGGCGATCTCAAACGGCGATATGGCGCTCGAGAGATCGCGGATGAGCGCCGACATGCCGGCAAAGCAGGCGCAGGTGAAGACCATCAACAGCGCCGCCTCGACCGGCGGGCGCAACCAGCCGCCGCCGCCTGCCGCCGGCCCAGGCGAGGTCATGGCAAGATCATGGCAGGATCACGGCAAGATCTCAGATTCCATCAATCGCGACCAGCGCGCTTGCCGCCTTGCTGAGAGCGCGCGCCCGTGCCCAGGGGTCGGTGATCTTGGCCGCGATGCCGACCGCCTCGCCGAGCGTCGCGCGGGCCGCCTCGGCATCGCCCGCCGCCGCTTGCGCGGTCGCCAGATCGGCGAGCACGAAGGCCATGTCGAGCGGAATTTTCAGTTCGCGGGCGAGCCCCATGGCGCGCGCGCCGAGCTCTGCCGCTACCTGCGCCTTGCCGCGCTTGCGCGCGATACCGCTCATCGTCACGAAAGTGCTGATACGCAGCTTTTCGTCCTGAATGGTCTCGGCCAGGCGCACCGCCTCGGCCGCATCGCCGCTCCGTGCCATGGCCAGCACGATGCGGCTGAGGACGAAGGAATGGGTATAGCCGAGCTCGATCCCGCGCACCTGCTTCAGGGCCTCCTCAAACTCCGCCAGAGAGGCGTAGGACGAGGCCAGGCAGGCGCGCGCCTGCTGCCGTTCCGCCGGCCGGGCGATCGCCGCCAACGTCGCGCGCGCCACATCCAGGGTCTGGCGCGCGCGCTTCTCACGGCCGCCGCGAAGCTCGGCGATGACGATATCGCACAGCGCCTGCACGCGGTTCTTGGCCGAGCCGATCTGGGCGATCAGCGTATTGGCCTTGGCGCCTTCGCCGACGGCGGCCATCAGCGAAGCCATCTCGCTCAGCGCCCATTCGCGGAACAGATCCGCCTCGATTGAATGGGCCAGACGCTCGGCTTCCAGGGCCAGGCCATGCGCCACCTCGTCATGGCCAAAGGCGAGATAGCTGTGCGCGGTCGAGACCAGGGTCGGCAGCCGCTCATGCGGCGCTTCGATGAGCGACACCGTGGCTTCGGCGAAATCCGGCCGTCCGGCGGCGAGCTGGCCCTCGGCGACGGCGCGCAAAGCCTTATCGCGGAGCGCCGTATTCGGCACCTGCTGGGCCGCCGCCAGGGCTTCCTCGGTGCGCCCGGCACGGGCCAGCGCCACCGCGATGCCGCTTAGCGCGGCGATTACCGAGCGCGGGTCGCTGATCGCGCGCGCCACCCGCAGCGCTTCCTCGGACTGGCCGATGCGGGCCTGCGCCTGGGTGATATCGCTGAGCGCCCAATCGCGCAGATTGTCCTTCTCGACGCTCTCCGCCGCGACCTCGGCCTCGACGATCAGACAGGCCGGCTCGGGAGCGCTGTAGCAGCGTTCGGCGCGCGCCTTCAGCGCCGCCAGATCGGGCACCGCGCCGACCACCACGGCGCGCGCCTCGACCGCCCAGTCCGGCCCGAAGGCCTGTTCGAGGACGCCCCGCGCCTGTTCGATCTGATTCTTCTGGGCACGGTCGAGGCGCAACAGAAGATGCTGCGCCTGGCCGGCGGCGGAAGTGAGATTTTCGAGCAGCTCGTGCGTCGGCTTGCCGTCGACGGTCAGATTGGCGAAGCGTTGATAGGTGCGGATGGCTTCCGCCGTCTCGGCCGACATCACGCCGCCGATGCGCCCGCCATAGAGGCCGAGCTCGGCCAGACGGAGCTGAATCTGGCGCACCAGAAGGCTGTAGCGCCCGGTCTGGGATTCGGCGTCGATCTCGCTATCGCCGAGCGCGGCCGGCGTCAGATAGGCGTGCCCGGCGGGCGCCCCGGGGAACACAGGCATGGCCACCGCACCGGCAGCCACGGCAAGCAACAGGCTCACCACGGCAAGCGCCGCAGCGGCGCGCCGCAAACAAAAAATTTCAAAATTTCGCCGCATTCGATTCTCCAGCGCCGATAATAGCCCGCCGCGCCGGCATATTGAATATGACCCGTCAATGCCCATATAGCTGATGCAGGCGGCGCCGAATTGCCGGGCCGGCCTGAGGTGAGACCGCGCCGCGCACCAGCCGACCAGGCAGAATGCGCGGCTAACGGTCTTGTCGTCGATTGACTCGCTCGCCAGGAGGAGTGCCGACGATGACGCGATTATCGCCGTTCAACAGTCCGCTTCTGCTCGGCTTCGAACATCTCGAACAGATTCTCGAACGCGTCGCGAAGAATTCCAATGACGGCTATCCGCCCTACAACATCCTGCAGGTGGGAGACGACCGCCTGCGCATCAGCCTGGCGGTGGCGGGGTTTAGCGAAGACGAACTGTCGGTGACGGTGGAACAGAACCAGCTGCACATCCACGGCCGCCAGCAGGACGATCCCGAAGCCGTATATCTGCACCGCGGCATCGCGGCGCGGCGCTTTCACCGCACATTTCTGCTCGCCGAGACCATCGAAGTGGACAGCGCGGCGCTCGACAACGGGCTCCTGAACATCGATCTGGTGCAGCCCGTGCCGGCGCAAACGGTGCGCACTATCGAAATCAAGCAGAACGCGGCAAAGCGCGGCAAGAAAGCGCAACTGTTCGAAGCCGGCCGCGACACAGCACCGGCAAGGAGAGGTGCCCGATGAGCATCAAAGCGGACCATCCCCTGGATCTGCCGGCAACCCTGGCCGGCCTCGGCGAATCCAATATCGTCTATATCGACCATCGCAGTTTCGAAGGCAAACTGCGCTACGTCATTTTGGATGGCCAGAGTGAGATCGTCGGCGTCGCCGACGAGCGCGAGGTCGCATTCGCGGCGGCGCGCCAGCACGGCCTGGAGCCGGTCAGCCCAGGGCGGCTCTAGAGCATTTTCAAAGAACACAGAGTCGTAATTCGGGGATTCCCATTTAGTTTGGGATGTGATTCGCTTTCCTTCGATTTGATCTTTTGATTCGAAGGAGGGTTTGATGTCGCGCAGCTACAGTGAGGATCTTCGGGT
>PVBE012957928.1_pt1 | contig 14027 bp, 13 predicted proteins | sample 1631181 | NCBI WGS metagenome assembly PVBE01 (sample SAMN08397723, study PRJNA350692) | Marine metagenome, whole genome shotgun sequencing project. | isolation source: water | place: Pacific Ocean | collected 2012-04 | reverse complement strand
GGCGCTGTAATAGGGCACCAGGGCGGCGGCGAACCCCTGGTCGCGGAAGATGCCCAGCACATCGACGCCGCGCAGCAGGTTGATCTCCTTGCCTCGGGTCGCGATATAGGCTTCCGGCGTGGCCTGGTAAAGCCCGGCGAAGGGGTCGCGGCCGCTTTGGTGGTTGCCGAAGTCGACGAGATGGATGAAACGGCAATCGGCGGCCGCCAATTGTTTCATGCGGGCCACCGAGGGCTCCAGCGGGAAGATGTGCTCGAGGCAGGAATTCGACAGCATGACCTCGTAGGGGCCCTCGACCTCGGCCGTCAAGAGCTCGTGCTCCACCACCTCGACCCGGGCGAAGAGATCGTCCAGGAAGGCCTCGAAGGGTTGGCGCGGACCGTAGAGTGCCGTCAGGTCACGGTGCAGGCCGAGCAAGTAGCCCTCGACCAGTTGCGGCGCCTTCAGCACCTCGAGGTCGGCGTAGGGCTCGACACAGGTGTAGCGCTGGCAGCCCAGGAACACCGCCAGCGGGGCCCAGCCCAGCATCGGGCCGCAACCGATCTCGAGTACCGCGCGGCCGGCAAAATCGATCTTGGGCCAGTCGTGGTGGCGGCCGATGATGGTCTCGTAACGGCTCAGGAAGTCGTATGGGCGCTGCGGCCTCAACGCCTTGGGCGAGGCCAGGATGTCGGCCAGCTGCGGCCGGCCGCTGCCGCCTCGGCGCAGCTTGCCGGCCAGCTTGCGCACCACCTCCTTGGGCGGCATCTCGTAGAGGCGGCGGATCAGTCTCATGCCTTGGCTTCCTCCATCAGGCTCAGGAAACGTGCCACGAATTCTTCATCGCCGGCCGGGCTGGCCACGTGGTGGCGGTAGAGCGCCTGGCCGGCCCGGGCGATCGGCAGGTAGCGCTGGTAGTTGGCCAATATCTCGTCCACCGTCTGCACCACGTCATTCAGGTCCCAGTCGTGGCGGACGAAGGTTTCGCCCGGGCGAAAGAAGTCGGGATAGGTCTCGAGGTGCGACATGTCCGGCTTCAAGAGCATGGCGCCGCAGACGAAGGCCTCGAAATCCTTGTAGTTGATTTCGTTGTAGCCGAACGGCGAGACGACGATCCTGCTGTGGCGCATTTCCCTGAAGTAGGCGGGCTTGGAAAGCCTGTCGGTGCGCCGGAAGTCGGCCAGCAAGAGCGCCATCTGCTGGCGCTGGTAGGCCACGGTCTGGCGCTCGTAGCTCAGGCCCATACGGCATGAGAGGGGGATTTTCCGGGCTGTGGACGGCGGGCAAAAACGGCTCGGCGGCCTAAGCCAGAAGCGCAACGGCCAGTGCACATGGAAGCTCGACAGGCGCGGCCCCAGCAGCGAATAGTTGGCCAGCCCGGTGTTCCACGACACCCTCAGCTTGGCCAGCCCGGCCTCGTCGAGGGCTTCGCTGCAGGCTGGTTCGCTGTCCTCGATGCCGTGGTTTTGATGATAGAAATCGGTGAACAGGCGCAGCCCATAGTGGCGCCGGGCATGCTGGGCACGATCGCGATAGAGAGCCATCTTGTAGTAACGCGCGACCAGCGGCAGGATGTCGGCGTTGATCGACCCCGGCGGCGAGGAGCGGTCGAAGTAGATCAGTCTTGAGGCCCTTTCCGCCAGGCCGGCCAGAAGGTCGAGCGCCTCGCTACGCCGGGCTCGCCAGGGCCCGGGCCAGAAGGTGTTGCTCAGCGCCAGGACATCGCAGTCAGGAAGATCGTCAGCGAGCTCAGCGAAGCAGCGGACCTCAATGCCAACATGGCGCAGCCGCCGCCGGTTGGCCAGCAGCGGTGCAAGAAAGGCGCGGGTGTTCTGGGTTGCCGGCGGACCGGCGAGAAGATGAACGCTGATCATGACGGCCGCGGCACCGGAGCCAGACCCAGGATGCGCTCCCAGACCACCAGGGCCTGGTCGGGGTCACTTTCGCTCAACCGCGCCCGGGCGGCTTGACCCAGCCGCTGGCGCCGTTCGGGATCGCCGATCAGCAGCCTCAGGCGGTCTGCCAGCGCGGCCTCGTCATCGACCGGCACGACCAGTCCATTGACGTCGTCCTCGACGAGATCCTGCATGCCGCCCGGCGCGTCGCTGACGATCACCGCCAGGCCGCAGCTCATGGCTTCGAGCAAGGCATTGGGCGTGCCCTCGAAGCGCGAAGGCAGGGCGAATATGGCGGCGCTGCGGTAGTGGCTGAAAGGATCATTGCTGAGACCGGGAAAATGCACCCGCTCGGCAATGCCCAGCGCCGTCGCTTGATGCTTGAGGGCAGCCTCGGCCTCGCCCTCGCCCAGCACTTCGAGCTGCCAGTCAGGGTGCTGGGGGGCCAGCCGGGCGAAGGCCGCGATCAGCACGTCCTGAGCCTTCTGCGGCGCCAGGCGGCCAACATTCAGGATGACGGAGGCGGTGCCCCCTTGGTCCGGGGAGTGGCTGTCTGGCGGGCGCGGCAGGGGATTGGGCAGGTAGGCGAGCTTTTGCCGCGGCACATAGCTGCCGAGGCTGGCGAGGGCGGCCTGGCTGTTGGCGGTGACCAGGTCGGCGCGGCGGTAGAGCAGCCTTCTCAGCCCGTCCCAGGCTCGGCCCAGGGACTGCCGCGCCGGGTCATTGCGCTCCGAGATGACGATCCTCAATCCCAGCCCGAAGGCGGCCAGCACGGTCAGGATATTGGTAACGCCGATCAGGCTCATGACGGTCGGCGCGCCGGCCTGCTTGAGGGCGCGCCGCAGCGCCAGCAGGCGGCGCAAGTTGGCGGCAACGGCGTCAATCAGCGTCGAGGATTCACGATTGCCGCCGATGACGAGCCGGCTGATGCCTTCTGGGAGCGGGAAAAAGTCGTCCTCGGGTGGTGCCAGCGTAACGATGCAGATCCTGACGCCGCGTTCCGCCAAGGCTTCACTGACGGCACTCAGCACGCGCTGGGTGCCACCGGGGCCGAGGTCGCCGATGACGAATGCGACGTCGTGATGCGCACGTTGCATGGCAATTTCGTGGCTCCGGGTCGGCAGTCCGGGAGCGGGACTATGGGCTTGAAACGGCCTCGAGCACGACCTCGCAGATGCGCTTTGCGGTGGCCTCGTCGAGATAGGGATGCATGGGCAGGCTGAGGACTTGCAGGCTCAATTTCTCGCTGACGGGCAAGCTGCCCGGCCCCTTGCCATAGCCGGCATAGGCCGGTTGGAGGTGCATGGGCAGGGGGTAGTAGATGGCGCTGGGAATGCCCTGTTGGCGCATCGCGGCTGCCACCTCGTCGCGCCTTTCCAGTTTGATGGTGTACTGGGCCCAGGCGCTTTTCGCCCCAACCGGCCGGGCCGGTATGGCCAGGTCCTTCCCGAGCCAGGCATCGTAGCGCGCGGCCAGCGCTTCCCGGGCCGTGATTTCCTCGGCGAAAACCTGCAGCTTGGCCAGGACGATGGCGGCTTGCAGCGTGTCGAGGCGGGCGTTCAGGCCGATGCGTACGATGTCGTACTTCTGGTTTCCCTTGCCGTGGGCCCGCAGCGAGCGGAATTGTTCGGCCCTTTGCGGATCGTCGGTGAGCAGGGCGCCGCCATCGCCATAGCAGCCCAGGGGTTTGGCCGGGAAGAAACTCGTTGCCGTAACCGGTGCCAGCATTCCCACCTTGGTGCCATCGAGTGAGCCGCCAAAACTTTGGGCCGCATCGGCCAGGACATAAAGGCCCTCCCGTTGCGCCACTTCGGCCAGTGCCCGGTAGTCGGCCGGCAGGCCGAACAGATCGACAGCGATGATGGCCCGCGGGGTGAGCTCCGTGGCGCTTTTGGTTTCGCCGATCTTCTTTTCGAGATCGTCGGTGGCGATGTTGAAGGTCCCCTCGTCAACGTCGACGAAGACCGGTGTGGCCCCGACCATCAGGATCACCTCGGCGCTGGCGGTAAAGGTGAAAGCAGGCAGAAAGACGGCGTCTCCCGGGCCAATGCTTTCTGCCATCAACGCCAGCAAAAGGGCGTCGGTGCCGCTCGAGACGCCCAGCGCCTCGGCGCAGCCGGCAAAGGACGCCAGTTCATTTTCGAGTTCCTGAACCTCAGGCCCAAGGATGAAGCGGCCATGTTCCAGCACAGCATCGATACGAGCGTGAACGTCCTTTTTGATGCGCCGGTATTGGGCCTTCAGGTCGACCAAAGGGATGTCCGCCTTGGCGACGGTTTGTTGGGGGCTATTCATTTTAGTACCGCGAGACCATTGTGCGTTTCCCGATAGCGTTCGCCCGTACGTGGGCAGACCAATTCAGAATCGAGACGTTCGCCGGATCGACCGACCCAACCGGCCTGACGGGCCGGGTTGCCCAGTACCAGGGCATGATCCTGGACATCGTGAGTAACCACCGCGCCGGCGCCGATCATGGCGTAGCGCCCGATCTTGTTGCCACAAACGATGGTCGCGTTGGCCCCGATGGTAGCGCCCTTTTGAACTAGGGTGGGCCGAAATTCGTCCTTGCGTTCGACGAAGGCCCGCGGGGTCAGAACGTTTGTGAAGACCATGGAGGGGCCGCAAAAGACATCGTCTTCGATGGTGACGCCGGCATAGATCGAAACGTTGTTCTGCACCTTGACGCCGTTACCGATCCGGACGCCGGGCCCGACCATGACGTTCTGGCCGAGCACGCAATCTGTTCCAACTTGCGCCCCGGACATGATGTGGCAAAAGTGCCAGACTTTTGTCTCCGTTCCGATCGACGCGCCGGCGTCGACCACGGCCGAGGCGTGGACAAAGGGATCCGCCATGGCCGCGCTCAGCCGCTTCCGTCCCGGCTGCCCAACGTGGCTAGCCGGCCGCTCGACCATTGCTCTTCGAGCTCCGCCATGACTACACGCTCGCCCGTATGGATGGCTTGTTGGCAGGCCTGCAGAACCTTGAGCACCCGGACCCCTTCAGCGCCATCGGAAGGGGGGGGCGTGCCGCTTGCAACGGCATCGATGAAGGCCTGGCATTCGGCCCTGAGCGGCTCGCCCGAACCATAGGGGACGGCTTCCGCTTCAGCCTTCGTGACCAGCGGAACGTCACCGTCCCAGCCAACATCGTGGCGATAGAGCCTGACCTTGTCGGGACCGCCGAGGACGTCATCGAAGGCCACCATGCCGCGTTCCGCCACCACCACCATACGATGGTCCTTGAAGGGGTGCAGCCAGGAGACAAAAATATGGGCTTGGATTTTTTCGGGAAAGGTCAGGTGGGACATCGTGGTGTCGGCAATGTCGTCACTGAGATAGTGGTCGCCGGTCGCCATCACGCTGTCCGGCAGGCCTCCCGTCAGGGCCAGGATCATGGATATGTCGTGGGGCGCAAAGGACCAAAGGGCGTTTTCCTCGCGGCGGACCTTGCCCAGGCTCAAGCGGTTCGAATAGAGGTAGCGCAGGGGGCCGAGGGTCCCGGAAGCAACCAGTTCCTGCACTGCTCTGAAGGCAGGATGGTAGAGCAGCAAATGACCGACCATGAGGGTTCGTCCACACTGCTTGGCGTGGTCGCGTAGATCTTCGGCCTCGGCGACGTCGAGACACAGGGGCTTCTCGACCAGGACATGTTTGCCGGCATCGAGGGCCTGCCTGGCAAGTTTGCCGTGCGTCACGGCCGGCGTGGCGACGACGACAGCATCGATGCCGGGCTCCGCCAGCAGCTCTTCGGGACTCTGCAACACTGTCACCGCAGGGAATAACGCCGCGGCACGTTCGCACGCCGCCGGGTCGACGTCGCAGCAGGCCCGCAAGGCCCCCAAGCTGTCAAAATTTCGCAGATGGTTGATGCCCCAGTGCCCAAAACCGATGACGCCGACAGCTACACCTTGATCATCACTCATAGCAACGAACGATCCTCCTTTTGCTTGCGCTGATTCTTTGGCTTGCGCGCTTGCTGCCAGACCTCAAGTAGCTGGGCGGCACGTTCCGGTCCGTTGCAGAGCGTCGCAATTCGCTCCCGGCCAGCATCTCCGAGTCGCCGGCAGAGTTCGCGGTCGTCGGCCAGGCGAAGGATTCCCTCGACCACCGATGGTCCGTCGAATTCGGGAAAAATGAACCCAGTGCGGCCGTGCTCGACCAGCTTGTTCCAGGTTCCCAGCGTCACAACCGGCCGGCCCAGACCAAGAGCTTCGATGATATCGCGCCCCCAGGGGTTGGCTTCGCGGGTCAGTTTCGCCACCAAATCGCATCCCAAAACGACCCGTTCGGGCTCATTGACGTGCCCCAGAAAAAGGAAATATTCGGCGACCCCCCGGCGGGCGGCGAAATCCTCGAGCGTGCCGCCCTTGGCACCCACCTCGCCCAACCCCCCTGGCAGGCTGCCGTCGAGCTTCATGTCGCCGGCGACCACGAAGAGAATGTCGCGCCGCCCCCTTTTTGCCAATTCCTCGGCCAGTTCGACCAGGCGATCGACGCCGCGCATGTAGCTGTAGTTGCTCAGCGCCGCCACCTTCAAGCGATCGTCAACGGGAACCTCGGGATGGGGCGTGATGGCGTCGGGGACCTGGACCGGGACGTTGTAGATCACGCTGGCCTGAGGATGTGCCCCCAGGGCGGCGAAATGGCGTTGCTCGTTCTCGGTGATGAAGACGACATGATCGGCAGAACGGGCGATGCTGCGCGCCTGCCAGCGCGCAAAGGGTGTGGGCTCGGGCCGGGTGCGAACGTGCTGCACGATAGCCGTATTCGTATGCTTGCTGAGCCAGCGGCCCAGCCACCACAGGCCCTCGTGGTTCAGGTGTACGACATCGAAGCGCTTGCCAACTTCGGCGGCCAGGCGCTGGCGAAATTCGCCGGTAGCTGCGAAGCGCCTGAAAAAGCGAGCGTACTCGACCAGGTTGTCGAAGTTCGAGGGCAGTGAATTGCGGGTCGGAATGTCGGGCTCGATACGACAGGGAATTCCCAGCGAGCGGTAGACGTGCTCGATTTCGCCGGGCCGCCGACACCAAACCTCGGGCCGCAGCCGATCATGATCGACATGGGCGAGCGCCGCATGCAGGCTACGTGACGAACCTCCGTGGCCGCCCTCGATATCGAGGCAGAGTACGCGCAGATGTCCGTCAGCCATGCCGCTCGGCGGCGTCAAGCAATATCTGGGAGACACCCTCCCAACCAAGCTGAAACAGCGCATCGGTCACGGAAAGACCTGGTACGAAGTCGTGATCACCCTGGGGGTATTCGGGATGTTGGAACGCCGACCCCCGGGTGTCGATTCCGGCCTCTCGATATTTTTGCTCGTCCTGATAATTGGCACCACCGCGGCCGAATAGATAGGTTCCACCCCGGGCAATTGCCGAGACAATTTCGATCAATCGATCGTCGCCCCTGGCGTCTGTGATTCCGAGATCGGATGATGAAACGAAAGTACACGGCAGATTCAATTTTGCCGCAATCGCCTTTACCAAATGACTGTTTATCGCCACCAGATTATCCGGCGGCGTCGTTTTTAACATCTCATGTATCAGCGGCCAGACGGCGGCAAAATGGGGGGCGTGAGAGTAGTACGCGGTCAAGCGCTCGCTGTGATCGCCAAGCCAGTCGGCTTTGGCGGCCTGGACCTTGGTTATGGGTTCGCCAAAAGAAAAGGACACGGGAATGGTTAGCCATTTTGGCTTGCCGTTGCAAAGAAGCTGCACGCGATTGGTGTAGCTGTTTTTGGAATATTGAACATCGTCGAGAAAAACAAATACATCGGCCAGGGCGATCTTGTGAAAATAACCTAGCCAGGGAAAGTAGTTGGGTTGGTGAATGGCGACGATCAAACCTGCACCTCTAATTGCCTTGCCAGCAAATGCAAGGTCGTACCATCAGCCGTCGGATAGGGTAGTGTCTCGGACGCCGAGGCATCCAGCACTGCCGCCACGGCATAGCGCCGGCCCTCGACCTCGATGGTTGCCGGCGGCCAAGGCGCGCCGCATGCCCGAACCAGATTGCGCACCTGCTCGGCCGGCCAGGCCGGCTCGATGTGCCTGTCGGCGTTCTTGAAGCGGGGCCAAATGCGGCCTTTCTCCCGGTCCGGGTAGCGCGGTCTCTCGCGCCGCTCTCGGAAGCGCTGCCAGGCCAGGGGAAACCGTGCCACGCCAACCGCGATCATGGCCTGACGCATGTCGGCGGCGCTGGCATTGCCGGGGATGGGGATGGTGGTTTCGTCCCAAATCGCTCCGGCATCCACTTCCTCGACGATCTCGTGCCAGGTGATACCCAATTCCCGCTCGCCGTTGGCGATGGCCCAAAGCAGCACCGATTCGCCGCGATACTCCGGGATTCGGCCACCGTGCATGTTGAGAAGGCCGTCGGCGTAACGTCGGAGGTCCGGAGCGGCTAAGAGCTGGGAATAGAGCCAACTGATGGCTGCCCCGGCCGGCGGCAGATTGGCCGGCAGCGGCCCGCCGCGCGGGTGCACCAAGAGCGGCAGGCCCAGCACGCGGGTTTCATCGGTCAGCCGTTCCACCTTCTCCGTGCCCAGCCTGTTGGCCGGCACGATGACCGCGCAGGCATCGTCCTGCGGCGGCAGGCCTTCGAGCAGGGCCAGTCCGGAAGCATCGTTGGCAAAGAGGTGTATTGCGACCAAGGTGTCACCAGGACGGGGGCACAGGCTGCCGCCTAGGGCTCCAGCGTCCGCTTGTAGGCCGTGCAGTTGGCCGCCAGGCTGGCATCTATGAGGCTCCGGCGCCGGGCCAGGAAACCTTCGAGCTTGGCCTGGGCGCCGGCCAAGTCGTCATGGCTCCACCAGATGGGGTGGGTGAGAAGCTGCAGCGCCCGCCCTTGTGCCACCGCCGGGTGGTCCAGGGGATGGCCGTGGTGCCAGGCGCCGCGGGAATCCGAACAGTAGCCGATGTCGCGGAAATAGCGCGCTCCGTAGGCGTTGACGCGGCCCGGCACCTCGAGGTCGCGATCCAGGAGCTGCGCCGCCGGCCGGTGCAGGCTGAAGACCGCGACCGGGTGGGCGCTGAGGTCTTCGAGAATCCGGCATTCCCGCTCGGCGGCGGCGGCCAGCTCCGAGGGGTCCGGGTTGTACAGGGCGGCGTCGAAATGCAGCCCGATGCCGTGGCCGAGTTCACCCAGCCGGGTCAGCGCCGCCCGGGCGTGCGGCGAAAAGGGATTGTAGAACTCGCTGCGCAAGAGCACGAAATAGATGCCCCGCCAACCCTCGCGGTGTTCCACTTCGGCCATGCCTAGCGCCTCCTCGAGGTCGAAGTCGACATCGTGGCGCAGCACCAGATGCGGGGCGGCAGCCACAGTTTCGGCGTAACCCGAAACCCGGTAGCCGCGCCCCACCAGCGAGCCGACCAGGTCGCTGTAGGCCTTAAGCGTAAAGTCCATGGCGATGACCGTCTCCAAGGCAGCATTTCCCGCAAACATTCATGCTACAAACGACGCCTGGCTACCAACGACGACTGAGCGACATTCGACAACGGGGTGACCGCAGGCGGACGGCTTGGCGGTTGCTTCTTGGCGCTCAGCGCCGAAGAGTCCGTCTGCGGCGCCAATTCCGTAGTGGGCGCCCGCCACCCCGTCCGAGTGAAGAACCCGTCGCGGCGCAGGAGGCCCATGAACACCTTCACGCCGCGGACGTTGAGGTGTACTGGATCCTTGAAGAACCGCGCCATCAACGGTGGCCCTTTGCCATAATCCCAGATGCGGGTGTCCCCGAGCGCTGCCGAAATTTCGTCGCGCCAGGCGAGGTAGCCATTTCGCTCGGCAAAGGCAGGCAGTATCGGTGAAATAACGAGCTGCAACTTGATCCCGTGCCGCTCGGCGACGTCGATAATGGCGATCAGGGCGGTGACGTTTTCCGGTTTGGTATTGAAATAACTTCGCTGCCAGGCGGCTATGGTGTCGGCGGCTATCGGCTCGGATAGCGCGCTTTGGAACAACAGATCGGGCATCGGAAAGAACACTTTGTGCGCCGCATTGAGAAAGAAAATATTGTTGAAATTGAAAAGATGGCTAATCCTGCCGGCATAGTAGAGGTGTGGGTGAGTGTCCCAGAGAAGCTCACTTATGCGCTCAGAACGGGGGCTGAAAGGACGAAATTTTGCGCTCGCTTCCTGGTCCGCTACCAAACCGGAAAGCTCTATCAGCACGATTTTCGGAGCGCCATAGATATCTATGAAATCTTCAAGCAGCGCCAGCGATGCAAGAGTCGATATTCCCGGATTGGCGAGGTTTGTAACTGGTCTGCCAAACTCCCTGGACAAGTTCTTGGTATCGAAATGGCGGTAGGCACGCGAATTTCCCAGCAATAGAACTTCGCTTTCGGACCGGCCGGCGTACATCTGTGCTATCGGAATTTTGCTGTTGTCCAGCACGGTGCCGAGCAAAAATCCACCGAGGCGATCTCCGACGATCAGTACAGTCAAGAAAGCGGCAACGGCCAGCAATTGTTTGGCCATTCCAGCACCTAGAACTGAAAGTAGATGAAGTTGCTGCCGGAGAAGGTGCCGAGTAACGCCGTTGCCCACAGCACCATTAACATTCCAGCCGCCCGCAACCAATACGAACTGAGGTAACGATTCCTAAGTTTCTCGTTCTCGCAAACGAGGTCGACGGCGAGCACGGCAGCGATCAATGCGAAGCCTTTGACCAGACCAATCCGATAGGTTGTTATCTGTGTCACCGACTGGTCGAACGTAAGGATGCGAGTAAGGATCGTCGTGGCATCGGCCAAGGTCTCGGCGCGAAAAAACACCCAGGCCATTGCCGTCAGGAAAAAGACCGCAAGAATGAGTGGTAGCCGCATGACGCGGACCAGGCGGTCGTCTTGCAGCAACGGGATACCGCCAGTCATGCGGGCGCCGGTGTGCCAAACGACCTGATAGCCACCGTGCAGCAGGCCCCAGATAACGAAATTCCAGGCGGCGCCATGCCACAGCCCGCCCAAGAACATCGTGACCACGAGGTTGCGCATCGTTTTCCCGCTGCCGTGCAGGCTGCCGCCCAGCGGAATGAAAAGATAGTCGCGCATCCAGCTCGAAAGTGAGATGTGCCATCGCCGCCAAAATTCACTGAAAGAGGCAGAAAAATAGGGGCGAATGAAATTGACGCCGAAATCCAGCCCCATGATCCGTCCCAGGCCGATGGCGATGAGCGAGTAGCCGGCGAAGTCACCATATATCTGGAAGGAAAAGAACAGCACGCCCGTCATGTGGCCCAGCGCGCCATATGCTGTCGGCGTGGAAAACCAGCCGTCGACGTCGATCTGGTGTCCCAAGGTATCGGCCAACACGACTTTCAGGAAAAACCCCCAGGCCACGAGTTCCAGTCCATGAAACGTCCGGCCCCACTCGAATCGCGCGTCCTTGCGCATTTGCGGCAGCAACGAGTTGGCCCTGACGATCGGCCCGGCCACGAGCTGGGGAAACAGCGAAACGTAGCAGGCGAATCGCAGCAGACTGTTCTCGGCCGGGCATTTCCCTCGGTAGACATCGATGGTGTAGCTCAGGGTCTGGAAGGTATAGAACGAGATCCCCACCGGCAGCACGAGGTTCAGCGTCGTCCACGACAGATCCAGGCCCAGCGCGCCGGCAGCCGCGGCAAACGATTCGGCAAAAAAGTCGAAATACTTGAACAGGCCCAGAAGGCTCAAATTCGCGGCCAGGCTGACGATCAGCAGCAGCTTTCGCCGCGGCGCATCAGGCTCGACGCCTAGCAGTAAGCCAATCTTGTAGTCGACGGCGGTAGAAAACATGATGAGACTGAGGAAGCGCCAATCCCACCAGCCATAAAAAAAGTAACTAGCTGCCAGCACGAGAAATAGTCGGGCCGTTCCGCGTGTAATGAAAAACGCGGGGAAAAATACTACAGCGAAACAAAGAAATGCAAAACTATTGAAAATCATTTAACATATGAGGCTTATCCCTCACCATCCGGTACCGCAAGATGTTGATGCCAGGCGAGCGCATGCATGATAAGAACAAACCGTGAACTATTGGTTTGGAGGAGGTTCGCCATGCCCGACTATCGGGGTTCCCTGATCGCCGGTGCCGTCGAGATCGTCGATCAAGGGCAGGGTCGCATCCGCCTGGCCCATGTCCGGGACTATTCGGCCGACAGCCTGCACGCCTTCATCGAAACCACCACCGCCGTGGACACCATCGCCAGGACCGACGGCTGGAGCGCCTACCGCGGCGCGCCGGGGGGCCGCCACGATCCCCACGTCATCGGCCCCGTGGCTGCCCATATCGTCCTGCCGTGGGTCCACCGCGTCTTCTCCAACCTCAAGAGATGGACGCTCGGAGCCTACCACAGTCTGCGCCACAAGCACCTGCAATCCTACCTCGACGAGTTCGTCTTCCGCTTCAACCGCCGCCGCACCCGCCATGCCGCCTTCAAATTCCTCCTCGGAATCGGAACGCGAACCAAGCCCGTTACCTACAAGATGCTGATCCCACCGGAAGCAACGGGATAAGCCTCCAGAGTATTTCAAACTCCGTTCCTTTTTGTTTGACGATATCTGCGTTACCCGATACCGAGCTACCGCCGAAGCGGCGCAAAATGTCGGTCACGACGCGGTTTTCAGTTCAGCTCAGTAAATGGAGTTGCAGGATAGTGGCATCCTGAGCGTCGGAACCTTGGGATTCACGCCAGGGCCGTTTCCCCTGGCACCAGAGGATGAGCCCCTGTCCGCGCCGCAGCCATCTATCGAGAATCTTGTGGCCAGGGTACGATTTCGCGGCTCCACCACCTGGACATCGGCGGCAAGCAAGAGCTGTCCTGGCGCTGCTCGATCGCTATCATTGGAGTGCCCGGTTCCACTGTTCAAATTCGCGCCACATGACGACCCGCACCGCCAGGTGTTCCCAGCTTGAGCGATGGCGATTGAGCCAGACTCTACTCGCAAAATGCGGTGATAGCCCCGCCGCTTGCGGGATCTCGTCACCGTAATGCCTAAGAAATCGATCGGCCGGAAATCGAAATCCCTGCTTTGGCAGTTCCATCAACTCTTTAGGTACATACCGGTATAAAATTCGCCGCAGCACCGATTTTTGACCGAACGCCAGCAGCGCTCTTGGATCGAAGGAAGCCATAGCCTCAAAAAGATTGTGGTTAATATATGGCGTCCGCAGTTCGTGACCAGCCCGCATGCTTCCGGTGTCGAATGCCGGAAGCTGGGTGTTTACCAGAGTGTCAACAAGGTCAAATTCCGGCATTGCTAATTCGAGGGGTTGTCCACTATCAAATAGCGTACGAGACCAGTTGTCAAAATCGGGTAACTCGCGCAAAATGCTGATTACGGGGCCGGATTTGATAACCAACGCTCGCTCGTGTTTACGCACGCCAAAGATATTACGGTAAGCCTCGATTTTTGTGCTCCAAGCCTCCCAGGGTTTGAGAATTCCGCCAAGCACATTATGCATCCAACTTGGAATTTGATATTTACGACGATGCTTATAGGCGAACGCATATTTCTTATAACCAAGCGCCAATTCGTCGCCCCCTACCCCGGTCAATCCCACAGGAAAATTTGTGGACTTTGCCGCGGATGACATCTGAAAGATTGAGGATACTGTGAGGTTACCAGTTGGTTGACCCAAAAGTTCCAGCAATAATGCCGGGTTAATGTCTTCGGGGGCGTCCGTGCTCTCGACGCGGCGATGCTCCAGGCCCAAATATGAGGCGATAGCGCCTGCTCTAGGCGCCTCATCGCTCGTGTTGCCGTGAGGAAAGCTCACAGTGATACAGGGAAGACTGCGACCAAGTTCCCGTGACGCTATTGCCGCCACGAGAGCAGAATCCACCCCACTCGACAAATACAGACAAAGGGGAACATCTGATTCCAATCTTCCCTCGACACTTTTGACAAGAATTTCACATAGCGAGTCGAGTTCAGCCTCGGAGAGTGCGCGGGGACGTCCCCGACCCTGTATGGCGCGTGGAGGGACCAATAAGGTACCGAACGGCCCAATTGACCATTGGTAACGGAAACCGTGGTTGCGGGTAGCAGTCGGTCAATCGACGGGTAAATCGTGTTTGGAGCGGGTATATAACCAAGCGCCATAAACGGCGTAAGTCTCTCTGCCGAGATATCGAAGCTGGGACGTAGTAGACGAACTAGTGGAGTAAGCTC
>PVBE011768636.1_pt1 | contig 14027 bp, 9 predicted proteins | sample 1631181 | NCBI WGS metagenome assembly PVBE01 (sample SAMN08397723, study PRJNA350692) | Marine metagenome, whole genome shotgun sequencing project. | isolation source: water | place: Pacific Ocean | collected 2012-04 | reverse complement strand
TTCTCGCGCCTCTTCAATGGGAGATCACGAGAAGCCGGTGACGATCTATTATCCGGGCAAGGACAAGTTCTTCGGCAAGCTGCGGCGGTTGATCCACGACGTGCTCCCCCGCCCACCTTTCGAGATTCACTGGCAGCCGATCGAGGCCGGGGCGGTGATCCCGCTAAATGCCGAGGGACGAATGTTGCGGACGTTTGCCACCGGCCATCTTGGCGGTGGCCGAAGCTTGGGTGCGAAGGTGATCGAGGTCCGCAGCCGGCTGAAGAAGGAGTACTCGACCTTGTCGCAGCCCGAGATCGTTCAGATCGTGCGGGAGAAGGGCAAGGACCACATCTCAGAGAAGTACGAAAAGATCCTGCTGGCTTACGGTGGAGACTCTCCCGGCCTGGATCCAGAGGTGGTCAAGGACGCCGAGGTGTTGCTTCACGAGGCGACGTTCCTGGCAGCCAATGACATGGAAGGGGAGCAACACGCGACGGTCGGGCAGGCACTCGAGGTCGGTGTGGCGGCCGGAGTTCGCGCGCTGGTCCTGTTTCACATCTCGACGCGTTATCGACACCGTGAAGTCAAGGAGGCGATCCGTCGAGAGATCAGTCGGCTGGAACCAGACTTCGCCATTTACTATACTTTTCCCAGGGGGTTTCCGACCCAGCTGGCCTGTGTTCGTAAGTCGGCGTCGGAGCGGTCGCTCCCCATGCCGAAGTCATGAGCGCTTATCAAGACGACCATGCGTATCTGGAAGGGCAGTTCCGGCTGCTCGATCTGCGGATCAAGATCCAGCAGGCAGGGCAGGTAGAGTTGTGGGACGACGACCTGCTGTGCCAGGACGGGCAGGTCGACCTCCATCAGGAGCTGGAGGAGATGACGGCGGCACACCGCAAGCGACTCGCCGCCGCCGAGGAGGCGGGGCACACTTTCACGGTCGAGGAGCTGGCCAGGCAGTGCGAGCTCGATGAATTCGAGCGGGATCTGCTGTTGTTGCTGGTCTACAAGCAGTTCGTAGACACCCCCTTCCTCAACACCGGTCACGCGCTGCTTTCCGTGCTGGCCAAGGATCGCCTGGCCCTGATGCGATTGACTCGCTCGTTGCGTGTGGACGGTCGGCTGCGGGGCCATCGACTGGTGATCTGCGATCAACACGATCCCCAGGCCAACTTGCTGGAGGCGACCTACGACCTGTCGCCGACCCTGCTGTCCGAGTTGACCGGGTTCGAGCCATGCACCCTGCCCGAAGTCGAGACGACGGTCGACCCATCTTATCGTGGCTATCTCGAGTTTTGGTTCAAGCGTGTTGCTCTGATGGAGCACCGCCTGGAGTTGATGACCACCCTGCGGCAAGAAGATCCGCTCTTCGGCGATCGAGTGCTGTCTGGGTTGGGCCAGCCAATCGAATCACTGGAAGCTCAGATGGGCCGGCTCGACGCAAAGATCGCGGAGTATGAGCGCCGGGACCCGGATGCTCACGCCCAGTTCCCGCTGGAGCGCATCGGGACGGAGCACGATCTGTCAGTGGAGGAGAAGTCGATCCTGGTCATCCTGCTGCGTAACTCCCTCGGGTTGGGGGGTGATTGCTTCATGGGGCTGGGGTGCGACGGCAAGAAGCTGCTGGCAATCGTATCCGCCAGCGAGACCAGCATGATCCGCAACCGTCAGCTGCTGTACAACAACGGCACATTGCGCACGGCCGATCTGGTTCGTCAGGAGCGGGGGTGGCCCGGTCAGAACTTCCTCGACGCGGAGTACGAACTGCCCGAACCGATGATCCGCCGGCTGCTCGGGCACCTCACCGAGGGCGCGGGTCCAGGCGACAAGTCGTCCGTTGAAACCAGTGAGGAATCGCTGTATCGGATGACCGAGCCGCGCTTCACACTGGACGACGTGATTCTGGACCCAGCCAAGAAAGAGCGGCTGGTCGTTGCTCTGCAGCAGGAGCAGCATCACGAGTTGATCTTCGAGAAATGGGGGTTTGGTGAGGCGGTTCCCGGTCAGTCCGGGTTGTCGATCCTGATCTCCGGTCCCCCGGGGACGGGCAAGACGATGCTGGCCGAGGCGATTGCCAGCTATCTGGGCCAGAAGTTGCTCCTCGTCGATTACTCCCAGGTGCAGAACCTGTTCGTTGGTGAGACCGAGAAGCGGATCGTTGGTGCATTCAAGCAGGCTCGGGAGTCAGGGGGTGTGTTGGTCTGGGATGAAGCGGATGCGATGTTTTACAGTCGGGACTCTGCGACCCAGAGCTGGGAGAATCGGGACGTCAACGTGATCCTGCAGGAGATCGAGCGGCATCCAGGAGTGGTGGTGTTGACGACCAACCGTAAGCGCAGCCTCGATGCGGCGCTGGATCGCCGGATGGGTGTGAAGGTCGAGTTGTTTGGTCCCGGACCACGTGAGCGGGAGCAAATATGGCAGCGTCATATTCCCGTTGCCGCTCCGGTGGCCAACGACGTGAACACCCGTGCGCTTGCACAGCTGTACGACGTCACGGGGGGCCAGATCCGCAACGCCGTGCTGGCCGCAGCGCGGGCCGTCGCGGCTCGCGGTGGCGAGCACCCCGGGATCTCGATGCGGGATCTTGTTTCAGCGATCGAAGAAGAGATCGACGCGGGCTGGTCTGAGGTCGGAAGGGGCCGCCTCGGTTTCTAGCCTCGTCGCGAGTGTTGCGAGGCTCTCGGTTTGCACGCGGTCGACAGACCTGTAGGGTGCGACCGAATGAAGACCGCTGGGTTCGCAGTTCGTACGGCAAGGCTTGCAGGGGACAGGCGGTCGGCCCTAGAGCGTGAAGTCCGGCCCGCTCGGAATCGCTCGTCCGCTGAACGGAAACTCCTGCCCGAACAGCGAGTGAGTGATCCCGGCCCGCGGGTCGCCGAGGTCGAAGGTGACGGTGTGCACGGACCGTTCACCAGCGCCCGGGTTGCAGATCACTGTCTGGCCGATCCTGTCATATGCGCTGCTGGTCTTGTATGGGCTCTCGTGGATGTGGCCACACAACAGGATCAGCGGCTGGTGGGTCTCGATCCAGCTGCGAATCGCTTGGCTGCCGATGTGGCGCCCGTCGAAGATCACGTCGCAGTTGGTGTCGTGTGGTGGCGCATGAAAAACACAGACGGTCCGCGAGGGGTTGCCGGGGACCGGTAAAGCGGCGAGTTCCTCGGCCAGCGTCGGAAGCCCGGCTAGATGCTCGCGCAACATCTGCTCACGCACTGAACCGTCGGCCTGGCTGACAAGGCTAGAGCCCTCGAACTCGATTTCGCTCTCGGGGACGTCCAGGCGTTCCCAGTCCTTTATCGGGTAGGGGCTGGGAGGTATCAGGCCGAAGCCGACCAGCTCCCCCTGTTCAAGCGCTACCCGCTGGCCGTGTAGCGGCTCCCACAGATCATCGAGCGCGCCCTCGATGCAAGCCCGCCAGTCGTGATTGCCAGGGATGAAAAAGACGCGGATCCTCGGTGCCAGCCGACGCAGCTTCTCGAGCATGGGCCGGAGAGTTTCTTCGAGGAAGCGTCGCTGCAGGGTGAGGTCCTCCTCGGGCTTCTCGAAGAGCATTGAGCCGTTGGGCAGCAGATCTCCGCCGAGCAGCAAGACATCGACCTTGTCGCGCCATGCGGCTTCGAAGAGTTGTTCGTACTGGGCTGGTTGTCCGTGCAGGTCGGTGGCGTAGGTGATCCGCATGCGGACAGGGTAAGCGTGGGTTAAAAAAAAGAAAGGCCTCTGCCTGGCGTGGCAGAGGCCCCTTCATGTGTGGGGATCAAAGCGGAAACTACAGTTGGCGTCAAAGTAACTATCCATTACGCACATAGTGTGCCAGTCGCCTGGTGCGGGGGGAATCAACGAAAATAAAGGGCTTACGTCAAAAGGGGAGGGTCCTGGGCCCGCCGGCCCTTTTCGCGGTGACAATTATTGTCTTCGCCGGAAGTCCGAGGTGACAGGCAGTGTCATTCGGCCTGGTGCAGGATTGTCGGGGATGGTTTGTGCGCTGATCAGGTTGAGCCATTTCTCGGTGTGGCAGTTAATATTGAGACGGCGGAACTCCTGATATTGCAACGTCGGGACTCCCCGGATACCATCTAGCCCCGATTTCCGGACCGTTAGCTCAGTTGGCTAGAGCGCCTGCTTCACGCGCAGGAAGTCACTGGTTCGAGTCCAGTACGGTCCACCAACTTCCCTGATGAAATATCACTGGCAGCGCGCACGCCGCCGGCCGGTTCGCCGGCTGAGCGTCAGTCCAGAGGCGAGGACCTTACACGAGGCGCTGCCGGTTGCTGACATTCACGCCCACCAGCTGCTGCATCTGACCTATTGGGGCAACGATCTGGGGCGCCGCCAGCGATCTCCGCTCAAATGGAACCCGATTCGTCGCTGTCAGTGGGATCTGCCCCGAGCGCTCGAGGGTGGGGTCAAGTTGCAGGTGTTCACGGCCTATGCGCCGATGCGGCCCCTGCGCCGCTTGAGTAACCGCGCCGAGACGCACCGTCAACTCGACATTCTTCAGCGGTTTCTAGAACGCGAGTCGGATCGGATCGCCTGGGCCTCGACGACTGCAGTGGCGCGCGAGATCAACGCCTCTGGCCGCATGGCGGCAATGATCGCCGTGGAGGGTGGTCATTCTCTCGAGGGCGACCCCGGTGAGGTTGCGCGTCTGCGGGCGCGTGGCGTGCGCTATCTCACCTTGGTGCACTTTGCTGACAACGGCCTGGCACAGGGGGTGGAGCAGAAGTGGCACACCAATGAACCGTTGACCGAGACCGGGCGGGAGGTGCTGGTCGAAATGGAGCGACACCGGATGCTGCTGGATGTGGCGCATCTGACGCGTGCGTCGTTCGATGCCGTCTGCAGCGCGACCGAGCAGACCTTGATTTCGACACACACCGGCGTGGCGCGGCTTGCTGATGTGGAACGCAATTTGACTGACTGGCAGATAGACGAGATCGTTCGCCGGGACGGCTTGATCGGCGTGATCCCGCTGCCGATCTACCTCAAGAAGCACCTGATGGCGGACATCGAAGATCTGGCGGATGTCTTCTGCTACCTGGCGGAACGAGTCGGCCCGCGTTATCTGGCTTTCGGCAGTGACTTTGACGGTTTCATCTGGACCCCCAGTGGTTTCCGGGGGGTCGAGGATCTACCACAGCTGACCGAGGTATTGATGCGCCGTGGTTTCAATGGGCATGACATTTTGGGTATCCTGGGGGGCAATGCCTGGCGAACCCTCGAGCGCTTCGACGTGTAAATGCCGACGCTGATCATCACCACGCGCGATGGCATCCAGACGCAGGTCGAGGTCAGGGAGCCGTTTTTCACGCTGGGGCGCAGCTCCGAGTGTACGGTGCAGGTCAAGGACCGCGGGCTGTCCAAGCGGCATGCTCGTTTTTACAGGGTGGCGGAAGGTTACTGCGTGATCGACGCGGGCAGCAAGAACGGCATCCGCATCAACGAGAAACGGGTCGATCAGGCACTGCTTCGCGACGGCGACGAGTTGCGCCTGGGCAAGGTCGCGATCCGCTGGCTCGAGTCGCCGTGCGAGGAGCATCGGGAGTTGCAGACCTCGGCGCGGTTGCCCGATTGGGACACGACAGACCTGCCGGTTTTTCCGCCTGCGCCCGATGAGCCGCAATCGACCGAGGCTCCAGCTGCTACCCCCTCAGCGCAGGGCATCACCCCCCCCGACCTGTTCAAGCCGATCGAAAAGGGGCTGCCGAGCTGGCGTCCGCCGCCGAAGGGCAACACCTTCGAGGAGCCGGACAAACCCTCCCCGGTGCTGTACCCGCGGGGCAAGCCGCCAGTGCTCGCGCCCAAGCGGGTCAAACCGAAACGAACGGAGCAGTCCACCCCCTGCGCGGGCACCGGTTCTCCCGCAGAGAGCGCGGCGAGATCACCGGTCAGGCCCGGTTCGCATGTCGTGCCGGCCGTCCCCAGCCTGGAGAGTGGACCCCCCGGGAAGGGGACCAAGACTTCGAAGAGCGCGGTGCTGGAGCCCGACGCGGTGGATGCGGCGTTGACTCGTCTGCGGGCCGAGGTTCCGGAGCTCGATCAGGAGACTTTGCTGGAAGGTCCACATCTGCGGCGGGTCAAGGCTTGGGTCGGGAAGGCGGGGGCGGGGACACTTGTTGCGTGTGCCGCCGGGCTGCTGTTGCTTGGGGTGATGACGCTCCATTCGCGTCATCTGATGGAGAGTCGATGGAAAGATGGCGCCCCGCCGACTGCCAGGCTCCGTCCGGTTACCGAGGAGGATCTGGCCGCTGTGCTCTACCGTCAGGCTGAAGCGCTGCGGTCCAGTGACGACAGGAGGTACCGCGACCTGCTGGCTCGTCTGGTCAAGGAGCACCCGCAGAGTGGCTGGGCCGATCTGGCGCGTGCCCGGCTGGCACCGCCGCCGAACGAAGGCACCGGCCCGACGGTCGAGCCCGAGCTGGACGGGGTCGTTAGGCGACTCGAAGGAGCCTTGGCTCGTGGACGCTATGCCGAGGCGCTCGAAGGATATGAACTGTTGTCGCGCACGGCCTCCACCGAGGAAACTCGTGCGAAGTTTGCCCGGCGGCTTCCAGAGATCCGGGGTCGGATGTGGCGTGAATATGAGTCGAAGCGCAAGGCGACGGTGGACAAACTACTGGTTTCGGGGAAAAGAGAAGAGGCGATCCGCGCAGCAGAAGCGCTGATCGATCGGTATCCTGTCTTGCGGGTGCGAGAGGATCTGGAGCGGAGGCTGAAGTGAGCAAGCAACAGCAAGATCTGGGCGAGAGCCTGAACGAACTGGCGATGGTGCGGCAGCGGATCGAGAAGGAACTGGCCAAGGCGATCGTCGGACAGAAGGAGGTGATCGCACAGGTCATTGCCGCGATGTTTTCACGTGGGCACTGTCTGCTGGTCGGGGTGCCCGGGCTGGCCAAGACGGCGCTGGTTCGCGCGCTAGCGCAGGTCTTCACGCTCGGGTTCAAACGGATCCAGTTCACCCCCGACCTGATGCCATCCGACATCACGGGAACCGAGGTGCTCGAGGAGGGGCAGGACGGACACCGCGATTTTCGCTTCATCCAGGGTCCGTTGTTTTCCAACATCATCCTCGCCGATGAAATCAACCGGACTCCGCCGAAGACCCAGGCTGCCTTGCTCGAGGCGATGCAGGAGAGACAGGTAACGGCGGGCACGGTGACGTACGACCTGCCCAACCCGCTGTTCATCATCGCAACCCAGAACCCGATCGAGCAGGAGGGAACATATCCGCTGCCGGAGGCTCAGCTCGATCGCTTCATGTTCAACATTCATGTCGACTATCCGACGCTGCCCGAAGAGGAACAGATTCTCCACCTGACAGCCAAGGAGCACGATGCGGAGCCGAACTCGATTGTTCCGGCGAGCCAGATCCTCGGTATCCAGAAGCTGGTGCGAAAGATCATCTTCAGCAAGGACATCGTCAACTACATCGTCCGGCTGGTTCGCTCCACGCGTCCGGGCTGGCCTGACACCCCCGACTACATCAAGGAGATGGTCGAGTGGGGCGCCGGGCCACGTGCCGGTCAGTTCCTGCTGGTCGGCGCTCGGGCGATCGCGGCAATGGAGGGGCGTTCTTGGGTTAGCTTCGAGGATGTGGCGCTGGTAGCCGTGCCTGTCCTGCGCCACCGGATGGCAACCAACTTCAAGGCCAAGGCAGAAGGGATCGACTCCGTCGATCTGGTCAACAAGTTGCTGAAGACGGTGCCTCGGGAACTTCAGACGAGGTATTCCGCATGAGCCGCATACTGATCGTGGCCTTGCTGCCGATGCTGTTCACCGCAGCGCCGGCGCAGGCGCAAAACCCGACCCAGGCCCAGGTGCAGCAGGCGATCGACCGGGCGCTGGAGTTCTTGGGTCGGAGCCAGAGGGCAGATGGGAGCTGGCCTTATAGGGCCGGCTATTCGCAGGGGGCAACGGCGTTGGCGGTCTATGCGATGCTGCTCGCGGGGAAAAAACCGACCGACCCGGTGGTCCGGCGCGGAATCCGCTACATCCTCTCGAAGCCTCCGACCAAAACCTATGGCGTTTCGCTGGTCGCGTTAGCGCTGGTCGAGGCGGATCCGGCCAAGTACCGCGGCGTGGTCACGCGCTATGCGCGTTGGCTCGAGGCTGTGCAGACCGCTTCCGGCATGTGGAGCTATCCTCGACGGGGTGGGGACAACTCGAACACCCAGTTTGCCGTTCTCGGGCTGTGGGCCGCAGAGCGAGGGGGCATCCGCACAGATCGGCGGGTCTGGAGTGCGGTTCGCGAGCATTTCAAGAGCAGTCAGGGGTCGGATGGATCGTGGGATTACAGTCCTCGTGGGCGCGGTCGCATGTCGATGACCCTGGCCGGTATCGGCAGCCTGTTGATTGCAAATGGCCGATTGCGAAAGCCGGGTCGGACGTGAGGCCAGGTCCAGGTCGATCGGTCGATCGCTGCTGGCTTGGCCTGGGTCGAGGGTCAGGGGGCGAAGGCCTGGCTCGGCCAACTCTATGAGATGTACGCGCTCGAGCGAGTCGGCATCTTGGCCAGCCTGCCGTCGATCGGGGGGCGCGACTGGTATCGCGAGGGGGCCGCTTGGCTGGTCAAGAATCAAGGCCAGCAAGGTACCTGGCCTCATCGGAGGTACGGTGCACTGGTCGGGACCGCGCTGGGGTTGTTGTTCCTGGGCAAGGGACGGGCCCCCGTGTTGGTCACCAAGCTGCGTATCTTGCCCGACTCCGTGGCCCGGGTCGGAGAGATCGACGAGCTGGTCAAGCGCGCCTCGAGGATCTTCAAGCGGCGTTTCACCTGGCAGGACGCGTCATGGGGAACGCCGCTGAAGCAGGTGCTGATGGCGCCGATCATTGCGATCAATGGCTACAAGCCGTTCGACCCGAGCCCCGAGCAGATCCAGTACCTGCGTCAGCTGCTGGACAACGACGCGACACTGCTGATCAATGCGTGTTCGCCGGCCTTCGACAGGAGCTTTCGCCAGCAACTGGCCAGCGTGTTTCCCCAGGCCAAGCTCAACCGGCTGGACAGCGACCACCCGGTCTACTCCAGCCAGTACAAGATCGATCCCAAGCTGCGGTTTCTGGAGGGTGTCAGCAGGAACTGCAGGATGCCGATCATCTACTCGAGCAAGGACCTCTCTTATGGTTGGGCGACCGACGGCGCACATCAGGGGCTGTCTGGCGCCTGGGCCAACAAGATCGGGATCAACATTATTCGCTACATTGCGGGAAAGGGTCAGAAGCTGGATCGCCTACGGCAGGTCGAGGTGGTTCGCGGCACAGCCCGCAAACAGGTTGGCCCTCGGGGCATGGTGCCGCCAGGGGCCTTTATTCCGGTGATTTTGCGCCACGGCGGCGACTGGAACCCCGACCCGGAGGTGATGAGCCTGGTTCTCGACGATTTGCGCCAGAAATTGCCGCTGCGCACCGGACGGGTGGCCAAGCCAATCAAGCTGACAGACAAGAGCCTGTTCAACTACCCCTTTCTGATCATCAAAGGGCATCGAGCGTTTTCGCTGTCCCAGGGCGAGGTGGGCCGACTGCGGCGCTACCTGACCGCGGGCGGCAGCCTGCTGGCGGAGTGCTGCTGTGGGAGCCCGGGTTTCGATCGCAGCATGCGCCAGCTGATTCAGGTGCTGTTTCCTCGCAAGAGGCTGGTGGGATTGCCGCCGACCCACTCGGTCTTCACCGCAGGCAGCGCGATGAAGCCGATCGAGTTCACCAAGGTCACGGGGCGTGAGCCGGGCCTGCCACCGCTGGAGGGGATCGAAATCGATGGGCGCACAGCTCTGATGTACCTGCCGATGAGTGCGGGGTGCGCGGTCATTCAGCACTCGCGGGCGCAGTGTAACGGGATCCAGAAGCGGAGGGTCTCGCTCGATCTGTTCCGTCGCATCGTCCTCTACGTGATGACACGCTAACGGCATGTCGTCGTACGAGAAGTACCTCAAGCCCTCGGTCATCCAGCAGGTCGGCCGTCTCGACTTGAAGGCCAGGTTCATCGTCGAGGGGTTCATCACGGGCTTGCACCAGAGCCCCTATCACGGGTTCTCGATGGAGTTCTCCGAGCACCGCAAGTATGTCTATGGTGACAGTCCCCGGACGATCGATTGGCGCTTGTTCGGCCGGACCGACAAGCTCTACACCAAGAAGTTCGAGGCCGAGACCAACCTACAGTGCCACCTGGTGGTCGACACCTCGGCCAGCATGGACTATCACCACGGCGGCCATATGAGCAAGCTGGATTATGCGATCTGCACAGCCGCCGCACTGGCTTACATGCTGACCCGCCAGCAGGATCCAGTTGGGCTGATCTTGATCGACGACCAGCTGCGGATGTACATGAAGCCACGGACCAAGATGAGCCATCTGACCGACATGATCGCGGTGCTCTCCAAGGCCGAGGCGGGTCAGGCTTCAAAGTTGGCTGACAGTCTGCGGGCCGGGGCGAGCCTGATCAACCGGGCGGGTTTGGTGATCCTGCTGACCGATCTGTATCAAGATCAGGGCGAGGACTCCAAGCTGGTGGATGCAATCCAGGAGCTGCGCTACCGCGGGCACGACGTGATCCTGTTCCATGTGCTCGATCAGGCCGAGGTGGACTTCGATTTCGGCGGCCCGATCACCTTCACCGACAGGGAGACGGGTGAGTCGATGACCGTCGATGCGGGTGGACTGAGGGAGTCCTACCAGAAAGAGCTCAACGAGTTCCGTGACAGCTGGCAACAGGCCTGCGGAGCGGCAGAGGTGGATTTTGTCCCGCTCGACACAGGCACACCGTTCGACAAGGCCTTGATGTCCTTTCTGCATCGCCGGTTGGGGCACTTCTAGTGCATCGATCTGGTCGAGATCGGGCTCGCCTGTGCGCCCTGCTCTACACGACGACAGGGGCGGATCACTAGTGCCGCTCTCTGTTCAGTTCGCATCGCCGGGGTTTCTGGCCTGGGGCTGGATCCTGGTCGCCATCCCGATCCTGGTGCACCTGCTGATGCGCAGGAAACCGTCCCATTACGAGTTCCCCACCCTCCGCTTCCTGCGTGCGGCGCAGAAGAAGCAGTCAACACGGATCAAGCTCCAGCATCTACTGTTGCTGCTGTTGAGGATCTTGCTGATCCTGTTGATCCTGCTGGCCTTCAGCCGTCCCCAGATGAGGCTCCGGACGAGCATCTGGTCTCACGACGAGCCGGTGGACGCCGTGTTGCTGGTTGACACGAGTCCCTCGATGGAAGCGCTGATTGGTGGTGGGACGACACTCGACCGTGCTCGCCCCTGGGGGCGCGCCTTCATCGGGGCGTTACCCCAGGGTAGCCGGGTGGCGGTGATGACGTCCCAGTTGGCCCCGATCGAATGGTCGATGAGAGCCCACGAGCTCGATCGCAAATTGGCGGAACTGGAGGTGCAGGAGGGAGTCTCCTCGATGGCGCCGGCGATTCGCCGGGCGAGCAAGCTGTTCGAGCGGATGTCGGACCGCCGGCGCGTATTCTATGTGTTGACCGACCTGACCGGCATTGCACTGCCGCCCAAGGTGTTCGATGGCTGGGCCGAACAGATCCCAGTGCACCTGGTCGATCTGGCAGGCGATGGGTTGAGCAACCTTTATCTGGAGCAGCTGAGTCTCTCGCAGACTTCGGTCTTGCGAGGCACTCCGGTGACGGTCAGCGGGGTGGTTTCTGGCCAGGGCCGTGCCGGGCGCGTGACTCTGGACCTGATCGTTGCGGGTCGGACCCTGCAGTCCAGGCCGATCGAGGTGACGGATGGCGGCCGGGCCCCGTTTCGTTTTGTCTTTCCTGCGCGAACTCCTGGCGTGATGCAGGGGCAGGTCCGTATCCGGGAGCAGGATGTCCTGCCACCGGACAATGCGCTCTATTTCACCGTCCGCGTCTTTCGCACCTTGCCGCTGAGGGTTGTCAGTGATCCGGCTTTTTCTCGCTCGAGCAGCTGGAGGTGGCTCAAGCTGGCGCTCGACCCGGAGGAGAAGGGCCGCCGACTGGCCACAGAGCTACTGTTGCCAGGACAGCTCGCCCAGCGAACTCTTGCCCGGAGTCGAATTCTGATTCTGCCGGAGGTGACCGGCTTGACCGATGAGGGGTGGGCGGCGATCGAGGAGTTCGTCTCGTCTGGCGGTGGTCTGCTCGTCTTGCTCGGGCCCGACTTGCGGCTGCCCGAGTGGCGTACGCCCAAGGCTCGGGAGGTGCTTGGGATGGAGATAGTCGGTCCCGAGCGGCTCTCGAAGCCGCTCGGGCTGGCGCGGGTGGACTGGGCCCACCCACTGCTGGCGTCGTTCGAGGCCGGCAAGAACGGCAACCTGATGGATGTCGAGTGGCTCGGTGTGGCGCGGATCGTTGCCGGAGGGCAGGCCAAGGTACTGGCCAGGCTGGCCGAGAGCGGGCTACCTGCCATTCTAGAACGACCGCTGGGCCGCGGGCGAATGCTGGTCTTGTCAGGGGGGATTAATCCCCGCTGGGGCGAGCTGATCAAGTCCTACGCCTTCGTACCGCTGTTGCAGGAGGCGCTCAAATATCTTGCGCAGTTCGAGGCGCGCCAGGTCAATTTTCGCGTGGGTCAGACTGCCAAGTTGGAACTGGACCCCGGGACAGAAGCTCATCGCATCCGGCTCGTCGGTCCGGGTGGTGCGTCCAGGGTCGTGATGATCGGTGACACCGAGAACACGGTGTCGCTGCCGCTCGACGATGGGCCCGGAAACTACGGGTATCTACTCGAGGGTCGCCGAGGGGTGATTGGGGAGGGTGGGTTTTCGGCCAGCTTCCCCACCGAGGAGTCTGACCTGACACGACTCGAGCGAACCGGGCTGGGCCCATATCTCGGGCTGCCCAAGCTGGCCGCCCTGGAAACTCGCGGGGGCGATACCGATCAATCTCCGGCTGGCGCTAGCACACACGAGCTGACGCCGCTGATCGCATTGCTGCTGCTGCTATTGCTGACCTTCGAGAGTTACCTGTCGACCTTCAAGTACCGATGAGTCGCTCACTGATTCTCGCTCTCATGCGCCCTTGGCTGCCGCTGCCGCTGCTGCTGCCGCTGCTGGTGTTGTTTGTCGGTGCGCCGCTGGTGATTTATCGCCGCAGTGAGAAGGAGCTCTCACCAAAACTGCTCGCGGGGCTCGTCGGTTTGCGTGTGGCGTCAGTGCTTATCCTGTTTCTGATCGTGCTACGTCCTATTTCCGTGCAGCCCCGGCGCATTGAGGAGAAGTCCCACTTGCCGATCTTGATCGACAACTCCCGGAGCATGGGGCAGCAGGATATGCCGGGCGGTCTCTCTCGGATCGACGCCGTGAAGCAGTTCTGGCGGCGCCACCCGGGCCTTTTCAGCGAGCTCAAGAAGCAGTTCGAGGTGTCGGTTTACCCGTTCGACGGAGAGCTGGCAGAGAAGTCGGGGAAGCGCTTTCTCGCCGACGGAGATGCGACAGGCGTGGGGCCGGCGATGTTGAAGTTCTGGCGCGAGCGTCGCCGGGGGCGGCTGGCTGGCCTGGTGCTGTTCAGCGATGGCAATCACAACAGTGGGCTGGCGCCGCAAGGCGCCGCGATGGAGTTTGCCAGGGGGCGAGTGCCGATCTATCCGGTGCTGGTCGGCGCGGCCCAGCCGACGCGCAGCATGCGAGATGTCAAGCTGGCCGATCTGGTGGCGCCGGGTACGGTCGATCTGGGCAACAGTTTCGAGGTGACCATTGGCCTCGGCGCGCTGGCTTGTGCGGGCGAAGTCGTCGAGTTGACATGTGAGTTTGCCGGTAAACGAGTGGGGCGGGAGGAGGTGACGATCGTCTCGGATTCGGCCAGCCAACGGATCCGTTTTGACGTGCCGACCACCTTCAAGGGAACTTTTCCGCTGGTGATCAAGGCTCGGCCTCTCGAAGGCGAGCAGAACCTGGATAACAACAAGATTGAGGTGCCGGTTCGCGTGCGAAGTCGCAAGCTGCTGGTCTTGCTGCTGGAGGGGGTGCTGCGCTGGGAAACCAGGTTTCTCCGGCGTGCGCTCAGTGAGGACCCCGGGGTCAATCTGGTGGTGGGGTATGTGGTCGACCCAGCGATGCGCACCCGGTTGCTGGATGC
>PVBE011140012.1_pt1 | contig 14031 bp, 10 predicted proteins | sample 1631181 | NCBI WGS metagenome assembly PVBE01 (sample SAMN08397723, study PRJNA350692) | Marine metagenome, whole genome shotgun sequencing project. | isolation source: water | place: Pacific Ocean | collected 2012-04 | reverse complement strand
TACGCTGATGAAGCCACCGGCCTGCTGAATCCTTTCAAAGGAGGTGCGATCGATGACCAAATCCCGATGCACAGGAAAGGCCGTCGCCCGCCATGGCTCGATTGTAATGGTGTCCCCAGAGCAGAAATGTCGCATGTGCAACTGACAGGCAGTGGTGCCCTGTTGTCCCCCATGCGGTACGCCATTGATGACCATCGAGCAGGTCCCGCAAATACCTTCCCGGCAATCAGAGTCGAAGGCGATTGGATCTCCGTCATCAGCTATAATCTCTTCATTGACGACATCGAGCATTTCCAGAAAAGACATGTCGGGACTGATGTCTTGAGCCATGTAAACATCAAAATGGCCTGAATCGTTCGCGTTGTCTTGGCGCCAGACTTTAAGGGTTAAATTCATCAGGTGTCTAGGTTCTAGAGGTTGGGTGTTGGTGCGTGGGAAGGGGTGTCGAGCCGTTGACTTTCAGCGCTCTGTCAAGTGCCATAGTTTGGCCTGCAAGTTGGTTGATCTCTTCAGGCGCGGAGTTGTAGTGTTTTTCGTCGATGTTGAGGAAGACGGATACGGCTGTTCGTCGCAGTTGCGAGGTTACGCCAAATTTCTCAAATCGAAACCGCGTTTTCATAACTTTCGAATCTCAGTCCTCGACTCATTTGTAACTCCGGTGGGTCATTTTCACCTCCTCATACTCGAGTGGTTCTTTGTGGAGTTTTGGTTTTTTGTTTTCGCCCTTGTACTCCCAGGCACCGACGTATGAGAAATCATCGTCATTGCGTTTTGCTTCGCCTTCGGCGGTTTGGTGTTCGCTCCGAAAGTGGCCTCCGCATGATTCTTCACGTTGCAATGCATCGTGGCACATTAACTCACCAAACTCGAGAAAGTCTGCCACACGTCCGGCGTGTTCGAGGCTTTGATTCAGGGCTGCATTTTCACCGGGAATCTTTACATTCCCCCAAAATTCTTCCCTTAAACCGGGGATTAATTTGATAGCCTCTTTGAGCTCTGCCTTATTGCGTTCCATGCCACACTTGTCCCACATGATCTGTCCCAACTCACGGTGAAATGAAGTCGGTGTGCGTTCACCGTTTATGGAAAGCATGGCATTGATTCTGGATTCGACCTCGTCTTGCACACTGATGAAAGCAGGATCATCCAAACTTGGTCGGTCGCCCATGCCGGTTTCAGACAGATACTGGCCTATGGTGTAGGGTAGCACGAAGTATCCGTCTGCAAGACCCTGCATCAACGCACTGGCACCGAGTCTGTTGGCACCGTGATCCGAAAAGTTGGCTTCACCGATGGCAAATAAGCCCGGGAGGTTGCTCATCAAGTTATAGTCCACCCATAGACCTCCCATCGTGTAGTGGACCGCAGGATAAATGGTCATTGGGTTTTGGTACGCGTTGGTGCCCGTGATCTTTTCATACATATCGAAAAGATTACCGTAGCGTTCGCGTACGGTATTTTCGCCCATTCTCTCGATGGCATCGGTAAAATCCAAATAAACCCCCAAACCAGAGGCAACTACCCCCCGTCCTTCATCGCAGACTTCTTTGGCGTTACGGGAGGCTAAATCACGGGGCACGAGGTTGCCGAAGCTGGGATATTTACTCTCCAGATAATAGTCGCGATTCTCCTCGGCAACATCGCTCGGTTTCAGTTCGCCTCTACGAATTTTCTCGGCAATTTTTTTGTCTTTAGGCACCCATACCCGGCCGTCGTTGCGGAGCGATTCACTCATCAACGTGAGTTTGCTTTGGTGAGAACCGCTTACCGGTATGCATGTGGGATGAATCTGAGTGTAGCAGGGGTTAGCAAACGCCGCGCCTCGTTTGTATGCTCGAAAAGTTGCTGTGACATTGCAACCTATAGCATTCGTCGAAAGAAAAAACGCGTTCCCATAACCACCGGTTGCCAGAACGACAGCGTGTGCCGAGTGACGGCTTATTTTGCCAGTGACCATGTCGCGCACAACAATACCTTTGGCGTGGCCATTCACCAAAACGATATCCAACATTTCGGTACGACAGTGCATTTTTACCTTTCCCAGTCCGATCTGCCGGTTGAGCGCAGAATAAGCACCGAGCAGTAGTTGCTGCCCTGTCTGACCTCGTGCATAGAATGTGCGGCTGACTTGCGCTCCTCCAAATGATCTATTAGCCAAAAGGCCACCATACTCGCGAGCAAATGGAACCCCTTGTGCAGAGCATTGGTCGATGATGTCCACGCTGACCTGAGCAAGCCGATACACGTTGGCCTCGCGCGACCGGTAGTCACCGCCCTTTACCGTGTCGTAAAAAAGCCGGTACACCGAGTCGCCGTCGTTTTGGTAATTCTTGGCGGCGTTGATGCCACCTTGCGCGGCGATGGAGTGGGCACGACGTGGGCTATCCTGATAGCAGAAGCATTTCACGTTGTAGCCCAACTCGGCCAGTGTGGCGGCGGCGGAGGCACCGGCCAAGCCACTGCCCACCACGATAATTTCAAATTTACGTTTGTTGGCCGGGTTGACCAGTTTCAAATTAAACCGATGTTTGTCCCACTTTTCGGCCATCGGGCCGGGTGGAATATTGGGCTCCAGACTAAACGGTGTTTTAGCTCGTGAAGGTATATTGACCGAGTCGGCAGAATTGCGTGAGGATTCCTTTGCCGAAGCTTTGCCTGTAGACTTAGCTGTTTTTTTCTTTGCGACCATTTTATGGGCCAGATCTAATTAGTATGCTTACCGGCACTGAGGCATATCCTGCGAAAAGCAACCAGCCTGTAGCGCAGGCGAAGTGGTCAATCCACTTTTCGTACGCCTTGGTTTTCAATCCAAGGGATTGGAACATGGCACTCACGCCATGACTCAAATGAACACAAAGCAGCGCAACGGCAATCACATAAAACACAGAAACCCAACGGTTTTCGAAACCGGTCGTCAGCATTTTATAAACATCAACGGCGTTTTCACCTTCCTTGCCAACGCCGTCTGGTAGCGGTGTAACGTAGGCGACTTGATCCGTGCCTGCGCTTACTTCGTAAACATAAAATGTTTCGAAGTCCGCCTCCACACCGTTAATTTGCGGAACTTTCCAGGTGTAGTGTGCTATATGAAACAAGGCGAAGGCAGCGATGATCAATCCACTGTAAATCATGGTACGGGAAGCGTAGTTGGAGACAATCTCACTCTTACGGTGCCGATCGACCGGGTCAACGGCTCCTTCGTATCGGACAGATCGTGCTTTTCGATTCTCCCGCGTTAATTTGCCGGCGGCCCAAATGTGAATTCCAACCATCCCCAGCAAACCGATCCGTGCTATCCAAAGGAGGGGGCCCATGCCGTGCAACTTCGCGGCGTATTCATTGATTGCCGCCGGACCCGCGAAGATCGTCAGATTACCGAGCATGTGCCCCACAATGAAGCCGAACAACCCAACTCCAGAAAGAGCCATCAAATACTTTCGACCAAGCGACGATCCTAAAATATTGCTCACAAGTGGCATAAGCTGCAAAAGAACGACCCTATCGAATGTGCACCAGCACCGTCGAGTGAATTATTTTGGGCAGGTATTTTTTACTGCTTCATTCTAACTTTATCTTCGGGAGACCTTTCACTTGGCCGTGATGCCTTCAAGCGGTACGCTCGGTTTAGCATATGCAAAGATTTGCAAAAAATTCACTCGGCTTGGCTCTCTCATTGGCTCTGGCAGCTTGCCAGGCTCCCGATCCGCAATCTCCCTTGCAATCGTCTGGCCAGACATCAACAACAAAACGTCAGGCGGTTTCAACCGTATTTCGATTGGCCAAACTCGAGGCGATCGACGAGGCGATCGAGCGCGCCATCGCCGCCGGCAGGGCACCTGGTGCGGTGGTGCGTATCGAACACGGCGGCGCGGTCTATCAAAAATCGTACGGGGCCAAGGTGGTGGAGCCGGAATCGCTGCCGATGACCGCCGACACCATCTTCGACGGCGCGTCGCTGACCAAAGTCATCGCCACTACGCCGGCCATCATGCTGCTTGTCGAGCGCGACCAACTCCGGCTTGACGACAAGGTGAGCCGATGGATTTCCGGTTTTGAGGCACACGGCAAGGGGGGCGTGAGCGTTCGCCACCTGCTCACGCACACCTCCGGGCTGCGCCCCGGTATCTCGGCCAAGCCGGCGTGGAGTGGCGTACCCAAGGCCATCGACCTGGCCAAGGCCGAGCGGCTAACCACGCAGCCCGACACCAAGTTTCGATACAGTGACATCAACTTCATCCTGCTTGGCGAGATCGTACGACTGGCCTCCGGGCAGCGGCTCGACGAGTTTGCGGCCGCCGAGATTTACCGTCCGCTTGGCATGCGCGACACCGGTTTTCTGCAGCCTTTGGCCAAGCGCAACCGCATCGCGCCGACCGAGCGCGTTGGCGGGAAAATCCTGCACGGCATCGTTCACGATCCGACATCCCGGCGCATGGGCGGCATCGCCGGTCATGCCGGGTTGTTCAGCACCGCCGCCGACTTGTCGCGCTTCGCCCACATGATGCTCAACGGCGGCCAGCTCGACGGACGGCGCATTTTTGAAAAGGAGACGGTTCAGTTGATGACTTCAGTACACACGCCGGAAGGCATGAAGGCTGAGCGCGGCCTTGGCTGGGACATCAACTCGCCTTATTCAAGTCCGCGCGGCAACCATTTCAAAGTCGGCGGCTACGGCCACACCGGCTGGACCGGTGGTTCGCTGTGGGTCGATCCCGCCACCCGGACTATAGTGATTCTCATGAGCAGTCGAACTCACCCCGACGGCAAGGGCAACGTCATCGCGCTGCGCCGCGAAGTGGCCACCTTGGTCGCCGAGTCGCTGCGAGGCTTTTCGTTCGGCGGCGATGAGCCGGGCGTGCTGAACGGTGCCGACGTGTTGCGGCAGCGAAAAAATATTTTGCCGAAGGGTGCGAACGTGGGCCTCGTCACAAACCACACCGGCCACGATAGCCAACGCCGTTCGACGCTCGACTTTTTGCGCGAGTCGAAAGAGGTCAAACTCAAGGCGTTGTTCAGCCCCGAGCACGGGCTGTACGGCAAACTCGACGAGAAAGTCGGCGACGACACCGATGCCAAGACCGGCCTCAAGATTTACAGTCTCTACGGCGAAAACCGTAAACCGACAATGGAGCAACTTGCTGGGCTCGATGCGCTCGTATTCGACATTCAGGACATTGGCTGTCGGTTTTACACGTACATTTCAACGATGGGTCTAGCGATGGAGGCGGCGGCCGGTGCCGGCGTTCAATTCATCGTGCTCGACCGGGTGAATCCGATCGGCGCCGCCACCGTTGCCGGGCCGGTGCGGCTTGGGCCGAGTCAGTTCATCGCCTACCACGACATCCCGGTGCAGCACGGCATGACCGCCGGCGAGCTGGCGCGGATGATCAACGCCGAGCGCAAGCTGGATGCCAAGTTGCAAGTCGTGAAAATCGAGGGCTGGAAGCGTGGGCAACTGTTCGACACCACCGGTCAGCCATGGACGAATCCGTCGCCCAACATGCGCAACCTCACCCAGGCGCTGTTGTACCCCGGCATCGGTCTGCTCGAGACCGCAATGTCCGTCGGTCGCGGCACCGATACGCCATTCGCGGTAATCGGCGCGCCGTACATCAATGACGTGAAATTGGCCAGCCAGCTCAACGGGCTTGGTCAGCCGGGCGTCCGGTTCGTACCGATCCGCTTTAAACCCGACTACAGCGTGCACAAGGACGAGTCGTGCGGCGGCGTGAACATCATCATCACCGATCGCCACAAACTGCGCGCCGTGCCACTGGGCATTGACATTGCCCGCGTGCTGCACGAGCTGTACCCGAAGAGCTTCCCTCTGACCAAGGTCGGCCGACTTCTCTGTCACCCGCCGACCCTCGAGGCGCTTGACCAAGGCAAAACCCTCGCCCAGATTGAGGCCTTCTGGAAAACCGAACAGGCCAAGTTCACCCTCCGTCGTGCAAAATATCTCCTGTACGAGTAGAGATCAGCGCCAACGACGCATAATATGCCAGCCCAGAGCAGAGCCTTGGGAAATAGTGTGCACTAATTTCAAAGCCCTTGGTTGTTAAAATTGGGCTATATTTCCATTTGGTTGCGGTGCACGGTTCCTTAGTGAGAATTTAGTTTTTTTGAGGGCGGGGTGATCTCTCCATCCTCGCGTGAGGTTCACACTGTCAATCCTGGAGTCGTTGAACTCGCCTTTCAGCTTGGTGGTTCCTCTCTTTTTCGTCTGCAGTTCGGCGAACTATTCCATTACCTCATCAGTGAAGGGCACAAGGTACTCCGCGTCGCCGATCTTGGTTAAGGTTTGCAACTCTCGGGCGCGTCGGACGGTTTCGAGCGTCGCGTTGAGCGTGCTGCTGTCCACGGGTAGCATCAGCGCCACCGGTTTGCCGTTGGATGTCAGTACGGCTTCACTGGCCTTGGCCAATTCCTCCCGAACTTGGCGAGGTTGTAAACGCAAATCCCGTATCGTCACAGTTGTCATGCGAGGGGAGGTAATCAGTTGGGTGACACATGTCACCCTAAAATCACTCTATATTTGTGCTGGGTCAAGCGCACCTGTCTTTTGTCATCGGCACGGCTGCCGGATTTTCCGAGCAGGAGGTACGGTTTCGAGGACGAATGGTGCTACTCGTCGTCTTTGGCCTGGCTTTGGGCGACCACTTTTTTCTCAAGATCGTGAGGCATGTATTCGTAGTGGCTGAATTCCTCGGTGTGCAGGCCGCGTCCGCCGGTGAGGGAGCGGAGGTTGGTGGAGTAGTGGTAGAGCTCCATCTGCGGCACCTCGGCCCGGACGACTTGGAACGCCCCTTCGGCGTCCATGCCCAGGATTTTGCCGCGGCGGCTTGAGAGGTCGCCCATAACGGCTCCCATGAATTCCTCCGGCACGCTGACCTCGATCTTGGTGATGGGTTCGAGCATGCACGGCTTGGCCGATTTGAACGCTTCGCGAAAGGCCTGCTTGCCGGCGATCTGGAAGGCGACGTCCTTGGAATCCACCGGGTGCATTTTGCCGTCGTAAAAGTTGATCTTCACGTCCACCACTCGGTAGCCGGCGATGATGCCGTCGGTGCACGCGCTGTTGACGCCCTTTTCCACTGAAGGCACGAACACGCGGTCAACGTTTTGGCCGACAAGGGACTGGGTGAATTCGACACCGTGATCGCGTGGAGTGGGCTCGATGCGCATCCACACCTCGGCGAACTGGCCGGCGCCGCCGCTTTGCTTTTTGTGGCGGTACTTGGCTTCGCCGTTATTGCGGATGGTTTCCCTAAACGGGATTTTTGGGGCGGAGAGTTCCATCTCGGTGTTGAACCGTTCCTTGATTCGCTCCATGGCCACTTGCAGATGCAACTCGCCCTGACCGGAGATGACGGTTTGATGAAGTTCGGAGTCGACGTGGTACTGGAATGACGGGTCCTCCTCGTGCAGTGCGGAGAGGCCGACGGCGATCTTGTCCTCGTCACCCTTGTTTTTCGGCTTGAGCGCCTCGTGAATGTTGGGATTGGGGTACTCGATGGGTGGCACGATGACCTTGCGCTTGGGGGAGGTGAGCGTGTTGCCGGTGTGGGTGTTCTTCAGTTTGACCAGCGCACCAATTTCGCCGGCGTTGAGTTGCTCTACCTTGTCGCGGTTTTTGCCGTTGAGGATGAACATCTGGCCGAGCCGTTGGGGTTCGTCGGTGTTGGCGTTGACGATGTCTTCGCCGGCCTTGAGAGTGCCGGCCATCACCTTGACAAAGGACAACTCCCCGATGTGGGATTCGTTGATGGTCTTGAAGACGAAGGCGGCGGTTTCGTTGTCGTCGAGGCTGATAGTCACCTCTTCGCCGTCTGCGTTTTGGGCGACGGTTTCCATGTGGTCATCCGGCGAGGATGCGTACTTGGACACGAAATCCATCAGCCGCGCCACGCCGACATTTGTCTCGCTGGAGGTGAAGAACACCGGGATAAACGTCCGGGACTGGAATGCCTTGTGGAGCCCACCTCGGAGTTCGTCCTCGCTGATGCCCTCATCGAAAAATTTCTCCAGTAGCGTGTCGTCCGACTCAGCCACAAGCTCGATCAACTGCGTGTGCAACTGGTCGACCTGTTCCTCTTCCTCGCCGGAGACCTTGACCTCGTCGTATTTGCCGCTGCCGTCGGTCTTGTAGGTGAGCTTCGACTTGCGAATGACGTCGAGCGCCTCGTTGAAGCCGGGGCCGGGGTTGGTGGGAATGTTGACAGGGAAGAAGCGTGCGCCGAACGTGTTTTTCAACTCCTCGAGGATCGGCTCGTATTGGGCATTTTCAGCGTCGATGCCGTTGACGACCACCACCTTGGCCAAGCCGAACTCCTCGGCAAAGTCCCACACCTTCGAGGTGCCAATCTCAATGCCGTGCGTGGCGTGGGCAACCACGACTGCCAAGTCGGCCACCTTCAGCGCGGCGCGGCTCTCGGCGATGAAATCCAGATAACCCGGAGTGTCGATGATGTTAAACCTTGTGTCCAGCCACTCGGCATGCAGCAGTGACGTGTGGATGGAGAACTGCCGTTCCTGCTCCGCCTTGTGGTAGTCCGATGCTGTAGTGCCGTCGGTCACGTTGCCAAGCCGGTTGATGTTTCCGGAGCAGGCTAGCATGCATTCGCCAAGCATGGTCTTGCCGGACGAGGCATGACCAACCAAGGCAACATTCCTTAGATTTGAGTGGGTGTAGTTGTTCATTTTGGGTGAATTAGGTAAAAAATGGGCGGACAGTAGGCTCCGGAACAGTTACGTTTGCAAGCAAGAGATATTCACCGTCTATTCATGTCGGTTCAAGTTGCTAGTCTCCAATAAGTTACGTGGCATCCGGTTTTTTATTCGCGCTCTGTCAAGTGCTCCCTTACGGTGTCGCGTCAATGGCGACTGTTCAGCCTTTCCCCGCTCTTTTGCCCGTCGCTGGGCGTGCTTCCGGCATTTGCGAACTTCCGTATGACGTCATGTCCACCGCTGAGGCCCGACAGATGGCCGAGGGCCGGTCGGATAGCTTTCTCCACGTCAGTCGGCCAGAGATCGACCTGCCGGAGGGCACCGATCCCACCGACACTGTCGTTTATTCCATAGCCCGCGAGAACCTCGACCGCCTCATTGCTGGGGGTGCGCTGAAGAGGGACGAGCAGGCGCACTACTACCTCTACCAGCAAATCATGGGCGAGCACAGCCAGCTTGGCCTCGTGGCGGTGGCGAGTTGCGCCGAGTACAGCGACAACACCATTCGCAAACACGAGTTTACGCGTCCCGAAAAAGAGGACGACCGCGTCTCCCACCTCGAGGCGCTCGATGCCCAGACCGGGCCGGTGTTCCTGACGTACCCGGCTGATGCCGAACTGGACGGGTTGTTTGGCCGCATCGCCGGCGGCGAACCGGATCATGACTTCACCGCTCCCGACGGCGTGCGGCACACCTCATGGACGGTTGCGTCAGACGAAGACACCGCATTCATCGAGAACAAATTCAGCTCCATCCCGAACCTGTACATCGCCGACGGGCACCACCGTAGTGCCGCAGCTGCGCGGGTGGCTGAGCGCCGCGCCAACAGCGGAACAAGTGGCCTGTTTTTGACCGTGCTCTTCCCTCACAATCAAATGCAAATCCTGGCCTACAACCGTGCCGTGCGTGATCTAAACGGCCAGTCGCCAGACGAGTTCCTCGCCGCGCTTGGCCAAGCGTTCGACATTGGGGAAAGCGGCTTAGCCAAGCCGAACGGCAAACACGAAATCGGCCTCTACCTGGAGAGCCTCTGGCGTACGCTGCGGCCCAAGGCCAGCTCAATTGATCCGGACGACCCGATCAAGCAACTCGACGTCAGTCTCCTGCAGGATCATGCCCTTGCGCCGCTGCTGGGTATCGACGATCCGCGCCGCAGCAAGCGCATCGCCTTCGTTGGAGGCATCCGGGGCACGGACGAACTGGAAAAACTTGTCGACGGTGGCGAGTTTGCCTGCGCGTTTTCCCTGTATCCGACGAGCATCGAGGACCTGATGAGCATCGCCGATGGCGGAGGCGCTATGCCGCCGAAGAGCACCTGGTTTGAGCCCAAGCTGCGCGACGGGATGTTCAGCCACCAAATTGGCTGATCAACCGGCCGCCGCCTCGCGGGCGCGCTCGAGGATCACTTCTGCAATGAACGGCTCGGTGCCGATGCTGGACGAGTACCAGACGCGTTTGCCGTTGCGCTCGGTGGGGTTGACCCAAGTTGGCTGGCCGTTGGCCAAGCGTTGTTGCACCCGCTTTTTCGGCTCACCCAGCTTGACCGGGATATCCTCGAGCGAGTGCAGGCCGTCGCTGATGAAAAACGGTACGATGACGATGTTCCGCGTGGCGGCCAGTTTGTAGCAAGACTCGACGCGCGGCTCTTCCTCTAGAAACACCGCTCGCACATCGGCGTACTCGTGCTTGGTCCCTATTAACTCAGCCTGCTGCTCGACGGCCTTTCGTGAGTCTTCATTTTTGCCGGTGCCATGCCCGGCGATGAACAGCGTTATGTCGTCTGGTTTTGGAGCATGGGGGAAGGGGTGCTGCTTCACGACATCCAGGGCTCGGGCCAGCAGTGCGGCGGTCATGCTCTCGTGCGTGCCGATCGGGGCGCAGTAGTGTAGCGTCTGCCCGCCTGCTTGGCGGACGCGAGCGACCGATGTGTCATCTTTTTTCCGAAAGCCAAGCTCACGGGGCAGCACTTCATTCGTGAAGTAACCTTCGCTGATGAATAGCGGCACGACGAACACGCGCTTCGCAGCGATGTCGCTCAACATGGTGTCCACATTGGGTTGCTGTTTGAGGAAACTGGCCCGGACCTCGGCGAACAACCGGCGCGAGCGCAGTTCGTCGGCGTGCTGGTGGGCCGTCTTGGCGGAGTCGGCGTTGAGCGTCGAGCCGTGCGCCACCAGGACAAGTGCGCTGTCTGAAAAATCGTCAGCCATGGCTGTGCAAACCGGAAGTGTACGCTTGGCTAAGCGCTTGGCCAAGTGGACAAAAAAACAGGCAGCGTTTCCGCTGCCTGTCATGATATGTTAACTGTGTCTGGGCTTATTCGCCCGGATCGGCGTCACCGTCGTCGTTGGCGTCGATGACTTCGTCACGCTATTCTTGAACTCCTCTCGGATCTCCTTGAGTCGAGCGCGGACTTCCTCGCGGTTGCCCTTCATGCTTTCAACCCAGTCAGTCCGCAGGCCCTTCAACTGCTCCCGCAGGCCATCTTTGTCCTCATCCGAGGCATCTTTAAGTTGCTTGTGAAGATCCTTGACCTTCTCGTGCTGTTCCTTCGCGGCAGCCTGAAAGGCTTCACGCAATTCCTTGACCTTCTCATCGTCGCGAACCAGTTTTCCGAATGCGCCGCCTTTACCGCCTTTGCCCTTTATCTTGTGGCCTTTTTTCTTGGCATCCCCTTGATCCTTTTTGCGCTTTTCAAAGGCAGCCTTGAGGCGCTCTTTGATTTTTGCAATATCGATTTTCGGGCGTTCCTTGCCACCCTCCTTGACATCTCCAACGTCCGGCTTGCCCGGCTTTGGTTTTGCCTGTGCCTGCAATGACTCCGGCGTTGCCAACGCGATGCCGATGGCACTCACAATCAGTAGTGTTTTAATTTTCATAATCAGTTTCCTTTCAGTTTTTGCTTTAAATGGACGAGACCCCCTCGCCAATTGCCCAATCGTAACGCAGGGTGCGTGCCAATTTATTCTCTCTAAATTAAGTTGTTTAAAATGAGATAGTTAAGTAATTAATGAATTGCTTGGATAAGTGGCTGAAAACCTTCTTTTGGGGATTATTTCCCAATTCTTTTGGCGTCATTTGGGAAATATTCCCCGATTCAGGCTGGATTGGCGAACGAATCATCTGTATGTGAAGGCTTGAATTTGCGGGTTTCAGTTTCTTCCTGCTATTCTTCATAAAATTCTATTTCACAATGTCTCACAGAAATTTCTGCAACTGCGTGTTCCGCGTGTAGTCTCGTTAGGTTTCGCTCTTTAACGCGAAAAGGTGTCACTTGGGCGTCACTTGGTAGGGGGGTGCCCCGGGGTGGGTAGGGGAATGTTGCTGATTTATTATATGTGGGTCTTCTAGACTCCAAGAGATTTCAAGAGAACAAGATCACACTCTGGGGCCCTTATTGAGCGAATTTTGAGGACCAATTTGTGATGATGTTCAACTCAAGAGAGTCACCTTGTTCGTGGGCTTCCTTGACGACAAGAAACCTCTTTCCATCGGGGGAAATGTCGTAGGAATGGCCTGGAGCATTGATATAATTGCCCTCAAAGATGACGTAAGGATCTCCCCATGCCAGAACGTTTGAAGCTTTCACTGGGCGGCCGGTCCATTGCGTGCCGTCCGGTGCCTCCATAGGCGTTAACAGCATCTGTTAGAATCTGGGGCTTGCCCCCGTCCATGGAAACCTTCACGAGTTTGTTGTCGGCAAAGAAGCCGGTCCACTGACCGTCCGGTGATATAAACGGGGCAAAGGCACCTTCGGTTCCATCAATCAATACCGCCCTGTCCTGATATAATATTCTCTTGTACAATGCGGAGTTCGTTTCTGTTTTGGCCGTGTAGACCACAAAAGCACCATCATTTGATATGGCAAAGTTGGATCTGCCTGAGCCAAGAGGCATCAATGTTGAATCCGTCAAGGGTGCCTCAATCGGCAGTTTTATAACCGTATTAAGTATAGGTGCGGTGGATTTGTCGGGTGCCGGATTCTCAATCAAGCGAGTGCCAAGCCATCCAATTAGAATACCCAATAGAAGGCTGATGAGCGCCGGCAGCTTCCATTGTATCTGACGCCCGCGTCTTTTCTTGTGGGAAGGGGATTGGGATGAAGAGGTAGCCTTGGTCGTCTCATAGCCCGGCACCGTGACGCCGTTCTTTGCCAGTCCTCTCAGCAGTTCATCAAGCAGTTCATCTGGTGTCAGACTGTGGGCTTCCGAGTGTTGAATCCCGGTCAACTGGTATTTCAGGCGCGTTGGAATGTCTGCTGGCTCAAGATAGACCGGAAGGATTGTCTTACTGGACTCCGAGGCGAGCATCACCTCCTTGACCACGTTGGCCGAATCGGTCGAATGCTTGGAGACCATCATGATCAGGACCTTGCAGTCGTTGATGGCCTCAACGATTGCCTCAGACCACAGTGTGGCGGCATCAATCCCTCCCTCGTCCATCCACACCGAAACGCCAGCCTTGCGCAGTCGCTCGATTATCTTGCTGACCTGCGTGTGGTCCTGACTGGAATAACTGACAAAGACTTCAGCGCTCATTGTTTGGCCTTCGGGGGAAGGTTTAGCCTCTCACGAATCGCATTAAATTTTTTGTTATCAAATAATTTCTCCCATTCACTTGAAAAATATAAAAATGACAGCTTAGAATCCTTCTCTTCGATTGCCATCTGCAGATAATTAAGTGCCTTGTCATAATCGCCAATGTAATAGTATGCGTTCGCAATGTTTGATGACGAAACGATCTTCTTGTCTTTCTGTAATATTTCAGCGTTCAAAATACTTCTGGCCTCTTTCTTATCGCCCATAAGAGCAAATGTGATTGCCTTGTTCAATTGATATTTTCCTTGATAAAATTTATCCCCTCTTTTGTAGGTTTCAAATGCCGCTTCATAGTTGCCCTTAAATGCATGGCTTAGTCCAAGCCATTTGTAGGCTGTTACGAACTCGGGGTCTTTTCTTTCTGCTTTCATTGCAGTTTCTATTGATTGATCTAATTGCCCAATCGATAGTAAATAATTACTCTTGGTCGTAAGCATGTTTGCCGAGTCAGGTTCTATGTTGATACCCATTTCAATCTCATTCATTGCTTCTGTAACTTGGCCAAGAATCATATAAAGATGTGACAACCAGCGTCTGGCTTCCGGATTGCTGGGATTTATGGCCAATGCCTTATTAAATGATTTTTTAGCAGCATCCCAATTCCAGTCATAGTTAAAGTAAATCCAGCCCATACTGGCATGCGCTTCGGATAGATTTTCATTCAGAGCAAATGCCTTATTGAGTTCCTCTTTTGCCTTGGGAGAGG
>PVBE011075907.1_pt1 | contig 14031 bp, 10 predicted proteins | sample 1631181 | NCBI WGS metagenome assembly PVBE01 (sample SAMN08397723, study PRJNA350692) | Marine metagenome, whole genome shotgun sequencing project. | isolation source: water | place: Pacific Ocean | collected 2012-04 | reverse complement strand
GGCTCGAAACGAGTCTCCTGGAACGCGGCCTCGTGCTCCTGGGTTTCTGGGAGAACGGGTTTCGCGTCATCACGAACGCCGTGCGGCCGATCGTCCGCCCCGCGGATCTGCAGGGTGTGAAGATCCGCACGCCCAAGGATCCCGAACGCGTCAAGATGTTCGAGGCGTTCGGCGCGAGCCCGACCTCGATGCCGTTCTCCGAGCTCTACACCGCGCTGCGGCAGGGCGTGGTCGATGGCCAGGAGAACCCGCTGTCGCAGATCGTGCCGGCGCGCCTCTACGAGGTGCAGGCCTATCTCTCCGTGTCGCGACACGTCTACTCCCCGGCCTACCCACTCATGAGCCGTGACTACTTCGAGTCGCTCCCGGAGGACGTCCGTCAGGCGCTCGTGGACATCGCCGTCGAGATCGGACGTGAGCACCGGAAGGCCGGGCAGGCACAGGAAGCGGCAGACCTGGAGGTTTGCCGAGAGACCCTGGAGATCTCGTCGATCGATCGGGCAGCTTTCGAGGCGGCGGGGGCTTCCCGCTACGAGGAGTTCGCCGCACGATTCGGCCGGGACCTGATCGACGGGGCCCTACGTGAACGGACGCCGGACACCACCGATGTCTCCGACTTTACGGCGTCACCCGCTCGATGAGGGCCTTCGCCGGCTCGTCGACCTCCTCGCCGTCACCATCCTGGTCAGCATCGTCGCCATCTGCTTCGGCGAGGTCCTCCTGCGCGACCTCGCAGACAGCAGCCTGACTTGGTACGACGAGTTCGTCGGCTACTTGCTGGTCTGGCTGACCTTCGTCGGGATGGTGATGGGGCAACAGGACGAACACCACATCGCGGTCGCCATCTTCTGGAGCCGTCTGGGGCCTCGGGCCACCCGGCTTCGCCGGCTCGTCGTGCACGCGCTGCTCCTGGCGGTCCAGGCCGTGCTCCTCTACCAGGGTCTCCGGCTCGCACAGCGCTTCTGGGGTGACCAGGCCATCACCGTCCCCATCTCGATGGGACTGCTGTATTTCATCATCCCACTCTCGGCACTGCTCGTCATCCTGGTCCAGGCGGGTCAGGTCGGCAGGCTGCTCCGGGACGCGAGCTGAGTGGACCTCCTCGCACTTCTCCTCCTCGTCGTTCTGCTCGCGCTGATCGGCCTGCCCATCGGCTTCACGCTCATCGCCGCCACGGTCGTCCTGATCGCTGCCACCCCCGGCGGATCGCTGCTCGTCATCCCCCTCCGCCTCTTTCACGGAACGGACAGCTTCGCGATGGTCGCCGTGCCGCTGTTCATCCTGGCTGGCTCGCTCATGAACAGCTCAGGCATCTCGGCTCGTCTCGTGGAGTTCACCAGCAGCCTCTTCGGGTGGGTACGTGGCGGACTGGCGATGACGACCACCGCGACCAGCATGTTCTTCTCCGAGGTGTCGGGCTCGGCGGTGGCCGACGCGGCCGCGCTCGGCAGCGTCCTGATCCCGGCCATGCGAACGCGCGGCTACCCCGCCGCGTTCAGCGCAGCGGTTCTCTCGTCGTCCGCGAGCATCGCGATCATCGTCCCGCCGTCGATCCCCATGATCCTCTACGGCTCGATGACCGGAACGTCGATCGCCAAGCTCTTCATCGCCGGCATCGTTCCGGGGATCCTGGTCGGCGCCAGCATCATGGCCACCAGCGCGATCGTGGCGCGGGCCCGCGGCTTCGCCGAGCGGGAGCCCTTCCGACTGGAGCGGGTCTGGACGAGCGCGCGTCGAGCCATCTGGGCCCTGACGCTGCCGATCATCATTCTGGGCGGGATCTTCTCGGGCCTCTTCACCGCGACCGAGGCCGCCGCGGTCGCCGTCGTCGCGGCGCTGCTGATCGGAACGCTTCAGCGCGGGCTGAGCCTGACCGATCTGTGGCCGATCCTCCGGGGGGCCGCGCAGCAGACCGGGGTGGTCATGATCCTGGTGGCAGGATCGGCCGTCCTGGGCTGGTACCTGGCGAACGCCCAGGTGCCGGAAACCTTCGAGCGGTTCGTCACGAGCCACGTGGGTGGGCGTACCGCCACCCTGCTCGTGCTCAACGCCGCCCTGCTCACCGCCGGCATGTTCCTCCACAGCACGGCCGCCATCGTGTTGCTGGTCCCGATGTTCATGCCTCTGGCAACCGGGATCGGGCTCGACCCGGTGCACTTCGGCCTGATCGTCACCCTCAACCTCGCCATCGGCCAGCAGACCCCTCCCGTGGCTTCGGTCCTGATGACGGCCTGCTCCATCGCGCGAGCACCCGTCGGCGAGGTCATGCGCGTGAACATCTTCTTCGTCGCGGCCATGCTGCTCGTGCTCATGCTCGTGACCTTCGTTCCCTCGGTCAGCCTGTGGCTCCCGTCACTCCTCCCGGGCGCTTGATGGCACGCCCGCGAGTACCGCTTCGTCAGATGAACCGAGAGTCGCGCGACTCGAACGTGACAGAGTCGTACCCGTGGTCTGTGACCATCGGTAAGGTAGCGCCCGCGTCTTGGTACGAACGCGGGACTCTCACCACGGTCTGCTGGCCGCGTCAGGTCTGCTCGGCCGAGGCCGCCAGGACGGCTGCGCCCAGCAAGCCGACCTTGGAATTGACGATGAGGAAGGCGGGGATGCTCTGTACCATCGCAGAAAGGCGACCCTTCATGACGAACGACCGACGAAACTCGCCGGTCTGGAGCCGCGAGACCAGTCGAGGGGCGATGCCCCCCCCGATATAGACGCCGCCGGTGGCGACCGCCCGCATGGCCATGTTGCCTGCCTCGGCCCCGTAGATCGAAACGAAGCAGTCGAGCGCGGTATTGCACAGCGCGTCGCCACGCTCGGCGAACCCCGTGACGACCGGCGCGGGGTCGGAGGCCTGGGCCATGGCGTCCCTTACCTCTTCGACCTCCACGCCACGCCCGGTGTCCCGGAGAAACCGATAGATGTCCGCCAGGCCAGGGCCCGACAGGATGCGGTCGTACGAGACCCGTCGGTACTTGGCCTTCAACCAGAGTAGTAGCGCGAACTCCAGCTCGTCGCGCGCCCCGAAGTCTGCATGCCCCCCTTCGCTGGGCACCACCACGCGGTGGCCGCCCATCTCGAGCGACACCGCCTCGCCGAGCCCCGTTCCGGCGCCGAGGATCGCGATCGGTCCACTCGGGTCCGGCTCGCCATGATTCAACTCGACGAGATCGTTCGGCTCCAGTGCCTCGATACCGCGGGCGACGGCCACGAAGTCGTTCACCAAACGGACTCGGTCCATCCCCAGCTCCCGTGCGAGACGCGCCTCCTCGAGGACCCACGGGAGCTTCGTGATCCGCGCCCGTCCCCTCACAACCGGACCGGCCACGCCGAAACCGCTGCGCGACGGCAGGGGTCGGGCGACCTCGGCGAGGAACTCGCGCGTCATGGTCGCGAGATCGGCATAGTCCAGGCTCACGAAGCGCCGCTCCTGGAGCAGTCGAACGCGCGTGCCGCGAACTTCGGCGATCGCCAGGATCGTCTTCGTGCCGCCGATGTCACCCGCCAGGACCTCCATCTCTGCTCGCGTCGTCAAGGCCTCGCGGTGAGACGGCCGGCCGCCGCGGCGTCCACCCACCAGGTCACCGTCCCCTCGACGGGCGCGAGCGCCTGCGCCGGACGACGCCGCGGCGCGTGCGGGCCCTCGAGCGTCGCCTGCAGGACCTCGGCCTTCTGGGCCCCGGCGACCAACACATGGAGCTCGGCCGCCTGGTTGAGAAGCGCCAGCGTCATGGTCAGGCGTCTCGAGGGCGGCTTCGGGCTCCCGTGCACCGCACAGACCCACCGCAACTCATGGCTGGCCTCTCCCTCCGGAAACAGCGACGCGATGTGACCGTCTTCGCCGAGCCCCAGGAAGACCCAGTCGAACCGTGGGGACCGCCCGCCGAAGAAGGCGCGGATCGCCTGGACGTAGCGAGATGCCGCATCCTCGGGTCGCGCCAGGTCGGTGGCCGGGACGTGGACGTTGTCGTGCGGCATCAGAACCCGGCTGATGAGCGCCTCGTGCGCCATCCGGTAGTTGCTGTCCGGATGGTCACGGGGCACGTAGCGCTCGTCACTCCAGAAGAGGTGGACGAGCGGCCAGCGTGCCGAGATCGCTTCATCGGTCGCGAGTAGCTCGAGCACGCGGCGGGGTGTGGCGCCGCCCGACAGCACCAGACCGAACGGACGGGCCGAGTCGGTCACCTCTCGTATCCGCCGGGCGAGGCACTCCGCCACGCCGCAGCTCAGCGCTTCTCGATCCTCGAAGACGCGGATGTCCCGCATCACCATCGTCGGCGAGTCCGTCCCAGACAAGGGTCAGCCGGACCCGTCCTCGCCGTCTTCGCGTTCATGACCGCATCCGTGCAACCAGCTCCGGCCGTCGCGCGCGATGAAGGCGAACGACTCGGCCGGCCCCCAGCTCCCTCGGTCGTAGACCGCCAGCGGGGGCGCGGCGGGTCCCTGCCAGCCCTCGATGATGGGATCGACGATCTGCCACGACAGCTCGATGCCGTCGCTGCGGGTGAAGAGCGACGCGTCGCCCTGAAACGCATCGAGCAGCAGACGCTCGTAGGCCTCCGGGATCGCGCCCGTCCCGAACGGGTCGGCGTAGTGGAACTCCATGTCCACGGAACGCATGTCCGTGAACGTGTCCGGAACCTTCACCTCGAAGCGCAGATGGATGCCTTCATGCGGCTGGATACACAGCGCGAGGAAGTTCGACCGGATCGAGACACCGGGTGGAAGGGGGAACATGACATGGGGCGGACAACGGAACTGCACGATGACCTCCGATGTCTTGGCGGCCAATGCCTTGCCCGAGCGCAGGTAGAACGGCACGCCCTGCCAACGCCAGTTGTCGATCTGCAGCCGCAGGGCAGCATAGGTCGCGGTCTGCGAGCCGGGCGCCACCCCTTCCGCCTTGGCATAGCCACGGTAGCGCCCGCGCACCGTGTCTTGACCGACCCGATCCGGCCTGATGGGCGGGATCGCCGACAGCACCTTGATCTTCTCGTTCCGCACGGCGTCCGCGTTGAAGGAAGCGGGGGGCTCCATGGCCACCAGCGTCATGAGCTGCAAGATGTGGTTCTGGAACATGTCACGCAGGATCCCGGTCCCGTCGTAGAAGCCAGCTCGGTGCCCTACGTCGACGGTCTCGGCGACCGTGATCTGCACGTGGTCGACGTAGTTACGGTTCCAGATCGGCTCGAAGACCGTGTTGGCAAACCTGAAGAACAGGATGTTCTGAGAGGTCTCCTTGCCCAGATAGTGATCGATCCGGAATACCTGATGCTCGGCAAAGACTTCGTGGACCGCTGCGTTCAGCGTTCGGGCCGAGGCCAGGTCCCGACCGAACGGCTTCTCGACGATGACGCGTCGCCACCCGTTCGGCTCCCGAGCCATCCCCGCCGCCCCGAACAGCTCGACCACGCGCGCGTAGTAGCGGGGAGCGATCGACAGGTAGTAGAGGCGATCGCCTCCATCGGCCTCCCCCTCCTTCAAGAAGGCGTCCAGTCGGACGAAGTCGTCGCGGTTGTCGAGATCCCCGCGCACGTACCAGAGTCGGGACGCGAACTCGCGCCAGGTGGATTCGTCCACCGCGCCGGGTGCGAACTCCTGGATCGCCTCGAGCATCAGGGACCGGAACTGGTCGTGATCGTACTCCCGTCGGGCGAAGCCGACGACACGGAAGGTGTCTGGCAGGCGCTGCTTGCGATACAGGTTGTAGAGAGCGGGTACGAGCTTCCTCCGGGTCAAGTCGCCCGAGGCTCCCAGTATGACGATGGTGGGGGGTGGGGGCATCCAGGTCTCCTCGCTGGCCGAGGTGATGATCGCGAATCGGGATCAGCCCCGCTTCACCCCGTGTCCGCCGAATTGGTTACGCATGGCGGCCAGGAGCTTGGCGCCGAAGCTCTCCTTCTGCCGGCTGACGAAGCGCGCCTGGAGCGACAGGGTGATGACGGGGGCCGGCACATCCAGATCGATGGCTTCCGCCACGGTCCACCGACCCTCCCCGCTGTCCGCCACCCAACCCTGGATGCCCTCCAAGGTCGGGTTCTCGTCGAGGGCTCGTGCGGTCAGGTCCAGCAGCCAGGAGCGCACGACGCTCCCGTGCCGCCAGATCTCGGCGATCTGGTGGAGGTCCAGGCCGAAATCGGCCTTCGCGCCCATGATCTCGAACCCCTCGGCGTAGGCTTGCATGAGGCCGTACTCGATCCCGTTGTGGACCATCTTGACGAAGTGGCCGGCGCCGGTCGGCCCCACGCGGCCCCACCCCTGCTCCGCGGTTGACGCCAACGTCTCCAGGACCGGACGCAGCCGCTCGACCGCCTCAGCGTCCCCACCCACCATCATGCTATAGCCCTCGGTCAGACCCCAAACGCCACCGCTGGTACCGACGTCGACGAGGTGCAGCTGTCGCTCGCGCAGTGCGGAGCCGCGCCGGATCGAATCCTTGTAGTTGCTGTTACCACCGTCGATCACGATGTCGCCGGGACCCAACGCTCCGACCAGCTCGTCGATCACGTCCTGCGTCGGCCCACCCGCCGGCACCATCAACCAGATCGCCCTGGGTGCCGACAGCTGTGCCACCAGATCCGAGACGCTCGCGGCCGCCTCCGCACCCTGTCCCGCGGCGGCCCGACGCGACTCCGCGCTACGGTCGTACGCGACCACCCGGTGCCCACCCCGGATCAAGCGCGTGGTCATGTTGCCACCCATCTTCCCGAGTCCGACCATTCCCAGTTCCATGCTTCAGACCTCGCTGTGGATGTCCGCTCACCTAGCCGCGGCGTCCCGTCCGGCGATCACTCACGTGTTCTTCCTGTTGGTGCGACTCGAACCGGTCCCGCACGGTCGCGGGCAACAAGGTTGGATCGTCGACGACCCAGCGTCGATCCAGGATCTCGCGCTCGCGGAACGCCGTCCGAGTAAACGGGGTCGTCACCGCGATGACCCCCATGCCGGCGGCCAGAGCCGCCTGCACCCCGGCAGGCGAATCCTCGATCACCAGCGTTTCGAAGGGCGCAACGTCGAGCTCGCGCGCCACGAGCAGATAGATCTCCGGATCCGGCTTGGGCTGATCCACGTCGTCTCGAGCGGCCACGAAGTCGAAGGCCCGCTCCAGCTCGAGCACCTCGAGCACTCGTCGCACCTGGGGGCGATGCGACATCGTCGCCAAGCCGATGCATTGACAGCCACACCGCGACACCTCCTCGAGGAGTGCCAGCGTGTGCGGCCAGCGGTGCTGGCGCAGCACCTCCGGATCGGCCAGCATTCCCTCGTAGACCTGAAGGCGGACTTGTGCGAAGGCCTGCCAGGGCGCGCTCACGCCGAACTCTGCCATCCGAACCCGTGCTGCCCTCTCCAGGTCGAACCGCTGGATGAGATAGGACGACACCTCGCGTCGGGACCGGCCTACGACCTCCTTGAAGGCCTCGATCACGTCGGTCTCGGCCAGGTGTCGCGGACACAGCGCGACGGCAGCGCGCGCATAGGAGATCGCCTTGAGGCGCTCGGTCTGGACCAGCGTCCCGTCGAGATCGAAGATGACCGCTTGGAACATCGGCCGGCCTCAGCTACGGCGCCGGTCGCCGACCCGCACCAGGCGCCGCCAGGAGCTTCCGGATCGCAGACACGATCGTGTCCGGAGTGAACCCGAATTTCTGTTGGAGCGCCGCGAGCGGCGCGGAAGCCCCGAACGTGTGCATACCGACACTGTAGCCCTGCAACCCGACGTAGCGCGCCCAGCCTAGCGTCGACGCCTGCTCCACCGAGACGCGCGCCGTCACCGAGGGCGGCAGCACCTGGTCACGGTAGTCGCGATCCTGACGCTCGAAGATTTCCCACGACGGCATGCTCACGACCCGCGTCCTGACGCCCTCACGGGCGAGCTGCTCGTGAGCATCGACGCACAGGGCCACCTCGCTGCCCGTTCCGAGCAACAGCGCGTCTGGCGGTCCACCTTCGGCTTCGGCCAGCACGTAGGCGCCCCGCGACAGGCCCGAAGCGCTCGCGTAGCGCGAGCGGTCGAGCGTCGGCAGCGCCTGGCGAGTGAGCACGAGCACGACCGGCTGGTGGTGGAGCTCCATGATCAGCCGCCAGGCCGCAGCCACCTCGTTGGCGTCTGCCGGGCGGAGAACCACGAGCCCGGGGATCGAGCGCAGCGAGGCGAGATGCTCGACCGGCTGGTGGGTCGGACCGTCCTCGCCCACGCCGATCGAATCGTGCGTGAACACGTGAATGACCGGGATCTCCATCAGCGCGCTGAGCCGAATGGCCGGGCGGCCATAATCGCTGAAGATCAGGAAGCCCGATCCGTAGGGGCGTACCTTCGACAGGGACATCCCGTTCAGGATGGCAGCCATCGCGTGCTCCCGCACCCCGAAGTGAAAGTTGCGACCACCGTAGCTGGTGGCGGTGAAGTCTCCCGCCCCGTCGAACGTCAACCGGGTCTTCGTCGAGGGCGCCAGGTCCGCCGAGCCCCCGATCAGCCACGGCACGTGCCTCGCCACGGCGTTGAGTACCCGGCCGGACGCTTCGCGCCCGGCGAGCCCCTTCGGGTCGGGAGGGAATTCAGGTACCTCGGCGTCCCAACCCTCGGGCAGCTGGCGATGCTGCATCCGGTACAGCTGGTCAGCCAACGTCGGAAAGGCCGTTCGATACCGATCGAACGTCGCCATCCACTCCCGGCGCAGCTCTCGTCCCCGCCGACCGATACCGTCACGGAAATGGTCGCGCACGTCATCCGGTACGAGGAACGCGGCGTCCTCGGGCCATCCGTAGACGCGCTTCGTGAGCCGAATCTCTTCCTCCCCCAGTGGCTCCCCGTGTGCGGCGTGGGTGTCCTGCTTGTGGGGTGCCCCGTAGGCGATGTGGCTGTCGACGATGATCAGGGTCGGTCGATCCAGCGTGCTCTTGAACGTGCGGAACGCCCGATCCAGCATCTCCAGATCGTTGGCGTCCCCCACCCGCGTCACGTTCCAGCCGTAGCCGATGAACCTCGTGGCCACGTCTTCGCTGAAGGCCCAGTCGGTGTGGCCCTCGATCGTGATGCGGTTGTTGTCGTAGACCCAGCACAGGTTGGACAGCCGCAGGTGGCCGGCCAGTGAAGCGGCTTCACCGGAGATCCCTTCCATCATGCAGCCATCACCACACAGCGCATAGACGTCATAGCCGAACAGCTCGAAATGCGGGCGGTTGAAGTAGTCGGCCATCCACCGACTGGCGATTGCCATCCCGACGCTCGTCGCAAGCCCCTGGCCGAGCGGACCCGTCGTGGTCTCGACACCAGGGGTCCATCGGTACTCGGGATGGCCCGGGCACCGACTGCCCATCTGACGGAAGCGTTCGATGTCCCCGAGGGGCACCGACAGCTCGCCCAACCGCTCGTACTTCCGATTGACCGCCTTCACGCCCGCCAGGTGCAGCATCGAGTAGAGCAGCATCGAGGCGTGGCCGATCGAGAGCACGAACCGGTCGCGGTTCGGCCAGATCGGATCGTCCGGGTCGAAGCGCAGGAACCGCTGCCACAGGCCGTAGACCACGGGTGCCAACGCCATCGCCGTCCCCGGATGACCCGAGTTGGCCGCCTGCACGGCATCCATCGACAGCGTGCGGATCGTATTGATCGCCTTCAGATCGATCCCGTCGTTCATCGTGGCCATCCCTCCCGTCTGCTACGACAGCACCGAGGCGACCGCTTCCCCGAGACGAGCCAGACCGGCCTGCACGTCCGGTCCCAGATGCACGCGGAGCACTCGACGCTTCCTGGCGTTGAGCACGTCCAGATCCCCCTGGGCCTGGAATCGCGCCAGCGTCCCGAAGGTGTAGCGCTGTCCGGGAATCGGGAGATCGTCTGCCGCGTCGGCCGTCAGCTGCACGAACACCCCGCTGTTCGGGCCGCCCTTGTGGAGCTGCCCGGTCGAGTGGAGAAAACGGGGACCGTAGCCGATCGTCGTGGCCACCCGTCGGCGGTCGCGCACGAGATGGCGAATCGCTTGGAGCGCCCGGTCGTGCGCGGCGTGCATCTCCACGTAGGCATTGATCGCGAAGTAGTCACCCGCGCCAAGCCGGGCCAGGTGCCCGCCCAGCACGTCGGTACACGTCGCCGCCCCGGCCGCCGCGCCGATCGCGTCACGGTTCCGCAGATCGGCGAAGAGTCGCATGTCGCCGTCCTGCCAGGTCGGTACCTCTTCGGGCAACACGCCCGTGGCCTCGAACGCCTCCGTCAGCTTCCGGGTCGCGACCTTGCTCGCCTCGACGTCGGGCTGATCGAACGCGTTGATGCCGAGAACCGCGCCGGCGACCGCCGTGGCGATCTCCCAGCGGAAGAACTCCTGTCCGAGGTCGCGCCGGTCGCCGATGGTAATCCGCACGACCGGGTGTCCCGCCGCCGCGATCGCGCCGACCGCCGCATCCTGCGCGGGATCTGGTGCCGCGTCGAGGCGCAGATAGACGAACAGCCGATCGTCCCCGTAGACGTCTGGCGGCCCCACGACCTCCCCGTCCACCGGCACCAGGCCCCGCCCGTGCTTCCCGGTCGACTCGGCGATCAGCTGCTCGAGCCATGCTCCGATCGCTGCGATCCCCGGCGAGGTCACGAAGGTCACCTTGTCACGTCCGCGCTGGGCCGACGTGCCGAGGATCACCCCCAGCCGCACGCCCGGGTTGACCTCCGGCGGCACGGACGACGCGCAGGACTGCACCATGACCTCCGTGGTGTCGAGCAGCGCCGGCACGTCGACGCCCATCACGGCCGACGGAACCAGCCCGAAGTTGGACAGCGCCGAGTACCGCCCGCCGATGCTCGGAACGCCGTGGGCGATGTGCCGGAAACGGTCCCTCTTGGCGATCTTGTGCAGCCCGGACCCGGGGTCCGTGATCGCGACAAACCGTGCTCCCACCTGCTCGGCGCCGACGACCCGCGCGACGCGATCGAAGAAGTACTGCTTGAAGACGTTCGGCTCGGTCGTGCCGCCGGACTTCGACGAGACGATGAAGAGGGTGCTCGACAGATCGATCGCTCGCTCTCGGGCCCGAACCTGCGCCGGGATGGTCGAGTCGAGCACGTGGAGCCGGGGCGCCCCCTCCACTGGGCCGAACGTGCGAGACATCACCTCTGGGCACAGGCTCGACCCTCCCATTCCCAGCAACAGGACGGACCGAAAGCCTGCCTGGCGAACATCGCGGACGATGTGCTGCAGCGGCTCCACCGCGCCACGCTGCTGCTCGACGACGTCGAGCCACCCGAGCCAGCGGTCCTCGTCGGCGCCCGACCAGATGGTCGAGTCACCCTCCCACATGCGTCGGACCTTGCCCTCCACTCGCCAAGCCTCGAGGGTCGACGCGACGACGCCGGCCGTGGCCTCGTCCAGGTCCGCCGACTGCCGCGAGAGACAACCCCCGAGCCACCCCTGGCGCTTGCGCTCGACGGCAGCGAGCAGCGTATCGAAGGCCTCGGCAAACTTGCGCACGCCGTCGGCCAGCAGCTCGTCGGTCACCCGTGTCAACGAGATCCCGACGCCCTCGAGCACCTCCAGGGTCCCGGCCGCCTCGCGACGGGTCGCGTCCCAGTTCTCGACCAGGGAGGCGCGTGGCTCCCCGGTGGCACGGAACGCGCGCAGCGTCTCGGCCGGCATCGTGTCGACCGTGTCCGGGCCGATGAGCTCCTCGACGTACAGCGTGTCCCGGTACTTGGGGTTCTTCGTGCCGGTGCTCGCCCACAGCAGACGCTGCGGCCGCGCTCCCTTCGCCGCCAGCTCTTGCCAGCGCGCCGACCGGGAGATCGCTCCAAAGCGTGCGTAGGCGACCCGCGCGTTGGCGATCGCCACCCGGCCCACCAGGCGCTTGAGACGCGACCGCCGGTCTTCGTCCCGGGTCTCGTCGAGCGCCGCGCACAGCTGCTGATCGACCACCGAGTCGATCCGGCTGACGAAGAAGCTCGCCACGCTCGCGACCGCGCTCACGTCGTCGCCGGCCGCCGCGCGCTGCTCGAGTCCCTCGATGAACGCGTCGGCGACGCGCGCGTAGACGTCCACGGAGAACAGCAGCGTCACGTTCACGTGCAGCCCCTCGGCGATGAGCCGACGGATGGCCGGGATCCCCTCGGGTGTCGCCGGCACCTTGATCATCACGTTGGCCCGGCCGATGGCGCGGTGGAGCCGGCGCGCCTCGGTGACGGTGGCCTCGGTGTCGCGGGCGAGATAGGGCGACACTTCCATGCTCACGAAGCCGTCCCGGCCTGCCGTGCTCTCGTAGACTGGAAGAAGGATGTCGGCCGCGAGCTGGATGTCCTCGACCGCCAGCGCCTCGAAGAGCGCCTTCGCGTCGCCCACGCCCTGGGCGACGAGCGCTTTGGCCGCGGGATCGTAGTCGGTGCTGCCGGCGAGCGCCTTCTCGAAGATGGACGGGTTCGACGTGACGCCGCTGACCCCGTCCTGCTCCACCATCCGCTGCAGCTCACCGGAGGTGATGAGACTGCGGCGGATGTTGTCGTACCAGACGCTCTGGCCGAATTGCTGGGCCTGGCGTAAAGAGCTCACTGCGCTGGAGGATCTGGACATCTGTCCTGTCTCGGGAGACCCGCGATCGGGCCACTGCCGCCTCGATTGTACGCGGAGGTCTGCGACCGCCGTCAACCAGCCGAGCGACGGCGCCCCCCGGCAGCCCGTGCCTGAATTGCTGTTTCACGCAGCGGCATGATAAGTAATGTGTCCAGGTGTATCGAGTGTACGCACGCCACGAAGCCGTGACGCCCAGCCGGCGACCCGGACCGACGCCCCCGAGCGCGAGCGGGTGGAAAGCCGGTCTCCTGCCGCTGGCCGCCTGCGCTCTCGTGCTCGCCGACCCCCTCGCGTCGTGGGCGCAGTCGACGGGCGCAGAACCGTCGACTCGTCAAGAGATCCTGATGTCGAAACGGCGTGGGAAGCTCGCGCTGATGACGCCAGAGCAGGTCTCGACGACCGAGGGCCGGGTGCTGTGGTTCGAGCAGAATCCGATCGTCCAGAAGACCTTCGTGAGGGGCTACTCGGGGTTCCGACCAGTCGTTGGCGGCATGCCGTCGGGATCCGGCTTCGTCGCCGGCATCGGGTTCTTCAACGGGCTCGACCGAGAACGTTTCCAGGTGGAGGCCAATGCCCGGTGGTCGACCCGCGGCTATACCACGCTCGACGCCGAGCTCACCTTCCCGACCTGGCGCCAGCGCCTGCCGTACGAGGCCCACGTGCGGACCGAGTACCGGGACCTGACCTCGCTGCGCTTCTTCGGCCTGGGATCTGGCTCCGACGTGGACGACCGGTCGTTCTACGCACAGGAGGACGCGAACGTCGCCGTCGGCATCACGGTCACGCCCCATCGTTTGATCGAGTTCGGCGGGGAAACGAAGTTCCTGAGCGTCGACATCGGGGCCAGCAGCGTCGCGCCCTCGCTCGACGAACGCTTCGACCCGGCGACGACGCCCGGCTTCGACCCGCCGGAGGAGTTCCTGGTCTACGGTGGGCACGTGGCGCTTCCGCTCCTGGACCAGGAGTTCCCGGCCGTGGGGCTCGTCTTGCGGGTCGACGCCGAGCGCTACGACGGTCGTGAGACCAACGTCTTCGACTTCACGCGCGTGGCCGGCGAAGTCCAGCTGCACGTGCCCCTGGGCTACAGGAACCGTCGCCTGGCGTTTCGGTTCAGGACCTCTCATTCGATCGCGGACATCGACAACGAGGTGCCGTTCTATCTCATGGAGACGCTAGGGGGCTCGCAAACGATTCGGGGATTTCAAGAATTTCGATTTCGGGATCGCCGCAACGTCCTGGTCAACGCCGAGTACCGCTGGGAAGTCTGGAACTATATGGATTTCGCGTTCTTCCTCGACGCCGGCAAGGTCTTCTCGGCCCGGAACGATTTCGACCTGAAGGGCCTGCAGACCGGCTACGGCTTCGGTGTGCGTATCCACACACCGGGGGGGATGAGCTTCCGAACGGACTTGGCTCGAAGCCGAGAGGGGGTCATTCTCCACTTCGGCGGCGGGCCCAGCTTCTAGGGAGAGCCTGGATGAAGCCGATG
>PVBE012829623.1_pt1 | contig 14032 bp, 15 predicted proteins | sample 1631181 | NCBI WGS metagenome assembly PVBE01 (sample SAMN08397723, study PRJNA350692) | Marine metagenome, whole genome shotgun sequencing project. | isolation source: water | place: Pacific Ocean | collected 2012-04 | reverse complement strand
GTGCCGGCCTCGACTCCCAATACCAGGTTTAAGGGCGCGGTGCGTTGATTGATGATGGCGCCGACGGTGGCCTCGTAATCGAAGGCAACGCCCTTGAACGCCACCCGACCGGCGCTTTCAAAGGGACCGTTCAGCGAGGCGGCGGCGATGGTGGCGGTCTCCACCTTGACCGTCTCGACGGTTCCGCTCTGCCCATCGCGATAAACGAAAAGGCCGTCCTTGATGACGAAGTTGTCGAGCCTGACGCCAACGTCGGGCGGGGCGGCCGCTAGGTCCGCCGGTCCCGTGGTTGGTGTCGGGGCGCCGGCGGTGGGGGCGTCCTTATTGGCGGCGGCCAAGTCCCAGTTCCGGCGCCCGTCCGCCAACGTCTCCAGTTCGATGACGGGCTCGATCAAGCGCACGGTTTCGACCTGGATGTTACCGCCCATGAGGGGACCCAGCGCGATACGCACCTCAAGCGAGCCGAGACGCACCATATCGGGGGCCGCCGCGCCATCCAGGTTGGCCACCCGGACATCGCGCGCCACCACCTGGGGGGCGGGCAGGAGCGCGATGGAAATATCGCCGCCGATGGTAATGTCGCGCCCGGTGAGGGCCTTGCCCTGGGCCGCCAACTCGCCCCGGTACTGGTTCCAATCGACGAAGGAGGGGACGATCAGCACCGCCGCCACGAGGACAACGGGCAGGGTGATCAGGGCAAACAGAAATTTTTTCAGGGTCGCCGCTCCGTGGTTGGCAATGGTTTGGAGTCTACACCGTCCGCCCCAGCACGGTACCGGTCCCGGCCCGCATACTAGCAGCTTGGTCAGGGGCTGTCATAACCTAAGGCGGAGATCGGGGGGGATTAAACGCGCACAATCTTGCCCGGGTTCATGATGCCCAGGGGATCGAGCGCCGTCTTGATGGTGCGCATGACACTCACCGCTTCCCCGTGCTCGGCGACGAGGAAGTCGATCTTGCCATAGCCCACCCCGTGCTCGCCGGTGCACGTCCCGTCCATGGCCAAGCCGCGCATCACCAAGCGCTCGTTAAGGGCCTTGGCGCGGGCCATCTCATCAGGGTCGTCGGGGTCGAGAACCATCACCAGGTGAAAATTGCCGTCGCCGACGTGGCCGACGATGGGCGCCAATAGTTTTGATTCCTCGATATCCTTGCGGGTTTCCACGATACACTCAGCGAGACGCGAAATGGGGACGCAGACATCGGTGGCATACCCCTTGGATCCCGGGCGCAGCGCCATGGCGGCGTAAAAGGCATCGTGGCGCGCCTGCCACAGCCGCGCCCGGTCTTCGGCTTTGGTCGCCCATTGGAAATCGGAACCGCCGAAGTCGTCGGCAATCGCCTCCACCGTCTCGACCTGCTCCACCACCCCGGCCTCGGAGCCGTGGAATTCGAAAAAGAGTGTCGGCGCTTCCGGGTAGTCGAGCTTGGAGAACTTGTTGATCGCTTCCATCTGCTTGTCGTCAAGGATTTCGATGCGCGCCACCGGGACGCCCGCCTGGATGGTGGTGATGGAGGCATTCACCGCCGCCGCCAGATCAGGAAAGGCCGAGACCGCCACCGAGATGGCCTCGGGCACGCCGTGGAGCTTGAGCGTCACCTCGGTGATCACGCCCAAAGTCCCCTCCGAGCCGACGAATAACCGCGTCAGGTCGTAGCCGGCCGACGACTTGCGGGCCCGCCGGCTGGTTCGGATGATCCTTCCGTCGGCCAGGACCACCGTCAAGGCCAGGACGGTCTCGCGCATGGTGCCGTAACGCACCGCATTGGTGCCCGAAGCCCGCGTCGCGGCCATACCGCCAATGGAGGCATCGGCCCCCGGGTCGACGGCGAAAAAAAGACCGGTATCACGCAAATGTTCGCCGAGTTGCTTACGCGTCACCCCGGCCTGGACGGTGCAATCCATGTCTTCAACGTTGACCGCCAGGACCTCGTTCATCTGCATCAAGTCGATGCACACCCCACCCTTAAGAGCTGCCACGTGACCCTCCAGCGAAGTCCCGGTGCCGAACGGAATGACGGGCACCTGGCGTCGGGCGCAGACCTTGACGATGTCGCTGACCTCTTCGGTGGAAGTGGCGTAAACCACCACGTCCGGCGGCCGGGGGGCATGGTAGGATTCGTCGCGACCGTGTTCTTCGCGCACCGCCGGAGCCGTGGTCAGGCGTTGACCGACGATGGCATGAAGTTCCTCGATCAAGTCGTCATCGACCGGGTTTTGCGCCGGTTCCGCTGTCATGGCGGTCTCCCGTTGCCTGCATCCGTGGACGAAGGCTACCCCGCACATCACCGCCCTTCAAGCACATTGAAAGCCATTCGCAACGTCGGGCGACGGCTCGCTATGACGGTTCCCCATGGTATTGTGGTGGCAAGGTTCGATAAGCGCGTCGCGGGGTAACGTTTAACGATGACAGAACAGGCATCCAAGGCAAGGCGAATTCGGGTTTCCGTCGGCGCGCTGCTCGGGCTTGGCTTCGGCGACCTGACGCTGATCGCCGTGGCGGGGGTGCTGGTCCTCGGCTTTTGGAGTGCCCGGGAGAACACCCGAACGCTGCTGAGCGACAAAGCCGAGGCCATGGTCGAGGTAATGGTCCAGCAGGTGGAAAGCCTTCTCGACCCGGTGGCCCACCAGGCGGCCTGGATCTCCGGTGAGGTGGCCGCGGGCCGCATCGATCCCGCGGACGGGGCCGCCTTTGACCGCTTCGTGATGGGTGCGTTGGCGGCGACTCCCCAGGTCTCGGGTATCGCGTTTCTCTCCGCCGACCACAGTGTGCGCCGCTATCAGCGCCGAAACGGCAAGATGACGACCACGACGCTAGCCGGAGAGCGCGCGGTAGACAGGATCGAGGATGCCCGCCGGTTTGCCGGCCCGACATGGAGCGAGCCCTTTTGGGCCAGCCGGTTCACCCAAACGGTTATCAACTTGCGGACGCCCTTGATGCACGACGAACGCTTCCTCGGCCTGATGGTACAAGCAGTGACCATCAATGACCTGTCGCGCTCCCTCACCGTCAAAGCCGGTAATTCGGGCCAGGTTCCTTTCATCCTCTATGACCGGACGCGTGTGTTGGCGCACCCCTATCTCATGAACTGGGCGGAAAAGACGACGGACGACGCGCCCGTGCCGAGCCTCGTCCAATTGAACGACCCCATCCTCGCCGGCATCTGGAGCGAGAACAGTTTCGAGATCGAGTTGCTTGACCCGACGCGGCGCATCAGTTCTTCGGGAATTGAGATCGGCGGGCGCACCTTCATATTCATCCACCGCGTCCTGGACCGATTCGGCGACCGTCCGTGGACCGTGGGAACCTATTTCGACGCTGAGACCGCAGGCGCCGAGGTGCGGCGCTTGCAACTCACCGCTTTAAGCGGTTTCGGCATTCTTGTGCTGGCCGTCGCCGTCGCCATCCTCATCGGGCGCCTCACGGGCCGACCCATCCGGCGCCTGGCCATCGCGGCCCGCGGCAGCCTCGTTCAACGAAATGGTCGATGGGCTGCGCGAACGCCGTTTGATGCGTGAGCTATTCGGCCGCTTCGTTCCAGAGAGTGTCGCCACCGCGCTCTTGAATGACCAGGGTGCACTGAGCCCGCAAACCTGCGAGGCGACAATCCTTTTCGCCGACCTCGCTGGGTTCACGGCCCTTTCCGAACGCCTGCGGCCGGAAGACATCGTCAGCCTGCTCAATGCCTACTTCACCGTCTTGGTGGAAATCGTGGAACGTCACGGCGGCGTTGTTACCCAGTTCCAGGGCGATGCCATTCTCGCCACCTTCAACGTCCCCCTCGCCGATCCGGACCACGCCCGGCAGGCACTCGACGCGGCGGCGGAAATTCACAATGCCATCGCCGAGCGGGAATTCGCCGGCCACCGGCTCGCCTGCCGCATCGGCGTCAATACGGGCGAGGTGGTCGCCGGCAACGTGGGTGCGGAGGGCCGCATGAATTACACCGTGCACGGCGACGCGGTGAACCTGGCGGCGCGCCTCGAACAACTCAACAAGGAGCACGGCACGGCGGTGCTCGTCGCCGCCTCTACCGCCGCCCTGGCGCCGGACGTTCCTTTGCGTGCCATCGGTAGCGTGGCGGTGCGTGGCAAGTCCGAAACCGTCGCGGTCTATACCCTGGACAGTTGACGCTCAGAAAGTCTCCACCCAGGGCCGCAGTTCGACCTCCCAGGTCCAGGCACTGCGGTGCTGGCGGTGGATGGCGAGATAGGTCTCGGCGATGGCGTCGGGATCAAGGAGACCGTCGGTTCCACGACCGGCGGCGCGGGGGTCATCCGACCGCCCGATGCCGCCATCGATAATGAAGTGCGCCACGTGAATGTTTTTAGGCGCCAGTTCGCGCGCCATGCTCTGGACCAGACCGCGGAGCGCGAACTTACCCATCGCGAACGGTGCCGAGTTGACGTAGCCCTTGACGCTGGCCGATGCGCCGGTGAATTGGATGGAACCGCGGCCCTGTTCCAACATCAGTCGCGCCGCCGCTTGGCCGACCAGAAAGCCGCCGAAGCACGTTACCATCAGCGACTTTTCAACTTGGGCGGAATCAAGCTCGATGAGTGGTCCACGGGTCCGAAAACTGGGGTTGTAGACGACCACGTCGGGCGTCCCGAGATCACTGGTGACGGCGCCAAAAAGGCCATCAACGTCGTCGGCCCGCACCACGTCACAGGCATATGCGCGCGCGCCGGTCTCATCGGCCAGGGCGGCAAGCTTGTCGGCGTCGCGCGCGGCCAGGGCGACCGACATGCCTTGGCGGGCAAATAGCCGCGCCAAGGATGCGCTGAGGCCCGTGCCGACTCCGACGATGAGTGCCGTTTCCGTGGTCGTCATGGTTTCCCCTCTCTTGGCGTCTTCAAGCGTAGACGCGGCCAAACCGGTTGGCGATGAAGTCCCCGAAATCGGCGTCCTCTTGGCGCACGAAACCGGACTGGGGCAGCTTGCCGTCGCGGTGTAGATCGACCATAGCGCAGACGCCGCCGGCGGTCGTTTTCTGGATAGCGCTGTGTCCGCCGTCTTCGTCGTCGCCGTAGACCTTCTTGGCAAAGGTCTCTTGGGTGAACACCCCGTCCCGTATTCCGGTAACGGTGACGAAGATAAGCACCACGTCTTGGCGGGTAACGGGAATGCCGTGTTCGATGAGCTGCTTGAAGGTGTCGCGGTGTTCGCCGAGCTTGAGGTCGCGGATCAGCATCTGGACCATGTCGCGGTGGCCGGGATAGCGAATGGTCTTGTAACTGACGTTGCGTGCCCGTCCGGCCAGGGTCTCGCATAGCGTGCCAACCCCGCCGGACGTCGAGAAGGCTTCGTAGTCGATGCCGTCGAGGGAGAAACTCTCAAGACCCTCAAGTGCCAGGAGTTGGCGCCGTTCGCCTTCGTGGATGGCCTCACAGGGGTTGCAGTACTCGTTGATGAGGCCGTCGGTGCTCCAGGTCAGGTTGTACTTGAGTGCGTTGTCAGGGAACTGCGGCAGGGCGCCGACCCTGAGCCGCACGTCCCCGATTTCATCGAACTTCCCGACCAGATGGTTGGCAACGATTGAAATGAACCCGGGCGCCAGGCCGCATTGGGGGACGAAGCCGGTGTCCGCTCCGTCGGAGCATTGGCGGGCCAGATGCGCCGTCTCCACGTCCTCGGTAAGGTCGAAATAATGGGCGCCGATGTCGCGCGACGCCTGCATGACCTTCTGATTGAGAAAAAAAGGCAGGGCGCTGACCACCACGTCCATACCGTCAAGTGAACGGCCGAGGGCGTCGGCATCGTTGGCGTCGAGGACCAGTGGCGTCACATCATCGCGGGGCCGGACCTTCATCGCCGCCGCATCGCCGTCGGATAGCGTAACCGTGTAATCGCCCACCCCGGCAAGAAGCTCGGCGACGATGATGCCGATCTTGCCGGCACCCAGAACCAGAACCTTCGTCATAGTCGTCTTTCCGTCAATCGTGAATGAAGCCCGCCCCCTTGGAACAGGAAGGCCAAGCACGACACCATAGGCGGCGTCCCGACCCTTGCCAAGTTTCGTTGAGGTAGGTCAGAAGGGCCTGGCCAGACGCCCCTGGGCGGTGTCAGATCGGTGTGCCGAGAAATTTCTTTTTCAGCTTATTGACCCGCATTTTGACAAACACCAGGTGAGGGTGGACGGCGAGTGCCTTTTCCAGTGCCTTGAGTGCGTCTTGTTCCTTACCCGTCTCCAGATAGATGCTGCCCAGGCCCGCCAGGGCGCCGAAATGACGGGGCTCCAGCGCCAGTGTTTTTTCGACGTCGCGGATGGAGGCCTCGTATTCGTTCATGTAGTAATAGATGGTCGCCCGCTTGTTCCAGCCTTCGGCATATTCGGGTGCTTTCTTGACCACGGAATCAAAGACCGTCAACGCCGCCTTGGCGTTGCCCAGGTCCATGGCATTGAGTCCCTTTTCCATCTCGCGGTCGATGGCTTCGTCTCCCGAACGGGTCCAAATCCCCCAAATGTCCCGTTCGATCGATTTGGCCACTGCCAAGTCGTCTGTCTCCTTGAGGCGGGAGAACAACTGATCGAGACGCGGGTCGTTCTGGTCTGCCGTCGCCGGAGCGGCCAGGGTCAGGAACGCCACGGCCAAAACCGCATTGAGAATGCTACGCATAAGCGAACGATACGCTGTCTCGTTCTCCTATGCCAAGGGGTGAAGGGAGATGCTCACGCAGTGTTGATATAGGCGACTAGGCCAGTTCGTCGGGGGGCGGCCCGCCGGTCGCCCAATCGAGTAGCTCCACCGTATGCACCACGCTTGCCGTCGTGGTGCCGGCAAGTTGCACCAGACAGCCGATGTTGCCGGTAGCGATGACGGTTGCGCCAAGGCCTTCCAAATTGGCCGCCTTGCGCGCGCCGAGCCGGGCCGCGATTTCCGTCTGCAATAGGTTGTAGGTGCCGGCGGAACCGCAGCACAGGTGCCCTTCGGCGGGCTCTCGGACCTCAATCCCAGCCTGAGCCAACAGCGCCACGGGTTCCTGGCGCAGGCCCTGGCCGCGCTGCATGGAGCACGCCGAGTGATAGGCGACGATCCTGGGACCGCCGCCCGGCCAGGGGATGGGGACCGGATCCTTAAGGCCTAGCTCGGTCATCACCTCGCTCACGTCCCGTGCCAGGGCGGCGGTGCGCCGGGCGGGTTCCGCCCAAACATCGTCGTCGCTTAAGATATGGCCGTAGTCCTTGACCATGGTGCCGCAGCCCGATGCGTTGATGACCACGGCGTCCAGGCCGCCAGCCTCGGCCTCACGCTCGATGGCCTCGACGTTAGCCTTGACCACGGCCAAGGTCTCGTCCTCGCGGCCCATGTGGTGAACCAGCGCCCCGCAGCAACCCAGATTCCCCAACACCACCACCTCGCAGCCGTGGCGGGTCAGGAGCCTGACGGTCGCCTCGTTGATGGCCGGACGCAGGACCCGTTGGGCGCAGCCGGTCAAAAGCGCCACCCGCTTGCGCCTTGGCCCCTGGGCGGCGAACACCTGGGGCCGGTCACCGGATGAGGCGGCCGTAATGCGCCCGGGTGCCATTTCTACCATTCCCCGCAGGCGCCCCGGCATCAGAGTCCGAAATGGCCGCGCCAGCCAGGCACCCCATAGCGCCAGGCGGAAGCGGCTCGGATAGGGGAGGACGGCGGCCAGCACGGCACGCAGCAGGCGTTCGGCCCAGGGGCGGCGGAAGGTCTTTTCGATATGCACCCGGCCCCGATCGACCAAGTGCATGTAATCGACCCCCGACGGACAGGTCGTCGTACACGACAAACACGTCAGACAGCGGTCGATATGCTTGACCACCCCGGCCGAGGCCGGCTTGTCGTTTTCCAGCATTTCCTTGATCAGATAGATACGCCCGCGCGGGCCGTCCAACTCGTCGCCGAGCAGCACATAGGTCGGACAGGTCGCCGTACAGAAACCGCAATGGACGCACTTGCGCAAGATGTCGTTGGCTTCCTGGATCGCGGGATCGGTGAGTTGACTGGCGGTAAAGCTGGTTTGCATGGCTAAACGCCCGCGACCATGCGGCCGGGGTTGAGCACGGCCAAGGGATCGAAGCCCTCTTTGACGCGCTTGGTCAGCGCCGCCAGGGGCGCCGGCTGGGGCTCGAATACGGGCACCCGGGTGCGCACCCCGGCGGCGGCGCGCACCAAAGTCGCGTGGCCGCCGTGCTGGGCCGTGGCGGAGCGTACAACCCCGTGACCTCCGTCGTCCGTCGGCGCCAGGGCGAGCCACATGAGGCCGCCGCCCCAGTCGTAGAAGACCTTTCCTTCGATACCGTCCAAGATATGCGCCGCCACCCGGGCGCCGGCGGCCGGCGGCACCGAAAGCCGCCATACCGGGCCGCCGTCGTCGCCGGCGAAGAAGGTGGCGTTGCCGACCTCGCGCCACAACACGGCCGAGTCTGCCGAACCCAGTTCGTCGAGTTCGCCGAAATTCTTCATCAAATCGCCGATCGCCCGGGCGCGGACCTTCACCGACGGGGCCGGTCCTTCAAGGCGCAGCGCGGTCACCGCCCCACCCGCGCCGGCCACTCGCTCAATACCCGAAGCCGATGCCACCGGGGCTGTCAAATGGGCCGCCCCCGAGACATCACTGGGTGCGCCGAGAGCCGCCGACATAGCCTTACCGGCCGCCGCGTCGTCAGCGCCCAGGACCAGGACCGTCCGCGTCTCTTCGGCCACCGGCAATACCTTGACGGTAACCTCGGTCATCACGGCGAGGGTCCCGAACGAGCCCGCCATGAGCTTCGACAGATCGAAGCCGGTGACGTTCTTGACCACCCGACCGCCCGACTTGAAGATCTCTCCCCGGCCGCTTACCGCGTTAAAACCCAAGACATGGTCGCGCGCCGCACCGGCTTTGATGCGCCTGGGCCCGGCCAGATTGCACGCAATGGCGCCGCCGATCGTCCCCAGGCGCGGCGCGGCACCGAGGAGCGGCCCCAGGTCCGGGGGCTCGAACTCCAGGCGCTGGCGCTTGTCGGCCAACGCTGCCTCGATCTCGGCCAAGGGCGTCGCCGCACCGGCGGCAAGGACCAGTTCCTCGGCCTCGTAAAGCCCGATGCCGGCGAATACGCCGAGGTCGAGCCGGTGGCCGGCCTCCACGGGGCGCCCGAAGGATCGCTTGGTGCCCGCCGCCAAGACCTCGAACGCCTCCTCGGCGGCGGCGGCCCAGCGGACGGCTTCGCAAAGCTGGTCGGGCGTCTCGGGTTTCAGGGTTTCGGTCATGGGCGTCCGGGGAAGGCTTCATGATAGCTCGGTTCCGGCCCACTCCCCCTCCCGGCCACCCACAGCGTACCGTGCCATTGGGTGGCCGGGAGGGGGAGCGGGCCGGTGCCGTATCTTACTAACATGGAAATTTCCTAAAACCGCGGGATGTCGGGAAAGCGCGTCTGGCCACGCTGGATATGAACCCGGCCTAGTTCGGCGCAACGGTGCAGGGTCGGATAAACCTTGCCTGGATTGAGCAAGCCGTCGGGATCGAAAGCGCACTTGACCCGCTGCTGCTGCTTCAAATCAACTTCGGTGAACATCACCCCCATGAGGTCGCGTTTCTCCACCCCGACGCCGTGCTCGCCGGTCAGCACGCCGCCGACTTCGACACAGAGCCTGAGGATATCGGCGCCGAATTCCTCGGCGCCTTCCAGCTCTCCGGGCTCGTTGGCGTCGTAGAGGATCAATGGATGGAGGTTGCCGTCGCCGGCATGGAAGACATTGGCGACACGCAGGCCATAGCGGGCCGACAGTTGGCGGATGCGGTTGAGGACCACCGGCAGCTTGTGGCGCGGGATGGTGCCGTCCATACAGTAGTAATCAGGTGAGATGCGTCCGACCGCGGGAAAGGCGGCCTTGCGGCCGGCCCAGAAGCGTTCACGTTCGTCTTCGCTCTGGCTGACGCGTAGTGTCAGCGCGCCATTGTCGCGGGCAATCTCCTCCACCGTTTCTATCAGGTACGCCACTTCGGCCTCGGGACCGTCCAGCTCGACGATCAAAAGCGCTTCGGCGTCGAGGGGATAGCCGGCCTGGACAAAGTCCTCGGCGGCGTGGATGGCGGGTTTGTCCATCATCTCCATACCGGCGGGAATGATGCCGGCGGCAATGACGGCGGCAACGCAATCGCCCGCCGCCTCGTTCGACGGAAAGCCGATCAACAATGCCCTGGCCGTCTCGGGCGAGCGCAGAATGCGCACGGTGACCTCGGTGATGACCCCCAACAGCCCCTCGGAACCGGTGATCAGGCCGATCAGGTCGTAACCGCCACTGTCCAGGTGCTTGCCGCCGAAACGCATCACTTCGCCCGTCATCAACACCATCTCGACGCCGAGCACGTTGTTGGTGGTCAGACCGTATTTAAGGCAATGGACGCCGCCCGCGTTCTCGGCCACGTTGCCGCCGATTGTACACGCGATCTGGCTCGACGGGTCGGGAGCGTAGTAGAAGCCCTCGCCCTCGACGGCCTGGGTGATGGCAAGATTGGTGACGCCCGGCTGTGCGGCCACGCAGCGGTTGGCGAAATCGATATCCAAGATACGGTTGAACTTGCCGAGGCCGAGCGTGATGGCATCGGCCAGCGGCAGGGCACCGCCTGAAAGCGAGGTACCGGCGCCGCGCGGAACCACCTTGACCCCAGCCTGGTGGCAGTACGCAAGCACGCGCGAGACCTGTTCCGTGGTCTCGGGCAATACGACGATGAGGGGCAGTTGGCGGTATGCCGTGAGGCCATCGCTCTCATAGACCCTGAGTTCGTCTTCATCAACGATGATCGACTCACGGAGAACCATGGCACGTAACGCGGCCACAATATCGCCGCGCCGCGCCAGGACTTGCCCGTCAGGTTCGGGCATGAGCATGGGGCATCCCTTTCGATGGTCAGGAGCCCTACATTAGCGTGATTGGGGCGGGAGGAAAAGAAAACCGCGCCTGAAGGCGCGGTCCAAAGCGTCCGGCAAAGCGGCCGAAAAGTCAGCCCTGGCGGGCCTTGAACCGCGGGTTGCGCTTGTTAATAACGTAGACGCGGCCGCCCCGGCGTACGACGATGCAGTCTTTGTGACGCTTTTTCGCCGTCTTGAGTGAGTTCTTAACCTTCATGGCTCGTTCCTCGTCGCCGATCGCGGTAAATTTTTAGTCCCTGGGAAACATGGGAGCGCGGCAAGGGGCGGAAAATAGGCATTTGCCCCGCCGCTGTCAACGGGGCGGGCAACCCGTCGACGTTTTCCCTTCCCCGTCAAGAGGTCGGTGATTCGCCAGATGAAGGCCCTGGGCTTGAGGCCAGATTTGCCCCGCCGTCGGCCCTTTGAGGCCACCGCCTTCAAGATTGCGTCCCACGCTCAGCCCCCGACCTTCCTGCCCCGCGCATCTAAATATCCCCATGAGATATAGGAATAGATAGATCGCGGTTCAGAAATTTCGACGCCACAGTAGGCGCCTAAGATGCCTCTACTTGCGTGCCACGACGATGATCTCGACGTTGGTCGTTCCTTCCAATTGCACGCCGACGCAGGCGCGGGTCGGCGGATTGGCGGGGTCGATCCAAGCGTTCCACACTTCGTTCAACTCGGGCCTGAGGTCAATGTCGGAGACGTAGATCATGGCCGACAAAAGCTTCGATTTGTCGGTACCGGCAATGGCCAGGTTCTTGTCGATCTTAGCCAGCACTTCGGCGGTTTGCACACCGACGGACCCGGACTTGTCGTCGGCGGTCAGACCCTGCAGGTATACCGTGTCGCCGTCTTCAACGATGCCGCTCATGACGGGGCCGACCTGATGACGTTTGATACTCATAACGATCTCCCTGTTGGTAAGTAAAAAAACGGAAGTTACGCGAGAAACGCCGCGCCTACTTTTTGGCGACGACGATGATCTCGACGTTGGTTTGCCCCTCGAACTGGACGCCGACGCAAGCACGCGTCGGTGGGTTGAGGGGATCGATCCAGGCCTGCCACACCTTGTTCATCCGGGGGCGTAGGCCGATATCGGCGATCAGAATAAGGGCGGAAAGAAGCTTCGACTTATCACTTCCGGCAGCCGCCAAATAGCCGTCGATCTTGGCCAGCACCTGGGCGGTCTGCACCTCAATGGAAGCCGTCCTGTCCTCGGCCGTCATGCCGGAGATGGTGATCACGCTATCGTCCTCGATGGCCTGGCTCATGATCGGGCCATAGCCCCATTCATGCCCAACATCGTGCCGTTTGAGACTCATGGGAAGGGTTCCTTTGCGGATGCCGACGCCCACAGGACGCGAACGCGGCAGACGCAATCTAGCAATGCCCCGGCGTTATCGTCAAACGGTCACGCCGTCGGCAAAGCGGTCGATAGAGAACGGCGCGATGGGGATGTTGGTTTTACCCTGGGTTACAAGCTCTGCAATAACGCCGCCGACGGCGGGGCCAAGCTCGAACCCGTGGCCGCAATATCCAAATGCGTGAAAGACGCCGGGGGCGGTGCGGCTGGGACCGATGACCGGAATGTCGTCGGGCATGAAGCCTTCGATACCGGCCCAGCAGCGCATCACCGGCACGCCGCGCAAATGTGGAAAGACGTCGGACACAGTGCGCCCGCTCCGCGCCAGGCGCGAGAAGTCGAGCCGCGTGGTCTCGCGGTCTCGGTCGGCGCTGGTGTGCAGCGTGCCGCCGATCAGCACCGTGCCCTCTGCGGTCTGCTTGAACGAAAGCGCCCGGCTCGCCAGACCGACCACGGGGTCGTTGAAATGCGGAACCCGGGCGGTGACGATCATCATCAATCCCCCCGCCCTAAGCGGCACCGGTTCGCCAAGCCAGCCGGCGATCTGGTCGCCCCAGGCACCGGCGCAGTTGACCACGGTGGGAGCTTCGAAGCGGCCTTCTTCGGTGACTACGACCCAGTCGTCGGCGCGCCGCTCAATACCGACGACGCGGGATCGTTCACGAAAGACGACGCCGAGGCTCTCGGCCTTGACCCTGAAGGCACGGCTGGTACGCGCCGGATCGGCAAAACCATCGCGGCGCGAAACCAGGCCGCCTTTGATATGGGGCGCCGCCGCCGGCACCAAACGCCGCGCCTCGGTCTGATCCACCATTTCTTCGTGTTCGAAGCCAAGACCCCGGACCAGGCCGGCCCGCTCCTCGAGTATCGCCATGTCGTCCGCGCTCTCCGCCAGCTTGATATTGCCCGTGGCCTGAAAGCCGCAGTCGTCGTCTACCAATTCGCGGATCCGGTGCCAAAGTTCCAGCGAGGCGATGGAAAGGGGAATTTCGGCCGGGTGGCGTCCCAGGCGGCGGACACCGCCGGCGTTGACGCCCGAAGCATGGCGACCAGCGGTATTCTTCTCGATCACCATGACGCGCTGACCACGAAGTGCCAGATGAAGCGCCGCCGAACAACCGTGCAACCCGGCCCCAATGACAATGACGTCCGGCGCCGTGCTCATGCCGGCCCACACGCGATGTATTCTCGTCCCATGGTGTGGCCTCCTCTATGAGTCTGTCGGGTCGGGGTCGTCGGTCTTCTCCTCGGGCGGGCGGACGGCATGGAACATCTTGAGCAGCAACAGGTCGTAGAGGCCCATCAGCCCGCCGCCGATGACCAAAGGCCAGCCGAAGCCGGAGACCGAAAGCAAATAACCGGCCACCAAGGGACCGACCGCCGCCACAAGGCCTCTGGGCACGGTGGTGAAGCTCATCGCCGCTGGGCGCTCCTCGCTGCGGACCACCGCCATAACATACGAATTGCGCGCCGGCACGTCGATTTGATTGAGGGCGGCGCGCGCCATGAGAAGAGCAACGGCAAGCCCGGCGTTGGGCATGAAGGGCACCGCGATCAAGAGCAAGTTGCCCGGCAGATGGGTGAACACCATTGTCTTGACCAGCCCTATGCGCCTCGCGATGGGTCCCGCCACCAACTGGGAAAGGGCGCCAACGGCGGCGGGCGCTTTTCCCTAACGGGCGCGCTCCCCGGCGGAATGCGCCGATAAATGAGGACAGTCAGAAGTCCGATGGCGCCATAAAGCCAGAACATGGCTTGCAGCGCCTCCTTCATGTCGAGCGGCGTGGCGGCGAC
>PVBE010056578.1_pt1 | contig 14032 bp, 15 predicted proteins | sample 1631181 | NCBI WGS metagenome assembly PVBE01 (sample SAMN08397723, study PRJNA350692) | Marine metagenome, whole genome shotgun sequencing project. | isolation source: water | place: Pacific Ocean | collected 2012-04 | reverse complement strand
GCAGTCGACCAGGTGGTCGTTGACGATGCCGACCGCCTGCATTACGGCGTAGCATATGGTGGGGCCGCAAAAGCGGAAGCCAGCCGCCTTCAGCGCCTTCGACATGGCCCGGCTTTCCGCCGTCTCGGCCGGTATCTGGTCGTCCCCGGTCCAGCGGTTGACGAGCGTCCGGCCGTCGGTGAAGCGCCAGAGAAAATCGGCGAAAGAGCCTTGCCCCTCCATGATCCGGAGCCAAGCCTGGGCGTTTCCGATCGTGGCCTCGATCTTCCGCCGGTTGCGGACGATGCCGGCATCCGCCATCAGGGCCGTCCGCTTGGCCTCGTCGTAGCGGGCGATAAGCTCGGGCTGGAAGCCGTCGAAGGCGGCACGGAAGTTGTCGCGTTTCCTCAGAATTGTCAGCCAGGAGAGGCCGGCCTGGAAGCCGTCCAGCATCAGCTTTTCGAAGAGGGCGCGGTCGTCCCACTCGGGCACGCCCCATTCGGTGTCGTGATAGGCGACGTAGAGCTCGTCGTCGCCGCACCAGCGGCAGCGGGAAATCTCTTGCTTCATGCCACGGGCGCTAGAAGCTGGCCCATTCGGGCGTTAGGGGAAGCAATTTCGCCTCGCCCGCCGACAGCGCCTCGCCACTGTCGCGGGCGGCGGCCACCCGCTCTAGTCGGAGCAACGCCATGGCGATGCCGTCGCGGCCGGAGCGGACCACGCCCGCCTCCTTGTCGCCCAGCATCACCGGGGTTTCGGGCGCCGGCAGGGGGCCTTCGATCCGGACTGGCAGCAGACGCTTCTTCACCAGGCCGCGATACTTGGATCTGGCGGTGACCTCCTGGCCGACGAAGCAGCCTTTCTGGAAATCGACGCCGTTCAACTCCTCGAAATTACCCTCGAGCAGGATGGTGCGATCGACCTCGAGGTCGCGGCTGCCGTCGGGCAGGCCGAGGCCGAGGCGAAGGGCGTCGTAGTCGTCGGCGGGCGCGGCCACGAAACCCTGCGCCTCGAGGGCGGCTTCGGCGCTTCCGCGCGTCGCGATGATGCGGGCACCGGCGGCGGCGAGGCGCGGATCGACGAAAGCGGTGCCGCCCGCGAAATCGCGGCCCGCGCCTGGCTCGGCCGGTAAATCGAGCGCCGCCAGCGCCGCTTCGCCATAGGCGACATGCACCGCCAACTCATCGCTGGCATCGTGGATCTCGACATCGGCGCGCAGCCGGTACATGGCGAGGCGTTTCATCAGTGCCGGCAGGCGCTCGCGCTCGCAGTCGAGCAGCAGGGCGTCCGCCGTTGCCGTCACGAAGAAGTCGAAGAGATATTTGCCCTGCGGCGTCAGCAGTGCGGCATAGACGGCGCGCGCGGTCCCCACCCGGTCGATGTCGTTCGACACTAGGTCCTGAAGAAAGCGCCGTGCGTCGCCGCCCGAGAGCGATATCAGGCCCCGTTCCGGCAGTGCCGAATAGCGCATTTGGTCCATGGCGCAGCCCGGTTCCGTTTCCAAGATCCCCAGGATACCACGTAAGCGAGGCGGCCGCCCTTGGCAAGAGAGCCGGCGGCGCCTTATAAGGCGGGGCGCGGGCTCGGATGCCGTGGCGGCCATGAAGATTCTTTTCATCACCCATACCCGAATCGGCGACGCGGTATTGTCGAGCGGCCTTTTGTCGCATCTGGTCCGGCGCTATCCGGAAGCACGCGTCACCTTGGTCTGCGGTGCTATTCCGGCCCCGCTCTTCGCCGCGACGCCCGGCGTTTCGCGGCTGATCCCGCTTATCAAGCAATCCTTCAAGCGTCATTGGCTGAGGCTCTGGTCCGAGACTGTGGGCAGCTATTGGGATCTGGTGGTCGATCTGAGAGATTCCGCCGTCAGCCGTGCCGTGCTGGCGGGCGAGCGCCGCATCCTGGGACGGGCCCGGGAACCGCTGCACCGGGTCCGCCATCTAGGCCATCTGCTCGATCTGGAGCCGCCGCCGGCGCCCCGGCTCTGGCTGCCTGAGGCAGCGCGCGCGCGGGCCCGGGCCCTGTTGCCCGAGGGTGGCCCGGTGCTGGCGCTGGGCGCGAGTGCGAACTGGCCCGGCAAGGCCTGGCCAGCGGCCCGCTTCGCCGAGTTGGCACGTCGTCTGACGGCGGCGGACGGCATTCTGCCGGAGGCCCGCGTCGCGGTGCTGGGCGGCCCCGGCGAGCGAGACGCAGCCGGGCCATTGATCGCATCGATCCCCGAAGCGCGATGTCTCGACTTGGTGGGTGGCGTCGACCTGGCGACGGCGGCGGCCTGCCTGGCGCGGGCGACGTTGTTCGTCGGCAACGATTCCGGCCTGATGCACATCGCCGCGGCCATGGATATATCGACCCTCGGTCTTTTCGGGCCGAGCCCCGAGGCCCTCTACGCGCCCTGGGGCGAGAATGCGGCCTCGGTTCGGGGCCGACGCACTTATGAGGAGATCGCCGCCGACCCCGCCTTCGATCCCAGCGTTGATGGCCCCTGGATGGAAGACCTCGACGTCGATGCCGACGAGGCGGCGGCGACAGCGCTTTGGCGACGGACAGTGGAGGCCTGAACAATGCGTCTGTTGCAGGCCATGGCGGGCGGCCGGCGAGGCGGTGCCGAGGCCTTCTTCGACCGCTTGGTACCGGCCTTGGCGCGGGCCGGCATAGAGCAGCAAGCCCTGGTCAGGCCGAGCCTGGAACGCCTCGCGATTCTGGCCGAGGCTGGAGTGCCGACCGTTGTAACCCGCTTCGGCGGGCCGCTCGATCCCCTGAGCCGCTGGCGCTTTCGCCGCCAGATCGGCACCTTCGCGCCCGATATCGCACTGACCTGGATGAGCCGGGCAAGTGCTACCTGCCCGACCGGCGATTTCGTCCACGTGGCCCGGCTCGGTGGCTACTACAAGCTGAAGTATTTCCGCCATTGCGACCATCTGATCGGCAATACCCGGGAGATTTGCGACTATCTGGTCCAGGGCGGCTGGCCGGCGGCGCGGGCGCACTATCTGCCGAACTTCGCCGCCGCCGAGACGGCACCGGCGGTGGCGCGCCAGAGCCACGAGACACCGGAGGCGGCACCGCTGCTCCTGGCGCTCGGCCGCCTGCACCCGGTGAAGGGGTTCGACGTCTTGCTGCATGCCTTGTCGGCGCTGCCGGGGGTTTATCTCTGGCTGTTGGGCGAGGGTGGCGAGGGCGACCGTCTGCGGCGCCTCGCCGCCGATCTCGGCCTCGGCGACCGGGTTCGGTTTCTCGGTTGGCGGGACCGGACCGCGGCCTATTACGCCGCCGCCGATCTGGTCGTCTGCCCCTCCCGCCAGGAACCCCTCGGCAACGTCGTAATCGAGGCCTGGGCCCAGTCGAGGCCGGTGGTGGCAACCCGGGCGGCGGGGCCGGCGGCACTGATCGAGCCCGGCGTCGACGGCCTCCTGGTGGCAATCGAGGATAGCGACGAGTTGGCCGCCGCGATTCGAACGTTGACCGGGTCCGAGGCCATGCGAGAAGATTTGGCGGCGGCCGGGTACGCATCCTATCTCGCCTCCTTCACCGAGGCGGCGGTGGTCCGGGCCTATGTCGATTTGTTTCGGGTGCTTGTTGCCTGATAGCCATGGGCGGCATCGCCCCTGGCGGCCGGAATTCGAGGCGGAAATTTTGATGGAGGCGGCGCCATGACCGTTTACGATTTGGTTATCCGAGGGGCCACGTTGGTCAACCACGACGGCATCGGTCCCGGCGACGTCGCGGTTCGGGACGGGCGGACGGCGGCGATCGGCGATTTGGGCCAGGCCCGGGGGGCAGAGGAGATCGACGCCACCGGCCTCACCCTACTGCCCGGCGTGATCGACACCCAAGTCCACTTTCGCGAACCCGGTTCCGAGCACAAGGAGGATCTGGAACACGGCGCCCGCGCCGCTGTCCTGGGCGGGGTGACGGCGGTCTTCGAGATGCCCAACACGCGGCCGACCACCAGCAACCCCGAGGCGATCGCCGACAAGCTGAAGCGGGCCCGGGGGCGAATGTGGTGTGATCATGCCTTCTATGTCGGTGCCACGGCGGAGAACGTGGACGATCTGGGCGAGTTGGAGCGGTTGCCCGGGACCGCCGGCGTCAAGATCTTCATGGGTGCTTCCACCGGTGATCTGCTGGTCGCCGACGACGAAACCCTGGCCCGCGTCTTGCGCTCGATCCGCCGGCGTTGCGCTGTTCATGCCGAGGATGAGCCCCGGATGCAGGAACGCCACCATATTGCCGAGGCGGCGGGCCGGCCGCATGCGCATCCCGAATGGCGCGACCCGCAATCGGCGCTGCTGGCGACGACGCGGCTGATCCGCCTGGCGGCCGAGATCGGCCGCAGGGTCCACGTGTTGCACATCACCACCGCGGCCGAGATCGAATTCCTGGCCCAACACCGCGATATCGCCACCGTCGAAGTAACGCCTCAACACCTGACGCTGACCGCGCCCGATTGCTACGACCGCTTGGGCACCCTGGCGCAGATGAACCCGCCGATCCGCGACGCGGCCGAACAAGCCGGGCTCTGGCGCGGCATTGCTCAAGGCATCGTCGATGTCGTCGGCTCCGACCACGCGCCGCATAGCCGCGAGGAAAAAGCCGCGACCTATCCCGCCAGCCCCTCCGGCATGCCGGGCGTGCAGACCTTGCTGCCGGTTCTGCTGAACCACGTCGCCCAAGGCCGGCTGTCGCTGCCGCGCCTGGTCGATCTGACCAGTGCCGGCGCGGCCCGGATCTTCGGTATCGCCGGCAAGGGCAGGCTCGGCGTCGGCTACGATGCGGATTACACGCTTGTCGACCTCGCCGCCGAGCGGGTGATCGAGGACGGCTGGATCGCCTCCAAGTGCGGTTGGACCCCGTTCGCCGGCCATGCCGTCAAGGGCTGGCCGGCAATGACCGTGATCCGCGGCGCCGTGGTGATGCGGGAGGACGAGTTGGTCGGCGAGGCCCAGGGCCAGCCCTTGCGCTTCTGGGAGACGATCGAGCCCGCCTGAACCGGTTGGCGGCTACTCGCGGCTCTGGTTGAGGGCCAGCGCGGGGGCGGCAGCCCGCCAGTTCTCGCCTTCGATCAGCGTGCAGGTCATGCCCGAGGGTTGGGTGATCAGCATGGTCCAGCTCTCGCCCTGGTTGGAGGCCAGGACCTCGAGCAGCTCGCCCGATCGCGTGATTGCCTGCACGATGGGCTTTTCGTCATATTGTTCGGACAGCTCGGCGACGACCCAGTCTCGCATGACGCAGCTCGCTTCCGCCGAATCGGGGAAGGCGATCAAGCCGATCACGATCGTCAGCAGGGTGCGCATCGCGAAACCTCTTTTGCCAGCAACCTCTTGAGAATCACTATGAATCGGCTGCCGCGGGCTCGCAAGTTTATTTACCGAATTGTTAACAAATACTTAAGGGCAAGAAATCGGATCAAGTAATTTCACGATTCGATTCAATACTTTATCCCCGCCGCCGCATAGCCGCCGTCGACGTTCAAAATGTGGCCGTTGACATAGGATCCGGCCTCGGAACCGAGGAAAAGTGCCGCTTCCGCGATCTCGGTGATTCGCCCATAACGGCCGAGCGGTATGGCGCGATGGTAGGCTTCACGGGTCTCGGCGGTGTGGTCTTTCGTGGTCAGCGGCGTCTCCACCGGGCCCGGCGCGATGGCGTTGGTGGTGATGCCGTGCTCGGCCAGCTCCAGCGCCATCTGCCTGGTCAGCTGGATCACCGCCGCCTTCGAGGTGCCGTAGGCGGTGCGGCCCCAGCCGGCGCGCTGGCCCGAGATCGAGGCGATGTTGACGATCCGGCCCTGGCCCCGCGCGACCATCCGGCGGGCCGCCGCCTGGCCACAGAGAAAGCTGCCGGTCAAGTTGACCCGGAGGACGCGCTCGAAATGCTCCGGCGTGGTCTCCAGAAAGTCCGCCAAGCCGCCGATGCCGGCACTGTTGACCAGGACGTCGAGGCGGTCGAAGGCGACCAGGGTCTCGTCGACCAGGCGCTCGGCATCCGCCGGCAGCGAGACGTCCATGGCGATCGCCAGCGCTTCGCCGCCATCGGCCCGGATCAACTCGGCGGTCTCCGCCGCGCCGTCGGCGTTTTGATCGGCGATCGTCAGCTTGGCGCCCTCGGCCGCGAAGGCGAGGGCAATGCCGCGGCCGATGCCGCTGCCCGCCCCGGTAACGATCGCCACCCGATTCTGGAACCGCATGCGTATTCCTCCCGCTGCCCCAACGGCGCGCTTCGTTGGCTCTCGCGACGGCATGGGGCTATGATCGACGGCATGCATCATAGGCGACGGTTTCGCCCTCGCCCAGACGGAGGATACGCACATGACCGCCTGCATGGTCGGCTGGCATCACGGTCGTTTCGGTAAGCTGGAAGACAAGGACCTGGAGGGCCTGGTCGTCGAGGTCGCGACGGAGGCGATCCGCGATGCGGGAATCGGGCCGGGCGACGTCGACGAGATTTTTCTCGGAACCTTCAACGGTGGCTTGGATCCGCAGGACTTCGCCGCCAGTCTGGTTTTGCAGGCCGACGAGCGGCTGCGTTTCACGCCGGCGACCCGGGTCGAGAACGCCTGCGCCACCGGCTCGGCGGCGATCCACGAGGCGCTGAACGCGATCGGCGCCGGCCGCTCCCGCATGGTCCTGGTCGTCGGCGTCGAGAAGATGACGGCGCTGTCGTCGGCCGCCGTCGGCGAGGTCTTGATCAAGGCCTCCTACGTCAAGGAGGACAACCGGCCGGGGATGTCTTTCCCGGGCCTTTTCGGCCTGATCACCGAGCTTTATTACCAGCGCTACGGCGACCAGAGCGACGCCCTGGCCCGGATCGCGGCGAAGAACCACAAGAACGGCTCGGTGAACCCCTATGCCCACATGCAGAAGGACCTGGGCTATGACTTCTGCCGGCAGGAGTCGGAGAAGAACCCCTATGTCGCCGGGCCCCTGAAGCGGACCGACTGCTCGATGATCTCGGACGGCGCCGCCGCCGCGGTGTTGACCGACGTCGCCACTGCTCTCGGCATGGAGAAGGCGGTGGCCTTCCGGGCCCGGGCCCACGTCAACGACATCCTGCCGATGTCGAAGCGCGACATCATTGCTTTCGAAGGCCCCGAATTGGCCTGGAAGAAGGCCCTGGCGGAGGCGCGGCTCGGGCTCGAGGAATTGAGCTTCGTCGAGACCCACGATTGTTTCACCAGTGCCGAGCTGATCGAGTACGAGGCGATGGGACTGACGCCCAAGGGCGAGGGCGCCCGCGCCATCCTGGAGGGCTGGACCGAGAAGGACGGCAAGCTGCCGGTCAATCCCTCCGGCGGTCTGAAGGCGAAGGGCCATCCGATCGGCGCCACCGGCGTTTCGATGCACGTGATGGCGGCGATGCAGTTGACGGGCGAGGCCGGCGGCATGCAGGTCGAGGGCGCGCGGCTGGGCGGCGTCTTCAACATGGGCGGGGCCGCGGTCGCCAACTATGTCAGCATTCTGGAACGTCTGCGTTGAGGAGAGCGTGAGCGATGGCGGATAGCTACAAGGCGCTTTGGGCGACCGAAGCGGACGACAAGGTTTCCTGCGCGGTGACCGAGCTCACCGACGCCGACCTGCCCGACGGCGAGGTCACGGTCCGGATCCGCTATTCCACCGTCAACTACAAGGACGGTTTGGCGGTAAACGGCAACAAGAGCCGGATCATGCGGAAGTTTCCGATGGCGCCGGGAATAGACTATGCCGGCGTCGTCGAGGCCTCCGACTCGGCCGATTTCGCGCCCGGCGACGAAGTTGTCCTGACCGGCTGGGGGGTCGGCGAGTTTCATTCCGGCGGCTTGGCGCAGAAAACCCGGACCAAGGCCGAATGGCTGGTGCGGAAACCGGCGGCGCTGTCGCTCGAACAGACCATGGCCCTCGGCACCGCCGGCTTCACGGCGATGCTGGCGGTGATGGCCCTGGAAAACCACGGCGTGACGCCCGGTGACGGCGAGGTCGTGGTCACCGGCGCCGCCGGCGGCGTCGGCAGCGTCGCGGTGGCACTGCTGGCCAAGCTCGGCCACCAGGTGGTGGCCTCGACCGGCCGCGAGGCCGAGCACGGTTACCTCGAGGATCTGGGTGCTGCTTCGATCCTGCCCCGCGCCGAGGTGTCGGAGCCGGGACGGCCACTCGCCAGCGAGCGCTGGGCCGGCGGCGTCGACACGGTCGGCAGTCAGGTTCTGGCCAACCTGCTGGCGACCACGCGGCGCGACGGCACCATCGCTGCCTGCGGCCTTGCCGGCGGCTTCGACCTGCCGATGACGGTGATGCCGTTCATCTTGCGGGGGGTGACGCTGGCCGGTATCGATTCCGCCTTTTGCCCGATGCCGAGACGGCAAGCGGCCTGGGACCGGCTCGGCCGCGACATGCCGCTCGACAAGCTGGATGCAATGACCCAGGTCCGGGGCTTGGACCAGGTGGCGGAGATCGCGGCGCTGATTTTGAAGGGCCAGGTTCGCGGCCGTACCGTGATCGACGTCGACGCCTGAAGCCCCGGCGGGCCGCCGTGGCTCAGGCAAGGGAGATGACACCATGCGCTGGTGGCGTGTCGGATTCGCCGTTGTCGCCGGCCTGTTCTTGGCGCTGCCGGCCGGGGCCGGAGAGATCGAATTCGGCCGCTACCACGCCCTGGTGATCGGCAACAACGACTACCGCAACCTGCCGAAGCTGCAGACCCGCGATCGGTGACGCCGAGGCGGTGGCCCAAGTGCTGCAGCGAAAATACGGCTTCCAGGTCCAACTGATGCGGAACGCGACCCGGGCCGACATCCTGCGCGCCCTCAATCGCTATCGGGCCGAGCTGACCGAGGACGACAACCTGCTGGTCTATTACGCCGGCCACGGCTGGCTCGACCGCCAGTCCGGCACCGGCTTCTGGCAGCCGGTCGATGCCGAGGCCGACGACGACCTGAACTGGATCGCCAACGACGACCTGACCCGCCGCCTGAACGCGATGAGCGCACGCCACGTCATGGTGATCGCCGACAGCTGCTATTCCGGCACCCTGGTGCGCTCGGCCGCGAGCGAACTGCCGACCGGCGCCGAGCGTCAGGCCTGGCTCGGCCGCATGGCCGAGAAGCGTTCCCGCACCGCGATCGTCTCCGGCGGGCTGGAGCCGGTGGCGGACGCCGGCCGGGGCGGCCACTCGGTCTTCGCCGGCGCCTTGATCGAGGCGCTCGACCGGAACCAGGGGGTCATCGAGGATCAGGCGCTGTTCCAGAAGATCAGCCGGCCGGTGGTCGTCAACGCCGACCAGACGCCCGAGTTCTCGGATATCCGAAAGGCCGGCCACGAGGGCGGCGCCTTCATCTTCGTGCCGATCGTCGTCGCGCCGCAGGCGGCGGCACCGGCCGCCCAGCCGTCAACCGGCGACCGGACCATGGAGCTGGCTTTCTGGCAGGCGATCGAGAAGAGCGAGCGCGCCGCCGACTATCAGGCCTATCTGGAACAGTTCCCCAAGGGCGTATTTTCGGCCCTGGCCCGAAGCCGGGTCGCGGCGCTGAGCGAGGCCAAGCCCGAGCCCGTCGATCTCGCCGGTGCCTGGGTCAGCGAGGTCTTGGTCAATCCCTTCGAGAAGCGCGACCGCCACCGCCTCCATTTCGAGTTCAAGGTGATCGGCGGCAAGTTGCTCGGCTCGCTGACACGCAAGTCGACTCCGGACAGCCCGAGAAAATACCGCAGCACGACGCGGGGCATCGTCGACGGCAGCACGGACGGCCGGGACCTGACCTTTCGCGAATCCTTCGAGGTCCTTCTCGGAGCCAAGACCGAGCAGCACAGCCGAACCTTCATCGGCCGCCTGGCCGAGGGGAAAATCGAGTTCGTCGTGCAGGACAGCCAGGGCAACCCGCCCCGCGAGTTCTCGGCCGCCCGGCCCTAGCTAGCGGGCAGGCCGCGGGCGACGAAGTGGGGGTTCTCCAGGCCCGGCTTGCCGTAGGTGAGGGGCTTGCCGTCCAGGGTCTCGACGCTGCCGCCGGCCGCCGCCAGGACCGCGTGGGCCGCCGCCGTGTCCCATTCCATGGTGCGGCCGAGGCGCGGATAGAGGTCGGCCTCGCCGGTGGCCAGACGGCAGAACTTCAGCGAGCTGCCGGCCTGGATCAGGCGGGCGACGGTGACGGCCTTCAGCCATTCCTCGGTTTCCGCCGTCATGTGCGAGCGGCTGGCCAGCACGACGGCGCCATCGGCTGGCAGGTTGCGGCAGGCGATCGCTTCCGGCGTCCCGCCGTCTTGTTGCCGGGTGACCCGGCCGGGTCCGGCCGCCGTGAAGGTCAGGCCGCGCGCCGGCACATGCACGACGCCCAGCGCCGGCAAGCCGTCCCGGACCAGGGCGATGTTGACGGTGAACTCGCCGTTGCGGCTGACGAATTCCTTGGTCCCGTCCAGCGGGTCGACCAGCCAGAAGGGGCCGTCGTCGATCTCGGGCGCCTGGCCCTGGGCGGCCATTTCCTCGCCGACCACCGGGATCTCGGGCGTCAGGCCCCGAAGCCGCTCGACGATCAGCCGTTCCGCCGCCTCGTCCGCCTCCGTCACCGGCGAGGCGTCGGATTTTTCGCGGATCTCGAAGTCTTGCGCGTAGATTGCCATGATCACGGCACCCGCATCGAGCGCGATTGCCGTGATCTCGGCCGCCAGTGCGTCGTCGTCGTAGCTGACCATCAGAGTTTCGAACCTCGCCAATCGCCCGGTTGCATCATTGATTCCTCATCTCGAAAGCGGCGCGGAGTGCACCATCCCGGCTCCGTTTGGTCAAGCGCCATCGCGTAGAAAATTCCCGTCATTTCGATAATTCTAGAAATATAGTTGACAATGCCGGTCAAGGCCGCCATCTTGTGCACATGGACGATCCGCAAGAGCTACAAAAAGTCGCCGCCTGTTTGGAGGCGCTGGGCAACGAGACCCGGCTAGCGATCTACCGTCTCTTGGTGAAGGCGGGGCCGGACGGGCTTGCCGTCGGCGCGGTGCAGGAGGCGCTGCGGGTTCCGGCCTCGACCTTGACGCATCATCTGGGCCGTCTCGTCTGGGTCGGCCTGGTTCGCCAGCAACGCCATGGCCGCCGGCTGATCTGTTCGGCGAACTTCGAGGGGTTGAACAAGATGATGGCCTTCATGCAGCGCGAATGCTGCGAGGGCGCGGCGGACGCCGGCTCGGCCGATCAGCATGCCGCTCGAGGCTGAGGAACTTTTTTGCGCAGACGTTACGACAATTCCGGGAAGATCAAATCATGACCGCACTCGCCCTCTCGATAACTGGCTTCACCCGTCGGATCTGGCGCTTCGACCGGGTCTGGCTCGCCTTGGCGGTCGCCTTCGTCGTCGGTTTCCTGATCGCGCCCGAGCAGGCGCGGGCGAGCCTGTATTTCGTCGCCGAGGCGCTCTTGGGCGTGGCGCCGTTCCTGGCCGTGGCGGTCGCCATCGCGGTCGGTGCCAAGGCCAGCGGCGCCGACAGCCTGATCGCCTACGCCTTTCGCGGCAAGGGTGGCGTCGCGATCATGGCGGCGGCGTTGTTCGGCGCTCTATCTCCTTTCTGCTCCTGTGGCGTTATCCCGGTGATCGCGGCCTTGTTGGCGATGGGGGTGCCGCTGCCGGCGGTGATGGCCTTCTGGCTCGCCTCCCCGATCATGGACCCGCAGATGTATTTCCTGACAGCCGGGCCGCTCGGCTTCGGCTTCGCCACGGCGAAGACCGGGGCGGCGATATTCTTGGGCCTGTTCGGCGGTTTCGCCACCCATGCGCTGATGAAATTCGGTGGTTTTTCGAATCCGCTGAAGGCTGGCGTCGGCGGCTGCGGCAGCAGCTGTGGCGCGCCGAAGGCCGCCGTCGGTGGCGAGGTTCGCTGGCGCTTCTGGCAGGAAGCGGCACGGCGCGAGGTCTTCTGGCGCGAGGGCCGGGATACTTTCCTCTTCCTGGCCAAGTGGCTGACGCTGGCCTTCGCGCTGGAGAGCCTGATGCTGACTTACTTGCCGGCCGAGATGGTGTCGGGATGGCTGGGTGGCGACAATCCCTTGGTGATCCCGCTGGCAGCCTTGGTCGGGATGCCGGCCTATATGAACGGTTTCGCGGCGATCCCCCTGATGAGCGGGATGATCGATCTCGGCATGCAGCCGGGCGCCGCGCTCGCCTTCATGACGGCGGGCGGGGTCTCGTCGATACCGGCGGCAATCGCCGTTTACGCATTGGTGCGCCTGCCAGTGTTCTTCTGGTATCTCGGTTTGGCCGCGGTCGGCTCCGTCATCGTCGGCTACACCTACCAGTTCGTCGTCTGAGGGCGAATTCGGCTCACCGTTACTTGATGGCGGCGATTTCAGGTTTTTCTTGGCTCCGGGCGCCCCGTTGCCCCATATTCGAATCATGGACGAGCTGTCGCTGAAGCCGAAGCCCGACGATCCGCGCCTGACCGAGCGTGTTGCCGGCACCGACCAGCACGGCGATTCGGTCGAGCTTTCGATCGTCGTCGAGCGGCCGTTGACGCTCTACCTGAACGGTCAGGAGATCGTCACCATGATGACGATCGCCGACTATCCCGAATATCTCGCCATCGGTTACCTGTTGAACCAGAACATGCTGTCGGCCGACGACGTCATCACCGGCGTCGACCACGACGAGGAACTCGACGTCGTCGTCGTCCGCACCGAGCGGCAGACCGACTTCGAGGAGAAGCTCCGGAAGAAGACGCTGACCTCCGGCTGTGCCCAGGGCACCGTCTTCGGCGACGTCATGGAGAGCATCGAGGCGGTGCGGCTGCCGGCGGACACGGTGCTGAAAACCTCCTGGATCTACACCCTGGCCCGCAAGATCAACACCTCGCCCAGCCTCTATCTCGCCGCCGGCGCGATCCACGGCTGTGTCCTCTGCCAGGAGGACCGGCCGCTCGTTTACATGGAAGACGTCGGCCGCCACAACGCGATCGACAAGATCGCCGGCTGGATGTTCCGACACGGCGTCGAGGCGGCGGACAAGATCTTCTACACCACCGGGCGGCTGACCTCGGAGATGGTGATCAAGTGCGTGCGGATGGGCGTGCCGATCGTGATCTCGCGCTCGGGCTTCACCGCCTGGGGTGCCGAACTGGCGCGCCAGGCCGGCCTGACCTTGATCGGCCGGGCCCGGGGCCAACGCTTCATCTGCCTCGCCGGCGCCGAACGGCTTCGCTACGACGCTGGCCTCGAGGTGACGGCGGAGGCACCTAGCCAGGCCGCGCACGGCGACGATGCCGCCTGAAGCCGTCGATCCTCCCGAGGACGAGATCGTCGGCGTGCTGTTGGCCGGTGGCCTGGCCCGACGGATGGGCGGCGGCGACAAGTGTCTCCAACCGCTCGCCGGCCGGCCGCTGCTGGCGCATGTCGTCGAGCGGGTGCGGCCGCAGGTGAGCCGGCTGATTCTGAACGCCAACGGCGATCCAGCGCGCTTCGCCGCTTTCGGGCTGACCGTGGTGGCGGACGGCATCGAAGGCTTCGCCGGGCCGCTCGCCGGCATTCTGGCGGCGATGAACTGGGCCCGGGAGAACGCGCCGGCTGCCGGCTGGATCGCCAGCTTCCCGACCGACGCGCCGTTTCTGCCGGTGGATCTGGTGGCACGCCTCTATGGTGCCGCGATGGCCGAGGGTAAACCGCTCGCCTGCGCCGTCTCGAAGGGACGTAGCCATCCCGTGGTCGGGCTCTGGCGGGTCGGGCTGGCCGACGATCTCGCCCATGCCCTGGTCGAAGAGGGGCTGCGCAAAATCGACCTCTGGACGCCGCGCCACGGCATCGCCGAAGTCGCCTGGCCGGCGGCAACGATCGATCCCTTCTTCAACGCCAACCGCCGCGGCGACCTGGCCGAGGCCGAGCGACTGCTCGCACGCTAGATTCGGGCCGTTGCGCGTAGGCTACCGCCTTCTTCCGATCAATAATACCAGCGAGCCATTGAACGGACGCGCGAGAAGGCGCTTCGCGGCGTCATGTATGGAGCTTTCCCCGACGGCAAGGATTTTCTTTGGGTCTGGTACCGGTTGCGGTCATGTATACGTCCTTTGTCGGGCATCTGGTTTTGTTGCCCTGGGTCATGATGGTGCGCCGCGTG